>MPLU02312159.1_pt1 | contig 16247 bp, 14 predicted proteins | sample 1617381 | NCBI WGS metagenome assembly MPLU02 (sample SAMN05944801, study PRJNA350692) | marine metagenome | biome: marine; feature: ODZ; material: water; isolation source: 90 m water sample filtered on 0.2 um supor filter | place: Pacific Ocean | collected 2012-04-08 | depth 90m m
AAGTCCTCGCGCTAATGCGTCCACAGTTAGCAGTGAGAGTTTGATCTGCTGCCATGGATTCATCGCGACAACTTTTTTATAGAGGTAACTATCGAAAGTGAGGCGCTGTACATCTATGTCATCGCACATCGCGACGAAGGCCTCGCGGGCAGCATCATTCGAGTAGAAGATGGCTTGGAGTATTGATAGAACTGCGTATGTGGCTCCGTATTTACGGTCCCACTTCTTTAGATATTTCTTGAGGTCGGCTTCTGAGGGGATGGTTTTGCCACTTTGGCTGGCTTCCACTATCTGTTCGGCACACATGCGACCGCTCTTGGCAGCAAAGTAGATGCCTTCACCAGAGCTCTTGGTGACGTATCCGGCTGCATCCCCCACAAGGGCCATTCGTCCCACAACTCTGCGTGGTCGTGGATGTTCAGGAATCGGGTGGGCTTCGACTTTGATGACCTCACCATGAACAAGTCTCTTCTTGGCTCGTTCGCGAACTCCAGCTTGCAAATCTTTTATTAGAGCCTGGTTTTTCTGCATAGTTCCTGTCCCCACTGCAACGTGGTCGTACTTGGGGAAGACCCATCCATAGAAGTCGGGCGATACATCAGTGCCTACATACATTTCTGCCAGATCTTCGTAGTAACTCATTTCTTCTGGTGGAAGTTTTATGCGCTCTTGGAATGCAATTGCGACGTTGTAGTCGCCTGCATCCATCGCTTTAGCAACTCGGCTGTTGGCTCCATCAGCTCCAATGATTAAGTCAACCTCTAGGTTCTTCGCATCTCCTGTGGACTTGCCAGCTGAATAGTCTGAGTAAGTGATCGTATAAGGGCCCTGTCTATTTGAGCCGGTTTCGATCTTGGTTACTAGTCCATTGACCAGGGTGGCCCCTAGCTCGGCGGCACGGTTGCGCAGGAAGGCATCCATGATTTCTCTACGGCACATACCGATGTATTCACTTTTTGATTCTGTGCCATAAACCTTGTCCAGAGTGATATCCACCTCACGATTTGATGGGGATATCATTTTCATGTTGCGGACCTTGCGATCGATGATCGACTCGGGTAGGTCGAATTCAGCAACCATGCAGAGTGGAATCGCTCCACCACAAGGCTTGGCGTTGTCGAGCTTGCGTTCGAATAACCAGGTCTCTATACCTGCTTTTGCAAGGACCTCAGCAGCGCATGATCCACTTGGACCACCACCGACGACGGCAACACGCAGCATCTTTGATCCGCTCCGCGGAATTACTTAAATGAAACTTACTTCCCTGAAAGGGATTTTGGGACCCCCTGGCGCCCCCCCTTACGATCTATAGAACACTGCATCAAATTTGTGGCTCGAGCAGTCAGCGCTCGACGCATCAGTCGAGATGACATTCCCGTTGCCCGCCGCTCGCGTCCTCAGAGACGGGCTAAGGGGGGAGCCCTGAGACTGCTAGTGGCTTGCTTGATCGTGTTTGCAGGCGCCATAACCACGGTGGTATTTGGTCAAAGATTGCTTGCCTGGCTTATGGTTCCAGCTCCTATTGAGGGCATACAGGCGCGTCCTGCTGCTGATGGACGGTTGCTCGGACACTTTTCATATCCAGAAGCCTCAGACCAGAATCTGGTTGTTATGCAACCTGGAATTGAGCTTCATCATGAAGCGGCTGAAGCTTTGAGTTCCATGCTTGCAGCTGCATCTGCAGATGGTGTTGATTTGAGGATGTTGAGTGGTTTCCGCTCCCACGATTTGCAAAAGCAAATATTTTTTGAGGTCAAATCAGATCGGAATCAGACAGCAGCAGAACGGGCCAAGGTGTCTGCACCTCCTGGTCATTCTGAACACAGCACTGGTTATGCCATTGATCTTGGTGATGGATTAGTTCCTGCGGCGAATCTTTCTGAGAGTTTTGAATCAACTTGGGCGTTCCGTTGGCTGCAAGATAATGCGGCTAGATATCATTTCGTACTCTCCTTTCCTCCCGGCAACTCACAGGGCGTGACTTATGAGCCTTGGCATTGGCGATTTGAGGGTTCAGCTTCTGCTCTGCAACTATTTGAAGCTGCTCGTAGATTAGATTAGCTATATGTAAAGAATTGATATGACAGGCTTTAGTGCATTTCGCATGAAGCTTTATCCAGCTCTTTTCTTACAGGTCAAGAGAAATACTTCAAACCCAAACTGTGTTAAGTAGTTGACATATCTTTGCCTAAGTTTTTTCCTACTTCTGTCGACCTTATGAGTTGAATTCACCAATTACATCCAGATCAAGCCCACATTGCCTAGAGCTACAAAGTGCTCACCAGCAGACTGAGTGACTGCTGGTGAGCACTGATCACAGTAAAAGAAGCGGGATTCGAAATCATTTTCTTGGTGGTCCCACAAAAAGCTGTTCAGCCTGCGCCAACTTTGCGGTCTATTTTTCGACCTCAACGCAAACAGTGATGGCCATTAACTGCTCCCTTGCCGCAATGACTGGTTCAGCCTTCCCTTTGAGCTGCTCAGCAGCCTCTGCAAGGGTTAGATCCTTATCTTTGCGAACCTCTTCGACGGCATCACGGAAGATCTTGACCTGATCACGGTATTCACTCACTTCCGCTTTATTGAGCTGTTCCTTGGAATTACTGAGGGTTTTAAGTGCCTGATCTAGAGATTTAGTGGTTTTTTCAGCCTGGGCCACCGTTGATTCAGGCGTCAGGGCATTCAACGCCTCTACAGCTCGATCAACCTCATCACGGGCCGAGCACACCAATTCGACGCCCTGTGCAACCTTGACCTGATCATTAGCGGCCTTTTCACTGGATGACTGACAAGAGACAAGGGTGAGCGATAAAGCCAAAACAGCGGGTATCAAGCGGATTGCAGCCATGAACCAAAATGATTGGATTCCAGAAATCTACTCAGTTTTGGCCAAGTAAATACTCAGTGATCTAAAGGGTTTTGCTGCCTCTGGCGATCTTTTATAGGACAAGCGTTTGCGCTTGATAGGCAACTACAAACAGCCAATCCTTTTACCTGACCATGGCTTGAACCCTTGGACTGGCTAGAGGCCCTTGCCATGTATAAACAGCTGAAATGTGCTCTTTGGCTCCATTCGAGCAGTCGAAAAAGTATCTAGCTTGGAATATCTGACCTGTGAGTAGCGGCGGTGCAGAAGGCAAGTTGGATCTCACATTGAGATATCCTTTCGCCACTACGCCTGTGGGCGTGTCTTTCCCCTTAGTACGTCTCGCACTCATGAGCGCCCAGGCCCAGGCGATCCGCAACATAGCGATTATCGCCCACGTTGATCACGGTAAAACTACTTTGGTAGATGCCCTGTTGGCTCAGTCCGGGATCTTCCGAGACAACGAGGCTGTGCCCACTTGTGTAATGGACTCCAACGATTTGGAGAGGGAAAGGGGCATTACGATTCTCTCAAAAAATACGGCCGTTACTTATAACCAGACGCGGATCAACATTGTTGATACTCCAGGGCATGCTGATTTTGGAGGTGAGGTAGAGAGGGTTCTTGGCATGGTTGATGGTTGTTTGTTGATAGTCGACGCCAATGAGGGCCCTATGCCGCAGACTCGTTTCGTCCTTAAAAAGGCACTCGAGCAAGGACTACGGCCGATTGTGTTCGTTAACAAGATTGATCGTGCACGGGTAGATCCAGAAACCGCTGTAAATAAGGTTCTTGATTTATTTATTGAGCTAGGTGCAGATGATGACCAATGTGATTTTCCGTATTTATTCGGTAGTGGTATGGGTGGTTTTGCCAAGCCTGATATGGCAACCGAATCTGACAACATGAAGCCACTATTCGATGCCATTCTCCGCCATGTTCCGCCGCCGGTTGGTGATGAGAATAAACCACTTCAGCTTCAGATCACTACTCTCGATTATTCAGATTTCCTAGGTCGGATTGTTATTGGCCGGGTTCATAATGGAATTATACGCAATGGTCAGAGTGCATTGTTGCTAAAGGATGATGGCAGCATTAAGCGTGGTCGGATAAGCAAGCTATTAGGTTTCGAGGGGCTGCAGCGAGTTGAGATACAGCAAGCTGGGGCAGGCGATCTAGTCGCTTTGGCTGGTTTTGATCAAGTAAATATTGGCGAAACTATTGCCTGTCCTGATGAACCGAAGGCTTTGCCTTTGATTAAGGTAGATGAGCCTACTTTGCAGATGACTTTTGTTGTGAATGACTCTCCCTTCGCCGGGAAAGAGGGCAAATTTGTCACCAGCCGTCAGCTGCGAGATCGTTTAAATAAGGAATTACTTACTAATGTTGCCTTGCGGGTTGAGGACACTGATTCGCCAGATCGTTTTGCAGTAAGTGGCCGCGGCGAATTACACCTGGGCATCTTGATAGAAACCATGCGCCGTGAGGGTTTTGAGTTTCAGGTATCCCAACCCCAGGTGATCTTTCGAACCATTGATGACATTCCTTGTGAGCCTGTAGAAACCTTAGTAATAGATGTTCCTGATGTAGCGGTTGGAGCTTGTATCGAAAAGTTGGGAGTCCGTCGTGGTGAAATGCAGAATATGGAGTCAGGTAGCGATGGTCGCACTCAGCTTGAATTTGTCGTTCCTTCAAGGGGTTTGATTGGATTTCGTGGAGAGTTTGTACGTGCTACACGGGGTGAGGGAATTATGAGCCATTCGTTTTTTGAGTATCGGCCGATGTTGGGTGAGTTTGATGCTCGCCGGAATGGTGTTTTGATTGCTTTTGAGCAGGGTACTGCCACTTTCTATGCTCTTAAGAATGCCGAGAATCGTGGTCAGTTCTTTATTTCTCCAGGAGCCAAGGTATATAAAGGGATGATCGTTGGCGAAAACAGTCGCCCTCAAGATCTGGAGTTAAACGTATGTAAAGCCAAACAATTAACCAATATCCGCTCTGCTGGTGCAGAGGAACTTGACACATTGCAGACACCGCTGCAGATGACTCTTGAACGAGCCCTTGAGTACATCGCTTCTGACGAGATGCTTGAAGTCACACCAGAGTCCATTCGCTTACGCAAGTTACCAACTAAGAAGTTGGCTAAGCGCTAATTCTCGAGGAGTTGGAATCTCAGCCTTTTGAACTCATCAACGATTCACGTTTTAAGCAAGCGGTGGAACTTTTTAACTCTGCTGATTGGTATTCCGCCCATGATGCCTTTGAGGAGCTTTGGTATGAGACATCCGGACACGAGCATCGGATCATTCAAGGAATTCTTCAGATAGCCGTCGCTCAACTCCATTTGGAGCGCGGAAATCGTCGCGGGGCCACCATCCTTTATGGCGAGAGCCTTGGGCGTCTAAAGGCGTTAGGAGCATCAGGACTGGGTTTGGATCTTGAAAAATTCTGCGCTTCTGTGAGCAAACGTTTGCAACAGCTTCAGCAGGGGCTGGATCCCGACGTTTGCACTGTCCCAGGGTTGATTTACTACAGCGAAGCCGCTGGGTAAATTAGCTATATAGCTTCTTGCTTGTTCCGCTTTGCCTGCGCTTGTCCAAGTTTTGACCAGGAGTCTCAAAGTTCGTCTTGTCTTGGCGGCAGCTCTAGTTGGGATGTCGTGCCCAGCTGTTTATAGCCAAGAGGGTATAGCCCCTGCTTCTTCAGAAGAAGGAGGTTTGATCACCATTGAGTCAGATATACAGAGTGCAGATAGCGTCACAGGGGTTGTCACTGCAGTAGGGAACGTTCGCATTGTTTATCCAGCCCGTGGCATTGTTGCAACCGCTAGACAGGCTCAGTACTTCAGTAATGAAGACCGTGTAGTGCTTACTGGTGATGTTGATGTGATTAGGGAAGGAGCAAACACTTTGAAGGGTGAGAGGGTTGTTTATCTACTTGAGGAGGAGCAAGCAGAGGCCTACCCAGAGCCCGGCGCTCAGGTATTTACTTCAGTATTTATCAAATCGAACAAGTCGGCGCAAACGCCTCTAGATCAATGAGCCTTTGCCTAGAGCAGGTAGCGCTCACCCTCGGAGGCCGCTACCTGGTAAAAGATGTGTCTTTGCGCCTTGATCCAGGTGAGGTTGTTGGTTTGCTCGGTCCTAATGGCGCGGGTAAGACAACAACGTTCAACCTTGTAATTGGTTTGTTACGTCCTGATCACGGTCAGGTATTGCTTGATGGCAAATCTGTAGCGGACTTGTCGATGCCCAATCGAGTTCGTCTTGGTCTGGGCTATCTCCCTCAAGAGCCAAGTGTTTTTCGTCAGCTCACTGTGCGCCAGAACTTGAAGATTGCGCTTTCGCAGAGTCACTTGAACAAGTCTGAGCGTCTGGATCGTCTTGAGCAGTTGATTGAAGACTTTCATTTGCGTGCTTTTGTCGACCGTCGCGGGTATCAGCTATCTGGCGGTGAACGACGTCGCTGTGAGGTGGCCCGAGCCTTAGCGGTGGGGCTAGAAGGGCCTACTTATCTCTTGTTAGATGAACCATTCGCTGGTGTTGACCCAATGGCAGTGGCTGATCTTCAGGGTTTGATTCATACCCTTCGGCAGCAAGGTATGGGCATCCTGATTACTGATCACAATGTTCGCGAAACACTCGCTATCACTGATCGTTCTTACATCCTTACTGAAGGCAGCATCCTGGCTTCAGGTCGTTCTGAGGAAGTTGCAAACAATCCTCTCGTACGGCGTCACTATCTAGGTGAGGGGTTTCAGCTTTGAATTATTGGCGCTTTGCAAAGTTGAAAGACGATGAGTCTTGGCCAATGAAGTTCTTGAGCTGGGTTTCCTCTAAATGGCGGCTTATTCCTCTATTGGATCGATGGCTTTTAGGTGAGTTGATACAGATTTTGCTTTTCGCAATTGTTGCATTCACCGTGGTGTGCCTCTCCGCGGGAGTGATGTTTGATTTGGTTCGCAAGATTGTTGAGTTCCACCTGCCGCTGCATTTCGCTCTGCAAGCTTTTAGCTTGCGCGTGCCTTATTTCCTGGTCATCTCCTTTCCGATGTCCACACTTTTGTGCACATTGTTGGCCTACAGCCGCCTTTCTTCCAATAGTGAACTCACGGCACTGCGCAGTCTAGGTATCACAACTAGAAGGATGATTGCACCGGCATTGGTGCTGGCAATATTTATGACCGGACTTACTTTTGTCTTTAATGATGTCATCGTGCCAAGAGCGAATAGCAGTGCAGATGTTGTCCTAAAACGTGCTCTTGGCAAGTCCATTGCTACAGAGAAAGGCAAGCATGTCACGTTTTCTCGTTTTGGACAGATTCGAGGCGCGAAGGCCGAGGATACTACTCAGGGCCTTACGCATTTGTTTTATTCAAGGGAATTTAATCGTGACAAGATGCAGGATGTAACTGTGATTGATTTATCTCGTCTCGGCTACACCCAGATGCTCAAGGCCAATAGAGGTGTCTGGAATGAGCAAAAGGCGATGTGGGAATTTTTTGATGGCAACATTCTTACGCTTACGCCTACTGGAAGCATGAATAAAATCAAATTTGATCGTTATCTTTATTCGCTTGATTCTGGACCAGTAAAGGTTGCCAAACTCCCTAAGGATGCAATTAATATGACGGTTGCACAGGCAATGGAAGCCGAGAAGATTTATAAAGATGCAGGCAACCGTAAAGAGGTCAGGAAAATAAAGGTACGTATTCAAGAAAAATTCACTTTACCGATGACCTGTTTGGTGTTTGGTCTGATTGGTAGCAGCCTTGGTGCAAGACCTAATTCTCGTACTAGTCGGATCCAGGGATTTGGTATTTGCATCCTGCTGATTTTTGGGTATTACACACTCAGCTTCAGCTTTAGTTCTCTTGGACTTATAGGCACCTTGCCTCCAGTGTTGGCACCTTGGCTTCCAATTTTAATTTCTTTGGCTGCTGGCGGAGTGTTACTACATCAGTCAAGTAAGTGAATGGCAACGGCAGAATTAGATCATTGACTTAAAGCACTTGGTTTTAGGAGTGACGTTGGCTGACCTCTCTGCCTCTCTTGGCGATCCTGTTTTGGCTTTGGGGCTGATGGCATTTGCACTGCTGTTGATTGCCCTGCCGATTGCTTTTTGGGTGGTTTCAGGGGCTACTAGCTCTGCTGCTGTGAGAGTCCTAGTGGCCTTGGCCAACCTGGTGCTTACTGCTCAATTGATCTTGCGGTGGTGGCAGTCGGGTCATTTCCCAGTTAGCAACCTCTACGAATCTCTCTGTTTTCTCGCTTGGGCTTGCACACTCACACAGTTGTTGGTGGAGCGCTCCTGGCCTTCGCCGATTGTTTCTGCTGCTGCTACACCAATGGCTTTGCTTTGTGTGTCTTTTGCCAGCTTTGCATTACCAGAAACTCTTCAGGAGGCCTCTCCTCTAGTACCGGCACTTCGCTCAAGTTGGCTGGTGATGCACGTGAGCGTAATCATGTGCAGTTACGCTGCCCTGCTTGTTGGTTCTTTCTTGTCAGTAGCGGTTTTGTTTACTGATCGCCAGCAAACTTTGGAGCTACGTAGCAGTTCAATTGGAACGGGTGGCTTTCGTCAGGCAAAGTTAGCTAAATCTGCTTTGGATCAGAGTGAGGGTCTGCAGCTGAGTCCGATTAGTTTGAGTCGTACTGAACAATTAGATAGTCTTAGTTATCGCACTATTACCGTGGGCTTTTTGTTGCTCACGATTGGCTTGATTAGTGGTGCTGTATGGGCGAATGAGGCTTGGGGGAGTTGGTGGAGTTGGGATCCAAAAGAAACCTGGGCTCTGATTTGTTGGCTGGTGTATGCGGCTTACCTGCATACACGTTTTAGCCGTGGTTGGAGCGGGCGACGTCCTGCTTTAGTTGCCGTGGCGGGCATCGTGGTGATAGTTGTTTGTTATATCGGTGTGAATTTGCTTGGCATCGGTTTGCATAGTTATGGCTGGTTCTTCGAGGCCTGATCTTCTTCAATTAATTGGTTGCAGATACAACTATCCGCCCCGGAGGATAAGGGCGGAAGAGATGTAATCAGCCTGAAGATTCTAGATAAGACCAGAACAACTCAAGGTCGCTTGCTGTTGCGGATGCCGCGGATTGCCTCGGCGTAATCGGGTTGGTTGAACACACCGGAACCACTCACGATGGCGTTTGCTCCAACCTCAATTACTTTCCAGGCATTCTCAGCTTTGATACCTCCATCGACTTCGATCCATGGATCGAGACCCTTCTCGTCGCAGATTCGACGCAGGTCGCGGATCTTTTGCACTTGATTGTCGATGAAGCTTTGTCCACCGAAGCCTGGATTGACGCTCATGATCAAGACCAGGTCGCAAAGCTCTAGGCAGTACTCAATTGTGTCTAGAGGGGTGCTTGGATTAAGCACTGCACCAGCTTTCTTGCCCAGGTCCTTTATCTGCGCAAGGTTGCGGTGCAAGTGCGGGCACGCTTCAACTTGCACATAGATGTGATCTGCGCCGGCTTTGGCGAAATCTCCTACATACCTTTCTGGTTCCACAATCATCAGGTGGACATCAAGGGGCTTGCTGGTTACAGGCCGTAGTGCTTCCACGATCAAGGGGCCGATCGTGATGTTCGGCACAAAACGACCGTCCATCACATCCACATGAATCCAATCTGCTCCGGCTTGATCTACAGCCTTAACGTCTTCTCCTAGGCGGGAGAAGTCGGCAGAGAGGATCGAGGGGGCGATTACCAGGGGCTTCGTGCTCATCGATCTGTGTTGAGGACTGGGAGATTCTATGAATCGGCTGTATCGGCGGTTTTCTTTGTTGACTGCACTGATACAGTGAGCAGCGCTTTAGAGCCGAGAACCACTGCGGCATCGGGTCCTTTCACGTGATAAGCGGATTCCGTTTTGCACGTGAGAACAGTCCAGCCCTGCTCGCTTCTTTTGTTGCCACAACCTTTCCCACCGCCGCATACCAGTGGATCGCACACTTATTCAGGAAATTCTCGAGGTCGTTGAGCAAGCGGCCATTGCTTCGGCACATCTGACCGGTCTCGGAAAGAAGGACGAAGCTGATGCTGCTGCTGTGGAAGCCATGCGTGAGCGCATGGGGCAGATCCAAATGCAGGGTCGCATCGTGATTGGAGAGGGAGAGCGAGATGAGGCTCCGATGCTTTATATCGGCGAAGAAGTTGGCAGCGGTAGTGGTCCAGGCGTTGACTTTGCTGTTGATCCCTGTGAGGGAACAAATCTTTGCGCTAACAGCCAGCGTGGCTCGATGGCTGTGTTAGCTGCCTCCGATCGCGGTGGTCTTTTCAATGCTCCTGATTTTTATATGAAGAAGCTGGCGGCACCCCCGGCGGCTAAGGGCAAGGTGGACATCCGTAAGTCCGCCACCGAAAACATCAATATCCTCAGCCAATGTTTAGGGCTTGCTGTCAGTGAGCTCACCATTGTTGTCATGGATAGAGCTCGTCATAAAGATCTGATTGCTGAAATACGTGCCACTGGTGCTCGTGTGCAACCCATTTCCGATGGAGATGTACAAGCTGCTATTGCTTGTGGTTTTGCTGGTACTGGTACCCACTGCTTGATGGGCATCGGAGCAGCTCCAGAGGGTGTGATTTCAGCAGCTGCGATGCGTGCACTTGGCGGGCATTTTCAGGGTCAGTTGGTGTACGACCCTGCCATTGCTCAAACAAGTGAGTGGGCCGACTACACCAAGGAAGGCAATATTGCTCGCCTAAATGAGATGGGCATCACCGATGTGGACAAGATTTATGAGGCCAGTGAATTGGCTTCTGGTCAAAATGTTGTCTTCGCTGGGAGTGGCATCACTGATGGCTTGCTGTTCCATGGAGTTAAGTTCGAGCCTGACTGCACCCGCACTAGCAGCTTGGTGATCAGCACTCTTGACAACTCAGCTCGGTTTACCAATACCGTGCATATCAAGGAAGGCGCTAAGAGCATTGCTCTTAGCTGACCGCCCTACGACAGGATCCAAGGAAGGTCTCCATGCACATTGCCGTGGTCGGCTTGAGTCATCGCACGGCGCCGGTGGAAATCCGTGAGAAGCTCAGTATCCCTGAGCAAACCATGGAGACCTCCCTGCAGACTTTGCGGGGTGATGAACAGGTTCTAGAGGTTTCGATACTCAGTACATGTAATCGGCTAGAGATTTATACCTTGGTTCGTCACCCTGAAAGGGGTATCTCAGCCATTAGCGACTTTCTTGGTAAACACTCTGGTCTGGCAAAGGAAGATCTATCTCCCCATTTATTTAATTATCACCATGACGAGGCTGTCGCTCACCTGATGAGGGTGGCCGCTGGTCTTGACAGCCTGGTTTTAGGAGAGGGGCAGATCCTTTCCCAGGTCAAGAAAATGGTGCGTTTGGGGCAGGAACATAAATCGATGGGTCCGATTCTCAACCGTCTGCTTACTCAGGCGGTGAGCACAGGCAAGCGCGTACGCAGCGAAACCAACTTGGGAACGGGTGCCGTATCGATTAGCTCAGCTGCTGTGGAGTTGGCACAACTGAAACTCGGTCAGTCTCGTGGTGAAGATCAGTTAGTGAGCCTTGAATCGGAATTGGTTGCTGTGGTGGGTGCGGGCCGTATGAGTCGATTACTGCTTCAACACCTTCAGGCGAAGGGTTGCTCAGGGGTGATGTTGCTAAATCGCACGATGCAAAGGGCTGAGTCTCTCTCTGCTGACTTTCCTGATCTACCCGTTGAGTGTCGCTCTCTTGATGATTTGAATCACTGTCTGAGCACTTGTTCACTGGTATTTACCAGCACGGCTGCTGATGATCCGATCGTCGATGCAGCTTTGTTAACCCAGCTGAAACGTCGTAGTTTTCTACGTCTTATTGATATTGGTGTGCCACGCAACATCGCTTCAGATGTTGCGGAGGTGCCTGGTATTGAGGCTCACGATGTAGATGATCTTCATGAGGTGGTCTCTCGCAATCAGGAGGCCCGTCAGCAGATAGCCCGTGAAGCCGAGGTTGTTCTGCAAGAAGAGACGCGACTGTTCTTAGAGTGGTGGGACAGCCTGGAAGCAGTGCCAACGATCAATCGCTTGCGGGCTTCTCTTGAGGCTATTCGAGCAGAGGAATTGCAAAAAGCCCTCAGTCGTATGGGACCAGATTTTTCCGCTCGTGAGCGCAAGGTGGTCGAGGCTTTGAGTAAGGGGATTATTAATAAAATTCTCCACACTCCCGTAACCCAGCTACGCGCTCCTCAGGCCCGTCCAGAGCGACAAGAGGCACTACGTGTGGTTGAGTGTTTGTTTGAGCTGGACGCTCCACAAGAGGATGGTTAGGCCTGTTTTGATTATTGGTCGCGTTTCGACTCGTAGAAGTCTTGTTGGATATTTGCCGCAGGCAGCTTTAGATGGTCAGCCGTCCAGTAAGTTTGCTGCGCAACGCCGATTTGCGGGGGCGGCATGAAGCGTGTTTTGGCCATCATTCTTGGAGGAGGAGCAGGAACGCGCCTCTATCCCCTTACTAAAATGCGGGCTAAGCCTGCTGTACCACTGGCGGGCAAGTATCGCTTAATTGATATCCCAATTAGTAACTGCATCAACTCGAGCATCAACAAGATGTACGTGTTGACACAGTTCAACAGCGCTTCTCTCAACCGGCACCTCAGTCAGAGTTACAACCTCAGTGCTGCTTTCGGGCAGGGATTTGTAGAAGTTCTTGCGGCACAGCAAACCCCAGAAAGCCCTTCATGGTTTGAGGGAACTGCAGATGCAGTTCGTAAATATCAGTGGTTGTTTCAGGAATGGGATGTTGATGAATATCTAATCCTTTCTGGTGATCAGCTCTACCGTATGGATTACAGCCTTTTTGTGGAGCACCACCGTCAGTCAGGAGCTGATCTCACCGTGGCAGCTCTTCCTGTAGATGCAGAGCAGGCAGAGTCATTCGGTCTGATGCGCACAGATAGCGATGGCAATATCAAGGAGTTTCGTGAAAAGCCCAAGGGTGATTCATTGAAGACCATGGCTGTAGATACCTCTCGCTTTGGTCTTTCACAGGAATCAGCACAAGAGAAGCCCTATCTCGCTTCGATGGGGATCTATGTCTTCAGTCGGAATACTTTGTTTGATTTATTGCATAAGAACCCCACTCACAAGGATTTTGGCAAGGAGGTGATCCCAGAGTCACTGGCTCGCGGTGACAAACTTAAAAGTTACGTGTTTGATGATTACTGGGAAGACATCGGCACTATCGGGGCTTTTTATGAGGCGAATTTGGCGCTGACTATGCAGCCCTCTCCTCCGTTCAGTTTCTATGACGAGAAATTCCCGATATACACCCGTCCGCGTTATCTACCCCCTACCAAGCTTGTAGACGCGCAAATCACGGAATCGATTATTGGCGAGGGATCCATTCTCAAATCATGCAGCATTCACCATTGCGTACTTGGCGTGCGCAGCAGGGTCGAGAGCGATGTGGTTTTGCAGGATTCCCTGTTGATGGGATCTGATTTCTTTGAATCATCCGAGGAGCGCACCCTTCTTAGGCAGGGCGGAGGTATTCCTTTAGGCGTTGGTCAGGGCACCACGGTCAAGCGAGCCATCCTCGATAAGAACACGCGTATCGGCAATAACGTCACGATCGTCAACAAGGACAATGTTGAGGAGGCCGATCGTGCTGATCAAGGCTTCTATATCCGTAATGGGATCATTGTGGTGGTTAAAAATGCCACCATTTCTGATGGCACCGTGATTTAACTCTGATCAAGGCTATGCAAATAGCTGATTTTAGAAGACTTTGCTGTTTAAAAATAGGCTTTCTTTTCAACAGTGAGGATGGTTCAACCCTGACATAGCAATCCAGATCGCAGCAGATTGGGGTTGCCATGGGCACACTGACGCCAGTTGATGGTTTAGCGGCGATGTCCAAGGCACATTTCGGTTTGATCGGTCTTGGCGTGATGGGTGAAAATCTTGTGCTCAACGCTGAGCGCAATGGCTTTACTAGTGTTGTTTACAACCGCACTTACTCCAAAACTGAGGAGTTCCTTAAAGGGCGTGGAGCTGGCAAAAAAATACAGGGTGCTAAAGACCTTCAGGAATTTGTCGACAAGCTTGAACGTCCGCGTCGGATCTTGATGATGATCAAGGCTGGTGCGGCTACTGATGCGGTGATCGATCAGATATCCCCATATTTGCAAGAGGGCGATTTATTAATTGATGGTGGAAACTCCGAATTTCGCGATACCGAAAGACGTGTTGCCCAGTTGGAGAGCAAGAGTTTTGGCTATATCGGCATGGGTGTATCCGGTGGGGCAAAGGGCGCACTTGAAGGGCCGAGCATGATGCCTGGCGGAACAAAGGCCTCTTATGACGCCATTGAGAGCCTTGTTCGCAAGATGGCAGCACAAGTAGAAGATGGTCCCTGTGTGACCTATATCGGTCCAGGAGGATCTGGCCATTTCGTTAAAACCGTCCACAACGGTATCGAGTACGGCATTGAGCAGATTCTGGCTGAGGCTTATGACCTGATGAAGCGCGTTGGTGGCATGACCGGTACCCAGATGGCCGATGTTTTGGCCAATTGGAATGCCACAGAAGAGCTCTCTTCTTATCTAGTTGAGATCACCGAAGTGTGTTTGCGCACCAAAGACCCTGAAGATGGCAGTGATCTTGTTGAGAAGATCATGGATAAGGCCGGCCAGAAAGGCACTGGTCTTTGGACAGTCGTGAGTGCATTGGAGTTGGGTGCTTCAGTACCAACTATCTATGCCTCTCTAAATGGCCGCGTGATGAGTTCGATGAAGTCTCAGAGGGTTGCCGCCGAGCCGATTCTGCATGGATCGCCGATTAGGCCATTCGATCTTGGTAGCCCGGCAGATGACATGGCACCACTTATGGACGCCGTTGTGCTTGCCTGCATGGCTAGTTACGCCCAGGGTATGGAGCTGCTAAGGATTGCTTCTGCTGAATACAACTACAACTTGCATATGCCCTCGATTGCACAAATTTGGAAGGGTGGTTGCATCATTCGTGCCCGTCTCCTAAAGCGTATTCAGGATGCTTTCAATGTTGACCCTCAGCTTGCCAACTTGCTGATCGATCCTTGGTTCGCCGAACAGGTTGACCGTCGCCTACCAGGCTTGGCAAAGGTGGTAGCTGGAGCTGCGGAAAGCGGTATCCCAGTCCCTTGCCTGAGCAGCACGCTTGATTACATAAATAGCTATCGCACGGCACGTTTACCGCAGAATTTGGTTCAAGCAATGCGCGATTGCTTCGGGTCACATACCTACCAGCGAGTAGACAAGGACGGCACCTTCCATACAGAGTGGCTTGACTGAGGAGCTTGTGATGACTACCTACAAAGTCGAGTTAGCTAGTGATCCACAGGAGCTTGCACGTCGTGCCGCCCAGAGTATTGCTACTTATATTGATCTAGCTCTTGATCAGCGGGATAGAGCTCAGATTGCCCTCTCTGGAGGCAATACACCTGCTGTTGCCTATAAGTTGTTGGCTCAGGAGCATTTGCCCTGGGATCGGGTGGATGTTTTCCTTGGTGATGAGCGCTGGGTTGACTCCAGTGATGAGGCAAGCAATGCCCGTATGTTGCGCTCGACTCTGCTTGCTGCTGGACCTGGATCTCAGGCGGCATTTCATCCAGTGCCAACAGTGGAGCTAACAAGTCCTGAGGCCAGTGCTGAGGCTTACGCGACCATGGTGCAGGAGGCTTGTGGAGGTAATCCTCCAGTATTTGATTTGATGTTGTTGGGCCTTGGTGATGATGGTCATACGGCTTCATTATTTCCAGGAACTGAAGCACCCGCTGTAGTTGATCAATGGGTCACTGTTGGCCGTGGCAAAGGGCTAGAGAGAATCACTCTTACGGCTCCGGTGCTTAGTTCAGCTCGCGAGGTGATCTTTTTAGTAAGTGGTGTGGGCAAGCAGGTTGCCTTGAAGCGGTTACTAGATCCTGCTGAGTCACCTGAACGTACGCCTGCACGTTTGGTGCAACCTCGCTCGTCGATTCTTGTGTTAGCAGATGAGGCTGCTGCTGGCGGTCTTTAATGGTTCGGCTGCAAGCTGGACTGAAGTTATGGCATATATCTAGTGCTCTTTGAGCTCTTGGGTGTTTAGAGCTTTAATAGCCCAATGCTTTTTATCTAGGTTTTAGCTGTTTTTCTTGTATGGCTCCTTTCTTGTAAAGCTTGGAATTATTCAGAATGATTTGTCTGACTTGATTTAGACGAGCGACTTCATGAAGATTGTGATAGCTAAAACTCCTAGTGCTCCGAGTAGAACACCTTCGCCGAAGCCAACCCAAAAGATGCCATAGTCGCTGACCTTAAACTTTTGCTGAGCCCATTCGACTCTTGACTTATGCCACTCAAGTGGAGGGATCACAAGCTCAATTACAGGT
>MPLU02028936.1_pt1 | contig 16240 bp, 8 predicted proteins | sample 1617381 | NCBI WGS metagenome assembly MPLU02 (sample SAMN05944801, study PRJNA350692) | marine metagenome | biome: marine; feature: ODZ; material: water; isolation source: 90 m water sample filtered on 0.2 um supor filter | place: Pacific Ocean | collected 2012-04-08 | depth 90m m
CGTACAAGGCGAAATCGAATTGGTCCCAGGGACCAACGATAGCAATTTGGTTGATTCAACGGCTGATTTCTACACACGTAATGAAGGTGTAAACTCTAGACTTGGACGAATTCTTTCAGTTGGTGGGGACGCCGATAGAGATGGGACCCACGAATTCCTCTATGCCAGTACTACACGCATGAACGACGGCATCACTACAGGTGGCTCCATTGTCATCATGGAGACTCGAGATTGGGAACTATCCGACCTCCCATTTGACTTTTCAGTGAACGACCTTGATCTCTCGGTCGATGCTCAAGGACGTACCCAACTTTTACTTGACACCGATGAAGGATTCTATCACTACGAACGAGCAAATGAGTTGCTGACGTCATTAGACCCATGGGGAATGAATGACTTCGGCCAAATTCCAAGTGCTGCGATGGTTGTCAGCCCTGCAGGTCAGCCAACAATCATTGCATCTGATGGCTCTAGTGTTGGTTTCAGTCAAGCGGCAGGTAGAGTGTCTGTCTGGGATGAAGTATTGAGTGGGGGTTCAGCATCTCACGGTAGTATTGCCGCACCAATACCTGGTCGCTCGATGGGTGCATTCCTGTTTGAATTCAGTTCTGGAAGCACCAATTCAGTGGTCTTTGTCAACCAGACTGGTAATGGTATTGACACCGAAATTATAGAGAGTGGAGTGACGATTGAACAGGACGTTGCAATCTTAGTCGATTCAAGCAATACACCTCATGTGGTGTGGCGAGACGCTGCAACACACGATATCCAACTCGCAGTTCAGAATGGTTCGACATGGGATGAAACCACCCTCGCAACCGATGCAAACGGGAGTCAATTTGGGGCAGTCATGGCTGACAATAACAGCATTGGCTTGTTGTATCGACACAATATTTCTGGCCTCATCATAGAATGGCTCACTTCAGATAATTGGTCAATGACTGAACGTACAGTGCTTTCAAGCAATGAGACACTGGTCGACGGTCAAGCAATTGTCCGTATGTCTGGGTCAGCTATGGAAGTAGTTTGGTCGGACAACAATTCACAATGGCATCATCAGTCGATTGATTCAGGTGTTGTGAGCAATCATACTTTGCCTACAATCAATGCGAGAACAGGTTCACCTGAATTCATTCACGATGGCCTCTTGCTTCCCGGAACCCTCACCAACACACTTGGATCACATGTGATCATCGATTCTACCGGCTCTCGAACAATAGAACTCGAGTGTGACCTCTCCGATTCGATTGAAGTATTCTCAGATACTTCAGGTAACGATTGGTTCACTTGTAACACCCTGACGGGAACGGCTACGCATGACAGACTTGAGGGCCATCAACCCATCACTTTTGGTCCTGCATTGTCTTGGGTCGGCCCAATGATGTTTGATGCCAATGGCACATCACACTCTTTGACATCCTCCACTGCTCCCGGTTTTGAAAACAAAGTCACGTTGACCCTTGGATTGACAGATTCAGATCGTGATTTCATCCCAGATATTATTGATGATTTACCTGAATTCGGTGGCCAGTGGACTGATTCCGATGGTGATGGCTACGGTGAGAATCCAGATGCACCTAGTGTTGACAAGTGTCCAACTATCGTTGGTTACAGTGCCTATGGTCACCATGGCTGTGGCGACTTAGATGGTGATGGATTTGCCAATGCAATCGATGATTGTGCGGGTGGCGGTAAATCTTGGCGTGACGCCCTTGGCTGCCCTGATAACGATGGTGATGGGTGGTCTAATCCGTCGGGTGCCGCCGGATGGAATGGGGATAGACACCCCACCAATTGGATGCAAGCTATCGATACAGATGGAGATGGCCGATACGACAACCATGGCCCAGATTGTTGTGGGGCAAATGCCGAACCCGATGAATTCCCATTAGACCCACAACAATGGGTTGACGCAGATGGTGATGGCTGGGGTGACAACTCTAGCGCACCTACCGGTGACAAATGTCCCGGCTTTGATGGTGATTCAATCTATGATCGAGGTGGTTGCCTAGACAGTGACGGTGATGGCTGGTCCGACCCTGAATCTCCATCCTCATCCAAACCATATGGCTGGACTTACAACACAACTCGGTGTTACAATTCTTGGATTGATGATGAGGGTAATTCCCGTCCTGCTGGTCAGCACTGTGCTGATTTGTATCCATGGGCTCCAGACGATACCTCTGTAGGGAACATCTGTGGAACTCGTTGTAATGAGCAGTGGGGGGACTTCGATGGCGATTCCTATGGGGACAACAATTCACAAGATGCTTGGAACCGCGACGCCTTCCCTCAAGATTTCACTCAATTCGAAGATAATGATGAAGATGGATACGGCGACAATGCATCCGGTTTCAATCCCGATGGGTGCCCGCTTGTTTGGGGTAATTCAACAATGGATAGATTTGGTTGCACAGATTCTGATGGAGATGGTCATTCGAACATCTATTCGTTTAATCTCAATTCTGAAACAGGGTTGCGTGAGGATGAACTTGGCGACGCATTACCGGATGACCCAAACCAATGGCGTGACCGAGACGGAGATGGCTTTGGCGAGAACCCGGTTGGAGATTGGGACCGTTGCTTCGAAATTCAAGGGGCTTTACTCGGTGTTCCTGGCCCTGGTTGTCCGTTACCCTTCGGTGATGAAGATGGAGACAATATTGCTGACGAAGATGATGATTGCCCCGGAACTCCAGAAGGTGAGATAAGCAATAGTGAGGGCTGTTCGCCTTCTCAAATCGATACCGATGGTGACACGGTATTCGATGATGTGGATGTCTGTCCAGATACTCCCTTAACGGAAACCCCAAACAGTGTAGGTTGCTCAATCTCACAAACCGATTTCGACACCGATGGAGATGGTGTCAATGATTACGATGAAAATGCGAATCAACTTGACATGTGCCCCAATACACTTCAAGATGATGAAGTTGATGAAAATGGATGTGCACTCTCTCAACTTGACACAGATGGTGACGGTGTGACCGATGATGTTGATGCCTGTCCAGATACGACATCTGGTGCGGCAGTGACTACAGAAGGGTGCATCGTTGCTGGAGTAGATACTGACGGCGATAATTGGGATGATGTTGACGATGCATTCCCAGCAGATGCGACCCAGTGGTCCGATAATGATAACGATGGATTCGGTGATAATTGGGCAGACGCATCTTGGAACCAGACAAGGGAAGTTCTGGGGGTCGGTGAGTGGATTGCGAATGCTTTGACTCCCGACTCTTGCCCTCAAGAATCTGGTTCATCGAATAATTCCGGTTCCGCTGGACCAGGTTCCCAGATTATGCTAGGTTGTGTAGATTCAGATGGGGACGGTTGGGCCGATTCAATTGATTGGGCGGTGACCGAACCGTCACAATGGATGGATGCTGATGAGGATGGTTTTGGCGACAATGAATTAGGAACCAACGGAGATTATTGCCCGAGTCAAAAAGGGATTGCTGACATTGATGGTGATGATGGAACATTAAACATTTATGGGAACCTTCTATATGACCACGAAAATGGCTGTCCAGGACCTGATCCAGATGAGGATGGCGTATACACTGGCCCTGATCGGTGTGAAGGCACAAACATGACTTTAGTCACAGCAGAGGGTTATTCTGTAGACTCGAATGGTTGTGCAGACAACCAACGCGATTCCGATGATGATTTTGTCAAGGACCACGAGGATCTCTGTCCAAATACTCCTGCAGAAGACAATAATATCGTTGATGAAAATGGTTGCACACCTGAACAATTGATCGAAGAAGAGAGCAGTTCGTTGATGAGTGGAACGATGCTATACGTTGCAATTGGGATCGGTTCGGTTGTCGCCATTGCGATTTTGATACTGGTGATTTCTAGAATTCGCCGTGGCCGAATCGATTGGGATGAAGATGACGATGATGATTATCTGGATGATGACGATGATGATGATGATTGGAATCCATTGGGTTCAGGAACAAGTTCGATGCCCATGAAATCATTCTCAACACAACCGTCTCGGGCTCCTCCTTCCAGAGATGCCCCGGCCTCCCCTAGTCAAGCTCCATTTGGAGGAGGCCGGCAAGGCCCACCTCAAAGAGGCCGCAGCCCACCATCTGGACCTGCCGCAGGTCCTGCAGCATCTGGGCCACCCGGTGCATCTCGACCGAGAGGACCATCTCGTTCACCTGGACAGTCTAGACCGGGTGCAAGACCCGATCCCCAGTCCCAAAAAGAAAGTCCCGCTCCTTCGGTTCCAGTTCGAAAATCTCGTCGTACTGCAACACAAGCAGAACCTGCAACTCAAGATCGCCCAGTTCGAAAGACCCGGAAAACATCTCGAAGCCCTGCAGTAGAAACAAGTACACCTGTTCGCAAATCACGACGAACAGCGGCACCTGGAAAGAAATCCCGTAGGCGCAAGGCAAGTGCATCTTTCGACGACCTGTTTGGTCCAGATGAGAAGGTTGATTTTGATGCTGCAGTTGTCTCTGCAAAGGAGCGCCTGATTGTCGGTGATTCTGAGCAAAGTGTTCTCGCACGTCTCCAATCAGAAGGATGGGACGTCAAGCAATCCAAGCACATCCTCGGACATGCTCGCTCGTGACGCGTGTACGCATGAGCGCCGTCTACGACGGCGTCAACCTATTGAGTGGCCTTCGCTGCGCTGGGTATAGGCGGCATTAGATGGCTGATGAAAATGAACTCGAAGGTGCCGTCCTTCCTGAGGGAATTGAGGTCGATGAGACCGCCGCTTATTTCGGCATTACAGATTCTAGTGACCTCATCAATCGTCTTGCTGAGACGGACCGACTAAACGGCCTAGGGGAATTTCTTTCTATCACCGGTGACTTACTTCTAAAACAAGCAACCTTTGATTTTGAGACAGCAGCAACCAGATTAGAGGTTGAGGGTGGGGAAATTTACTGGTTGCTATCGGGTCCATTTGGAATGCTCTCATGGACCGACCCCATTCGATTGTATCTTGGACAAGAGGATTCAATGGGCAACGCCGGCGGTCCAGACCCAGGCCTTGGCTCAACAGAGAAAGATGCTCTTGATTCATACAACGACCCATTTCGACTTCTGAAAATGCTCGCCATTGGGCACATGTGTGGTGGCTTGAAAGAATTGGATCAATATCTCGCAAATTTCGAATCATGGATGCAGGATGTTCCAAGTAACAAGGTTCGCTTCCTTGCCTTACATCAACAAATCAACGGCGTGCTCCGTGAAACACAAGGTGGCGGTTCCGCCTCTAGTCTATCTTCGTTGACCGGGGGACCAGTGACCACAGCATCCGTTGTAGCTCCTGAAGGTGTGCAGACGGTGGAAGCAAAACCAGAGCCAGAACCAGTACCAGAGCCAGAGCCAGAACCAGTACCAGAGCCAGAACCTGAACCAGAGCCAGAGCCAGAGCCAGAGCCAGAACCAGAACCAGTACCTGAGCCAGTACCTGAACCAGAGCCAGAACCAGTACCTGAGCCTGAACCTGAGCCAGTTGTACCAGAGGTGAGCATTGCTTCTGCATTTGACGCCCCACTCACCACCCAAGATGTCCGTGAGGCCTTCGACGAAATGGATGCCAACAAGGACGGGGTCATCTCTGCTGAGGAATTCCGTTCATCTCCAGCGATTGCAAAATTACCTGGGAATGTTCAACAAGAGATGTTTGAACGAATTGATACCAACAAGGATGAAGTTCTACAATATGAGGAATTCACTGCGGCAGCCGAAGAGAAATCGAATGCCCCATTCCTTGCTCCAAAGCGCTCACCGGTTGCCCAACCTGTTCGTAAACCCATACAGGCCACTCCACAGCCTGCTGTTAGACCCCAGCCTGCTGCTACACCTCAAATTGTATCTCATACTCCAACCTCAGCGGGACGAAAAAGAACAGGTGTACCTGGTGTGCATCACACTCTACAAACTGGAATTTATTGTGGCAGTTGCAGTATTGGAGTTGAACACCATTGGCGAAATTGCCCAATCTGTGGTTCACGCCTCTGATTAGATGCGAATATCTCCGTCATCTAAGAGTTGAATTTCACCAATGTTTACAGTTGGTGTTTTCAGAACACCAGTGACATGTATTCCACAAGAAGAATTGCCCCCTAGACTGGTATTGTCTCCAAATGCAAAATAGCAGGTACCTTGCACTTTCTCATCTTCAAGCACATTTCCAACCAATCGGGCGCGCGGATTCATTCCGAAGCCAAATTCCGCAACCGTCCAAACATTGGATTGTTGATGTGGTTTGAGTTTTCTACTGGCCTCAACAAACATTGCTTTGACATCATCACTGCCTTCACCAGTAATCTTTGTGACCATTCCCGCTTCAACTTTGATGGTCAATGGTTCGACAACAACTGCTGCATCCCATGTGCCATCAATGATGATTGTGCCATCCATTGTCCCTTCTTTGGGCATTGCGAGAATTTTCCCAGCAGGTAGATTGGTCACTTGACCGGGTCGATTGCAAATACCATTGTCCCCAAGTTCCCATCTTCCTCCAATTTCGAATTTGATATTTGTTCCAGATTCTGTAATCACCTCGACCTTTCGTTGGCGTTTCAGTGATTTACCGAGTTGGGCAATTGCTGATTGCATGGTGTTGAAATCAGTCGTCATTCCTCCTTCGATAAACATCTGCATGGTAATTCCCGGCATGGTGGCAATTCGAGTACCTTCACGACATGCTTGCATACGTGCACGCGTGTGAGTGAGTGAGTAGCGAGTCGGAGCAAGGACCACATCCTGTTTTCGCATGAGTTCAGCAACTGGTGCAGGCGGTTCGTCTCCGTGCCGATGTGTCGTAGGCATCATCACCAATAGAACACGGTCAGAAATTCGAGCTGCTGCTTCATAGAGGGCTTGACCAATTGCCGAGGTATGTGGGTCAGTAACGACTAGGATATTTTCTGATCTCAATATCTGCATACACTCTTTGCATACGGTGTCTGCAGCTTTTGACAAGGCTTCTTCAACATCAGAATCGAGTCCTTCCTCGTTTTCTTCGACGATGTCACCATCCTTGTCTTTCTTTTTCCGGCCCACTGTTTTTCCACATCCGCGCTGTAGCGCGGACAGGGGTCATCAGCCATCAACCCTTGGCCGCTTTGTCCAAACATTAAACCAACTGCACTAAAAAGGAGTATTCAATGGCCGAATTATGAAGTCCGAATTGAGAGTGTCTATACTCTTGGTAACATTATTATTATTGCCAGGATGCTTAAATGGAATCATCGATGAAATTGAAGAGTCTGTTTCAGATACTTGGGAATTGTCCCCTGATGGGGATTGGCCACAGTTGAGTTTGGGTGAAAGAACCCGAACCACCCCTGGCCTAGAGTCCTACGACGATTGTTCTGTGTTGCTCGAAGATTTGAAGGACGCTTTGTGGGAACAGACACTCGTCGAAATCGATCAGAATTCTTACTGGAACTGGGCAGATCCTTGGATTGATGGTGGCCTCTGGATGGAAGATGACATGGTGATGGATATGGAAATGGATGGAGCATCTACTGCGGAAGGTGGAAGCAATTCTGGAGGCACGGCCCCTTCCAGTAGTGGTTCTGATGATCGCTCCGGAACATATTCTGAAACCAACAATCAGGAATCAGGTGTTGACGAAGCAGACTTCCTCAAGTTCGATGGCAATCATTTCTACATGATTAACAACAACCACTTGGTCATCATTGGTGTCCCCGAACATGGCAATGTCACACTTGTTGCTGACATGGAATTGGAAGGACAGCCCTTGCAGATGATGAAAGACGGAGATAGTATTGTTATCATCTCATCCATCAACAGTTGGAACATTCCACAAAATGACCCACTACGGTCCATTATGCAAACGGATGATGGGAACTGGCGCTCATCAAATTTGGTCAAATATTCAGTGATTGACATCACCAATCGAAGTGATCCTAACGTGGGTCGTGAAATCTTCATCGAGGGTAGCCATGAGACCGCACGAATGGTCAATGGAACTGTTCGAAGTGTGTCACATATGTGGTCCTACATCCCCGGGATCCAAAGCTATCCTTCGTTACCAGATGACTACTGGAACACAGGAGATTGGGAAGACCGAATGGATATGTGGAATTCATCTGTTGAAGACCTGATTGAAGAGAACGGCGAGGTTTTCGAAACACTCACACTAGAGGACTTCGCACCTCAAATGCACGAGCGTATGGCAGATGGTACCATCTCATCGTACACATCGGGTAGCGGTGATTGCAGCGAGTTCAGCGGCTCAGCCGATGGTGTGGGTCGAGGCTTTACCTCAATCATGACAGTGGATCTTCTCAGCGAGGAATTCAGCAGTGAGGTTGACCACATAGCATCTTCATGGGTTGAAGTCTATGCGAGTGGCGATATGATGGTGCTTGCAGAGCCCGCCAACGACTGGTGGTGGTTCTGGCGCAACAACGACTACGAAGATGCGACCAACATCCACGCCTTTGACATCAGTGTTGAGGGTGAGACATCCTACATCGGCAGCGGTCGAGTCAATGGCACCGTTCAGGACCAGTTCTCGATGTCTGAGCACAATGGGGACATCCGCGTGGCCAGTACAACCGATTCATGGGGCCGTTGGTGGCTGACCGAAGATGGTGAATGGGAGGTTATCGAACCACAAAATCACATCACAGTTCTTGGTACAGATAGTACCGGTTCTCTAGATGAAATCAGCCATCTTGGTGGTATTGCCGAGGGGGAGCGCATTTGGAGTGCCCGATTCGTTGGCGACATGGCCTATCTAGTCACCTTCCGAAACATGGACCCACTGTGGACCATTGACCTCTCGGACCCAGAGAATCCAACCATTTTGGGCGAACTAGAGGTTCCCGGTGTATCCACTTACATCCACCCACTGTCCAATGGCGATTTACTGACCATCGGTATGCCCGGTGGCGAGGATGGATTGGGATTGGATTGGAGCATGACCCAACTCAGTTTGTTCAACTTGAGTGATCTAACCAATCCGACACTCGCGGATACACAGCAAATCACACCCGCATACTTGGACGATGATTGCACCAGCATCCGCTACTGTGGTTGGACATGGTCATACTCTGAGGCGACCTATGAGCACAAGGCATTCACCTATTGGGAAGCCGCTGGATTGCTTGCAGTTCCACTTTCAACATACCGATACGTGTATGACACAATCGAAATCGAAGGTAAAACATATTCCTATTCAGGCTACGAATATGTCAGCAAACTGATGCTAATCGATGTTGACATGGAGAACCGAACGCTTTCAGTTCATGGGGAGATTGATCATTCAAGCTTCTACAATGAAGACAATGGTGTCAACGGTTGGTGGAGTGGGGACTCAAACGTTCGTCGTTCCGTCTTCATGGCCGACTACGTCTATGCGTTCTCCAGTGCCGGTGTAAGCGTCACATCGTATGCTGATATGAACACAACAGCCATGCTTGAATTACCCGGCTATGAGGTTTCAAATTCACCATACTACCACGATGATGTCATCATGACCGAAGAAGTAGATGGTGAATCTGACGGCGATAATTCCACGGATTCAGAGGGTTCACCTCCCAAGGAAGAGGGCTGATTAAGCAAATCTCAGCGCACGACCGGCGCAACCAGGCGCACCAATCGCTTCACCACGGAACGAGCCGCCCGGTGTTCGCTTGTGTACTGGAATTCCATCGACAATCGTCCACATGGGCAGTCCAGTGAGTTCCATTCCAGCATAGGGCGTCCATCCAACTCTTGTCCACACATCCGCATCAGTAATCGTGCGTCGCGTTTCAAGATCGACCAGCGTCAAATCTCCATCATAACCCTCGATGAGTGAACCCTTGTTTTCCATGCCATACACCTTTGCGGGCCCTGCGCACATCCAGCGAACCACATCGGACACGCTGCACCTGCCATCCATCGCGTGCGTGAGCATCATGGGCAGTGCGGTTTCTACCCCGGGCATTCCTGAGGGTGCCTTGGGGAATCCGAGTGCTTTGGCTTCCAACGTGTGCGGTGCGTGGTCGGTAGCAATGCAGTCAATGGTCCCATCTTTGAGTCGTTTCCACAGCGTATCCTTATCCTCAGTGTAGCGAATAGGGGGATTCATCTGGAGCCGGACACCCCGTTCCTCAACATCATTCTGGTCGAAGGTGAGGTGCTGTGGGCAGACCTCCGTGGTAATCAGGTCGCCCTTGTTGGCTGCCAACCAATCTGCTTCGGCACCACTGGTCAGGTGTAGAACGTGGAGTCGGTGGTCGTGGTCCTTGGCCAGGGCAGCTGCACGCTGGGTAGCCAACATTGCACATTCAACGTCGCGCCATTCTGCGTGGGCTGCGATATCTGTGCGTCCAGAGAAATCGGGGTAACGAGCATTGAGTCTGTCCTCATCCTCGGCGTGGGTGGCGATGATTCCACCCGTATTGGCGAAGATGTTCTCGAGATGCTTCTGTTGGTGAACCAGTAAATCTCCAGTACTACTGCCCATGAAGATCTTGATTCCACAAACACCATCCATGCCTGCAACACTCTGTAAGTCAGCGACATTGTTGGGTGTCGCGCCAATGAAGAAGCCGTGGTGAGACACTCCGTTTGTTGCAGCAGAGGCAATCTTTGCCTCCATGGACGCGCGCGTGGTGGCCACAGGCTTGTTGTTGGGCATGTCTAGGAAAGCGGTGACTCCACCGGCTGCCGCAGCTCGACTTCCGCTGCCCAGGTCCTCTTTCTCGGGTTGGCCAGGTTCACGGAAGTGGACCTGTGGGTCGATGGCACCTGGGAGCAGGTGTAGACCTGTTCCATCGATTACAAACTCAGAATCAGAAGGGACAAGACCACCGCCGGGGGCCACTGTTTGGATGCCCCCAAGGGAGACACGGAGATCACCCTCAATGATGCGGTCAGGCAAGACCATCATCGCATTCTGTATGAGCAGGTCGCCTGTCATCAGAGGGTGCGTTCTAGCCTCGACTCAAAGAGCCTTCCGTGCTCGCGGTGCCCTTGAAATAGGGGTAGTAGCCACGAAGTGCCAGCGGGTTGGAGTAGCCAGGTTATCTCGTCGGGCTCATAACCCGGAGACCGATCGTTCAAATCGATCACCCGCTACCATAGATTCACCATAATGAATGGACTATTCGCGAAAGTGATGAATGTGAATTGAAAGTGTAAAAAGAGTGTACTGCGAGGTTATGAACAAATCAAAGCAAAGGATTTAGAATCAATCTGTCCTTCGTTGGTTCATATACTACAGCACTCTAGCACGGTCTACAACAAAAGGTGAAAACATGAGTGAAGAGAAGAAGACAACAAAGACCGAGACAACAACCGAAGAAGACGAGGAGGTCGTCACAATCGACGTCAAAGAGGAACCCGAACTAACCGTAGAAGACCTACCTGGCGTGGGTCCCGCGACCGCGGAGAAACTACGGGAAGCAGGGTTCAACGAACTCCTGGCCATCGCAGTGATGACACCAAGATCCTTAGCTGATGCTGCTGAACTTGGCGAAGCAGTCTCTGCGAAGATAATCGCATCCGCAAAGAAACTCGCCAATATTGGTGGGTTCATATCTGGAAATGCAATCCTCGAACGCCGCCGTGAGGTACTGAAATTGAGTAGTGGCTCTGCAGCCATTGACGAATTACTTGGAGGCGGATTTGAAACACAATCCATCTGTGAAGTGTATGGTGAGTTTGGCAGTGGTAAAACACAAGTTGGCCACCAATTGGCTGTAAATTGTCTACTTCCCAAGGAGCAGGGTGGCCTAGGTGGCGAGGTATTCTACATCGACACTGAGGATACATTCCGTCCTGAAAGAATTGCACAAATGGCACGTGGAGTTGGCATGGAACCTGATGTTGCTCTCGAGCGAATCCATGTTGCGCGCGCTTACAATTCTTCACATCAAATGCTTCTAGTCGATGAAATCCAGCGTGCATCCAAGAACATTGATGTCAAGCTCATCATCGTTGATTCACTCATTGCACATTTCCGTGCAGAATTCCTTGGACGTGGAATGTTGGCTGATCGTCAGCAAAAATTGAATCGTCATATGAAGGAACTCAAGAAGTTGGCCGATGTTAACAATGCCATGGTTTTGGTGACCAACCAGGTCATGTCCAAACCTGACGCCATGTGGGGTGACCCAACCAAGCCAGTTGGCGGTCACGTTGTGGGCCACGCCTCGACTTTCAGATTATACCTCAGAAAATCTAAGGCAGGGTCTAGAATTGCCCGTCTAGTCGATTCACCCAATCTGCCAGAAGGCGAAGCGAAGTTCTTCGTCACTGCAGAAGGCCTGCGCGATTGAGTGCAAGCCTTGTGGCTCGACGGCACCGCGTCCTTCCCATCCGCTCGGTGCCGTCGATGCTACACTCACACTGGAAGCGTCGATAGTTCATCACGAACTGCATCAATTAATCCCTGAACAGTAGAACGCCCTAAATCGAAATTCATCCCACCGGCCTCAAACAGATTCGGTAGCGGTCTTGATCCACCCAATCGCATTGCATTCGCATAGTTGGTTAGAGCGTTCTCAGGGTTTTCTCTGTACTGTAACCACATTTGCAATGCACCCAGTTGTGCGATTCCATATTCAATGTAATAGAACGGATATGAAAATAGGTGCAATTGCTTTTGCCAACTTACCAGCCTCCACTCTTCGAAATCCGTCCAATCTAGATTCGAACCGAATCGGTTGCCAAGTTCAATCCACTTTGAATGCCGTTCATCTCGAGTTTGTTCAGGATTGGTATACACCCAATGTTGGAACGCATCAATCGTTGCTATCCACGCAAGAATAGATACAATTCCTTCAAGATGCTCGCGTACAGCTCTATTTGCATTTTCTTCGGAATAAAATTCATCAAGGAAATTATGGGTTAACAATTCCATTGACATTGAGGCAACCTCACAAAATTCCAGAGGTGCACTACGGTAGTCGACAAGTGGTAAATCATCAGCGTAGATTGAGTGGAACGCATGCCCAGCTTCATGAACCATTGTTTCCAAATCACGCTGCAACCCAGTTGCATTCATGAAAATGAATGGTTTTCGACTATGATCACGTTGCAATTGGTATCCACCAGGAGCCTTTCCTTTACGGCTGTCTAAGTCTAGGCTTGTCCCATCACGTAAACTGTCGAAGAAATCTCCCAATTCAGGTGATAGACGATGGAACATCCGACTGGTTCCTGCGACCATTTCATCAACTTTTTCGAATGGTTGTAACGGGTCTCGTCCGTGAACGTCATGGCCTAAATCCCACATTCGAAGAGCATCTAGATTGAGGGCTTGTCTTCGTTCATCATCGATATCTCTCATCAGAGGAACGCAGATGGCTTCTACCGCATCTTGAAACGCTTCACAATCAGCAGGTGAGTAATCAAAACGATGCTTTGCATCAAAGATGTAATCGCGATAGTTTTCGTATCCTGCATTTTGAGCAACTTGATGTCGTAGTCCAATCATCTTTTCATAGAGTTCGTCAATCTCCACAGAATCCTCAAATCTGCGTTCACCCACAGTTCTGTATGCACTCTCACGAATTGAGCGTTCATTTACTTGGAGAAACTTCCCCATCTGTTGCATTGTTCGTTCTTCACCATCAAATTCCACGGTCATAGCACCACAAATTTCGTTGTACCTTTGTCCAAGTTTTGTTAGTTCAGTACCCAATGGGATATTCTCTTCGCGGAATAGTGCCAAATCCATTCTTGTGTCACGCAGCAAGACATTGTATTCCTCAGCATCAAGTTCGTCAGCATGTGGACATTTCGCTAATTTTCGGTTTAGTAAGTCCCCTATTATTGCCAATTCAGGTTGTACATTTTCTACAAAGTCAAGGTAGGCTTGTTTGATTTCTTCATTCTCTGTATCACAAGTCATGTTAACGTACAGCATTGAACCAGTTTCACCAACATAGGCATCAAATCTACCCAATTCCAGTAACCAATCTTCAAGCGATGCAGCAGAATCGATTTCCCGATTTAGGAAGTCTTGGTAATACGGCTCGATTTCGGACCATTTTGTGGCATCGAGCCCCTCGAAAGAAGCCATTATTTCACCTCAGGGATTGTTGACACGGTGACCTTGTGTTCGAACAGATTTGGGTCCATCGGACAAGCCATTTTCGTCACGAGTATACTTCTTGCATCGCCATACTTCAACTTCTGCTTCGACCTTCTCAATGATGGCTTCCATTTCAGGGTGATCTGGATTGACACGTGCAGTCCAACAGGCCAAGCAAATTCGTTCAGTATCGATATCTACGAAATTCATTGGGGTACATTGAATTCCACAGTCTACACATTTCCGCCATGCATGATGTTTTGCCATGTTTCTGGGCGGGACGTCGAGGCCATAAGGCGTTTCGCCAATCCTTCTCTGTGGACTGGGCATCAATTGAAATCAGCCAATGCGATATGAGCCAGTGCTGAACGTTCAATATCGTGAAAATCAAGTGATGTTGGATCTTTAACCTCTAAGTCAAGGCGTTGCACACTTTCTTCATGAGGAATAGGGGCATGTGGCAGTAATTTTGCATCTAGGGTACACATCAAACGGTCCGCCTCTTGATCTAGGGCCACTCTGTCAAGGGATGGCCATTTGATTTCAGAAACAGTTTCTGTAGGGAACTCGGGTAAATGGACCAACCAAGCAGTACGGTCACCATTTGCCAATCCAGCACGTTCAAATCCGATTCGAATTTGATGGGTGCCAGCGATTAAACGAATGAATTCAGCATCGAGGGAATTGGCTCTCATTTTCGATTGATTATGTCTCGATGCTAGTCCTAGCCAAGCCGTCCAAAGTTGCTTTTCACTCACAGCTGCAGGCCCACCCAATAGCAACCAACGTTCATCACCCCGCCATTCTAGGAAAGAGTTCACCACTAGGCTAGCATCCTCAACCGGATTGGGTAAAGTCAATCCCCAACATGGGAATGGCGCACGGGACATGGATAGAGGGAGGTGTCACCCCCTCATCAATCGGTCGGCCTTCTTCCTCGTGTTTGCATGGCCCTGTCGGCTGCTTGCATTATATTCTCAACCAATTGAGGACTCCAGCCCCGTTCATCGGCAAGTTTCTGTGCTGATTTTTTTGTGATTCCACAAATTTCCAGAGGTGTTCTGTATCCGTGATTCGCCAATGTCCGTGCGCGAACACGGCCCACACCCCGTATCGAAATCAACGACAACAAATCCTCCTTGCAACCATTTGAAACTCTTCGGCGCATGACATCTAGCATTTCCAATAAATCAATATCAGCATTGGTCAAAGAAGCCTCAATTTCATTGTCATTAGAACAAATTTGTCGTGCTGCATTGAGTAACCAATCAGCATGATCGACTCTTACTCGTAAATCTCCTGGAGCGACACCCAATTCCTTTTCGATTTCACGAAGTGAATTTTCATCAATCCATTGGCTGAGTGTCCATGCACTTTTCGCAAGGCTTTCTGCTTCAGGCATAAATCCGAGTGAATTCAATTCATGACTGTCTAGAAGAATTTGGTCCGACATGGCATTGACTTTCTGGGTCATTCTCTGCATTTGCTTTCCAGATGGCCATAATGGTGGAAAATCGGGTGTACAGGTGATTAAATGGAGTAATGCCCATGGTGAAATCGAGCGATCCTCAATGATTCTGCACAGAATTTTTCTAGCCTGACGCAAACCTTCTCGGAGAATCAATCCAGACAACGGGTCGAGGTATAGTCGACTGACACGTTCACCAAATGGTGTTGCAAGATAAGTCATCGCGGGGGAATCTGGAATCATAACTTCAGGTGGCGGTCTCGTCAATTCTCCAGCCTTCTGGAATCCAATCACCGCTGGACGCTTCGGTCGTGGTTTTGATTCGACTAAATCAACAAATCCCACCCCGTCTACGGATTCAGCACTTTGAGCCCATAGTGGCATATCATCATCCCATTCTTCTTCTGACACTGTAGGTTTGGATTCGGCTAGGCGTTTGATTACAGCCTCATCTTCACCAGTTCTTTTAATGAATCGATGAGTCGCGAGCCATGAGATTATTTCATCAATTCGACCTTGTAACCAATCGTTTTCAACACCATGACCAAGGAAAGTTTGTTGGAAAAATCTCCCAATAGAATCTCGATCTCGTTGCCCCCCGGTTGCAATTGCAGCAAGGATGTGTACTCGCATGGCCGGTTCGGCAGCGAGTTTCGATTCCACAGCTTCAGGTTCTTGTTTGAAATAGAGTTCAGAAATTTCATCTGCATGCTCTAAATGTCTTGCAATTA
>MPLU02116989.1_pt1 | contig 16226 bp, 16 predicted proteins | sample 1617381 | NCBI WGS metagenome assembly MPLU02 (sample SAMN05944801, study PRJNA350692) | marine metagenome | biome: marine; feature: ODZ; material: water; isolation source: 90 m water sample filtered on 0.2 um supor filter | place: Pacific Ocean | collected 2012-04-08 | depth 90m m
ATTAAATCGGGTAGTGGCCGAATTCCTCGACCGCCTCCGCCATGGCGATGACGTTTTCTGGTGGAACATCGTTCATCACAGTATGAACTGAACTGATCATGCACCCTCCTCCCGGGCCGAGGATCTCTATTACACGTCGCACTTCCTCGCGGACCTCCTTCACTGTTCCAAAAGGAAGAATCCTGTGGGAGTCGATACCACCACAGAAGACTATTTTGTCCCCATAACTTTTCTTGAGAGCCGGCAGATCCGACATTTTTCCGGATGAAGTCTGAACAGGATTTAAGATATCGACTCCGATTTCAATGAAATCCTCGATCAAAGGTTCTACATCGCCGCAGGAATGAAAAAAGATCTTGGCCTTGGTTCGTTCCCTGATGAATTGTATGAAATCCGCATGGACTGGTTTGAGAATTTCACGGTACATTTTAGGTGAAATCATCAGGCTTTTCTGGGTCCCTAGGTCATCCCCGATTTTAATCATGTCGACATTTTCTCCGAGTTCCTCAAGGAACCGTCCCATCAACTCTTTACAGTATCCTGCAATTTTGACCAACATGGCGCGGGCGAACTCCGGATCCATGGCCATATTGAGGAGGTAGGTTTCCATTCCCTGCATCGCATGAGCTCTTTCGAATGGAAACAGAAGCCAGGGGGTTGCCAGGATCGCATAACGGTTCTCCTCGGTCAGACGCGTGGCCTGCTCACGCACGTGTGCGATACGGGTCGGGTCATTCATGTCCGGCCAACCGGGGTAAAGTTCGAGGTCATCCTTATTGCTTGCCTGTTTGAGGGGGTGGACTCCCGGATACCAGTGACCGGGTTCAATTTCCACCTGGCCACTACCCCAGGAATCGATACATTCGGAATGTGGTTCGCGTTCAACGTGTTGAAGTCGCACCCTTTCCGGTTCCAGATCAAGCACACCACGAACATCTCCATGCAGCCGGCAAAGTGTTTCTTCATCGATTTCCGCGGTTCCTAATTCAGGCCAGTCGTAAAGATATCGGTCAGGGGCCTGAACCTTTAGGATCTTTTTAATCTCCTGATAGGGTTTCATCTTAACCCCGGTAGCGTTGCTGACTCCAATCACAAGAGGGACGCGGTCCGGTTCTTCGTGATTGAGGGTTGTCAATACTCGTTCCCTTGGTGTCATCTGCATTTTTCCCCCTGAACTTTATGTTGAATTGATAGCCTGCTCTTCTTTGAGTAGGGATGGCTTCCCAACGGCCTAGTTCTATAGATTATTCAATTCCTACATGTGACAGTACTTTCAAAGCTCTGTCAATTAGTAGATTTGCGTAGTCCTCTGGTGACAATAGTGTTGAGGATTATTTTATAAGTGATGTGGATTTTACTTGGAGGATGAATGACAGGGAAGAATCAAGTAGGGATTACTCACAGGAGATGGTGAGATTGGTTTTACTGGAAGAAAAAACTATAAATGACTATTTTTATCAAATATGCTTGTTTTTTAATATAATATCGATCATATTGTCATCTTTTTAAGATTAACTATTTATTTTTTTTTAAAATAGAAGGAAAAATGAAAATTGCAAAATTAAATATATTTTTCGTACTTTTAATTATATTTTGGTTCCAGTCTCATACTGTCTTTGCTTGTCATGAAGGAGGCGCAATGGGATTTGCCAGTGAAGATCCCGTGGCTTCGACAATAGATTATTCTTCTGGGAGCACTTTTATTTTTGCTAGTACCTTCGGAACTTTAGGCTGCGAAAATTGGGATTTTGTTAAAAATAACCGGGTACAGTACCTTGATATGACCTGAAACAAATTGTCTGAGGAGGTGGCTCAGGGAAAAGGAGAACATCTAGTGACATTATCACAAATGTATGGTTGCCAAGGAGAATATAAACAGACTTTTGAATCTTTGTTGTATGGAAACTACCCTCGTCTTTTCTTAGATATGTCTTCAAGAGAAAGTTATGAAAGAGCACATATGCTGGAAAATGAAATCAATATACTAATTGAGAACAATGGTATAAAAAACCAGTGCACCACCATATCTGCATCATAAATTTCAATAGAACAATGGGTTGTTTCTGTACTTTCTGATTGATCAAAAATAGGGAAAGTTATAAAAATAGCAGGGATAGAATTATGAGAGTTCGTTCCATAGCTAAATAGTTTTTGAAGACTTAACGGTTTCGAGGTATAGGACGGTAAAGATCTTTTTTTCTGCCTTGAACAGTCTCACTGTAAACTACGTATAGTCCAGATCCAGCTATTAGAACAATTCCTATCCACGAAACTATATCTGGCCAATCTCCAAAAATAGTGATGCTCCAAAAAATAGATAACGGGAGAGCTACATATTCAAAAGGTGCTATTATTCCCGCTTTTGAAATACGGTACGCCTGGCTGATGAAATAGGCTCCTAATCCACTGAACATTCCTATCCCAAACATGATCATCAGGTCCGGCCAAGTTGGTACTATCCAGGCTCGAAATAGGTAAAAAATAATTGGTTGTGAAGGGTCGGCTAAATTTCCATCTCCAAAGATAAGGCCCATAAGACTGCTAAAAAAAACAAGATTCAGCTGAATATAAAAGACCATTGTTGAAGCCTTTTCGGCTTCACCCATTTTACGGGTCATGATCTGAACCAGAGAATATGCTAGTGCTGCACCTAGAGGAAGCATGCTTGCAGGATTAAAAACTCCAAAACCTGGCCTGAGCATTATCAATACACCTATAAGTCCCACAAAAACAGCTACCCAACTTTGCATTCCAACCTTTTCTCCGATTAGTAATACAGACAGTGATGTAATCAGCAACGGTCCAATAAAAAAAATAGCCACAGCTTCAGCCAGTGGCAAAGTAACTAATGATGTAAAAAAACAAAGATTCGCGACTACTATTCCAAATCCCCTTAAAAGATGAAGTCCTAGTCGCTTGCTAAGAAGATATTTGTACCCACCATCAATTGGTACAATAACAAGAAGTGTGAATAAGATTGCTACACTTGCCCTAATCAATATGATCTGATGCAAAGCATAATTTCCACTTATAAGCTTGATTGCCATGTCCTGAGTAGTAAAGAATACTTGAGCTAAAGTAATGCAAATAATACCTAAATACTGGGAATTTTTTTCCATGAAACTAAAGGATAATTTTATATATATTGGGAACAGAAATGCTATCTTCACCCAGTGACTAAATTTGTTAGTACTTGTAATTTTACAGAGAGAAAATGTGAGTGGCAGAAATTAATTTGTAAGTCATTCAATCGCCAGAGCCTTGCTTCAGTCAGCAAGGTGGATTTTCGAGAAATCAATATATCACAATCAGGATTTTTTACAAGAATGTGGGGAATTTACAAGGGCGTGACTATGCTTTTGAATCTTTAAATTTATATTTTTTTGAATTATTATATATATAATCAAATAAGAAACAAGTACAATTATTAGAAAACAATGCAACCTTCGAATCTATGACTGAGGCAATGAATCTAAATGTTGAACAGCTCAAAACAAAGTAATGTAATCTTTGATGGTATACTAAAAACTCTGAACCATCATTTAATTTGCAGTTACGGTGAATTTTTTTATGGTAAGACTGCCCTCTCCTAAAACAACTTCTGCACCCAACTCCATAACAAGGATATATTCCTCCCCACTAACCCAACCAAGTCTTTTCCATTCATCAAGCACAATCTTCATATCTACTGTGCCGCTAAGATAGTCTGTATCATAAACTACAGCAGTATAGTCCCAACCGCTGTGGTTTGCATTTCTCCAAACTGTATGAGATGGTCCTGACAGCACTAAATTTGCCGAGTTTCCGTTGCCGCCAGACGGGCTGGGCTCACTACCCTCGTGTAACCAGATCATTAACTCATCTGTTATGGCTGATGGCCCTCCATTTGGATCATTAGCCAGCCAGGTCTCCAACGCAATATTAAAACCGTTAGATGAATAACTTCTCTCCAAATCAAACTCAACCTTGAATTCCTTTAGATCATTGATTTGGATTGGAAATGGCGAATTATCTGTCCCGTTTGTATCCCAAGGTTTGCGACCAACATAGATTTCCTGATATGATCGAACTCCTACTCTCTTCAACGGCCAACTCCATTCAATAACAGTCCCTGCCGGGTATTCATCTGTAATAGATATACATGCTGTGTAATCTATCCCATTCTGGTAAGTACCCTTTCCCCAGACATTGTTTGAAAAACGAAAACCATTTGCATCTTTGGTGGCCCAGTCTTCACAATATTTTCCTGCAATTGAAGTATCTACGGTTGTCTTATTGCAAGAAATTACAAGGAATACTATTAGAGATACCAGGATCAAGATAGTTTTATGCTTTTTCATGTTATGTTTTTCTAATTGTTAAGATATTTTCACTGAGGATGGTTTCTAATAGTAGAAAATAACATCAAAGATCAATCGGTTTGTTATGCAAGATTTAGAGATTTTTACTTGGAGGTTCTCTGACTCTGAAGAATTAAGTGGGTGAGGTCTATCACACAACTGAGGCTGATTATTGAACTATACAAACCATTAATTTTTATGTCAATTAGTAGATTTACTTAGTTCTTAGTGGGTAGGTTGTTGAGGAGTAATTTACAAGAAATGTAGTGTTTCTACTTGGAGAGTGTCTGACTGTGAAGAATTAGTGGGAGCAATTTATGATAGAAGATGGCTGGTCATTTCCGGGAGTGGGGAAATGCATAATTCAACAATCCATCATTGTTTCTTCAGACAGTTGATCCACAACTGCTTCCAAACTATCCGTTCGCTCATAGCATGAAATCTGTCTATCAGCACTTGAACCTTCTTTGAGTAGGGTGAATAAATATTCGACATCCTTCCTGGTTCCAAGAGGATCAAGAACATCGTCAATCAACTCAATCAATTCCTCCGTCAACTCACTTGCTGAAATCTCGGTCTGCTTGCCAAAATCAATAAGCTCACCTTTGATACCGTCCTTGATAGCACGCCATTTGTTTTCTGCAATCATGGAACTCCTGTAGGAACGCCATGATTGATTCAACATACGGAGCTTGATCAACTTGGCCACTAATGACTGAATTAAAGCAGCAATGGCGATAACTTCATTGACCTTAGTGGTACAGTCGCAAATTCGAAATTCGAGGGTGGGGAATATTGGATGAGGGCGGATATCCCACCAGATTTTAGTCGCCTCATCAATACACCCGCATTTGATGAGAGTATGGATATACTGTTCATATTCCACGTATGAATCAAACCTTTCAGGAATGCCAGTACGGGGGAGATCTTCAAACACAATACTGCGGTAAGATTTAAAACCAGTTTTCTGTCCCCACCAGAATGGTGAAGAAGTTGACAGGGCTAAAATATGAGGCATGAAGTACCTCATTTGGTTCATGATATCGATCCGCAGGTCACGGTCCTTGATACCAATGTGTATGTGCATCCCGAAAATCAGTAGACGTTTTGCTACAATCTGCATCGAATCAAGCAATCCCCTGTAGCGCTCCTTGTTGGTAACAAGCTGGTCCTCCCATTTCGAAAATGGATGAGTTCCGGCAGCGACAATATTGCATTTATTCTTTGCTGCAATATCTGAAACCAAGTTTCTCAAACGGCAGATCTCACTTCTTGCCTCCTTGATGTCTTTGCATATGCTACTGCCAACCTCAATCTGTGACTGCAGAAATTCCGGTTTTACATTTTCATTGAACACCATTGCACCTTGTTCCATGAATTCTGTAATAAAAGAAGTCAGTTCACGCGATTCAGTATCAATGATTTGATATTCCTCCTCAATACCAATCGTCAATTCATCAAATATTTGCATGGAATCAATCTCCAAATTTTTTCTGGTTGGATTACTTACTTTAAACGGAACATGTACGAACTCAAAAAAACTCTTTGTTTAGTTCCTGAAATTGGTTGTTTTAAGAGAACCCGAGAATATCACAAATTTATTTTTAATACTTAAATTTTAATCCCCACTATTTACATTTTCTAGTGGGTAATCCATGTCCCCCGGTTTTCTTGCTGCGTCTTTCAAGCAAAATCACGTCATGCCATTTTCCTTGCCGATGCCCTAACTTTTCCCGAAAACCAACTTCCCTGAATCCGCATTTTCGATGCAAGGTCAGACTAGCTGCATTTTCAGAAATAATTTCAGCTGTTACAGTCCAGTATTTTTCTTTTTCGGATGCAGCCAAAAGGGCCTTGAGTAAAGCCGTGCCAATTCCGTGTCTTTGTTTTTCCTGACTAACGTGTACGCTGACCTCAGCGACTCCAATATAGCCTCAGGTACTTGAAACAGGGCTCAGGGTTGCCCAGCCAAAAACATTTTTTCCTTCACGCGCAACAAAACGACAAGATGACAGACGACTCGAATCCCAGTCTCTCCAGTTTGGAGGTTTTGTGTCAAAGGAAGCAACTCCGGTACTGATGCTTTCCGCATAAATCGAGCGTACCTGTGGCCAGTCTTCATTTTGGAGTGGTTCAATTTGATAGTTCATGTTTGTTTCTTTAATTGTTTACCATAGTTGTTTTAGAAGAAACCAAATATAACACCGATCGGTTTGTTTTACAAGAATGTGGGATTTTACTTGGAGACTGTCTGACTCTGTGAAGAATTAGTGGCGTGGGGACTCATATAGTGCCTGACAGTGAAGAATTAGTTGGGGTACAAAATAACTGTTCCACTATGCTCCACTTCCAAAAACAATGTGGAGCAGCCTAAGACTGGAAGCAAAAGGAGCAAATTCAGGAATGATGGACTCCTATATGGACACCTTTTCAGTAAAAAAACTGTATAGAACCGTCATGTTTTTATATGTCGGGCTGCGGAGTGTATCTGAGGTAGGACTTGATTTCCCTAAATCCTTTGGGGAACTTTTCGGGAATGTCCTCTGTTGGAATGGAAGGAACAACGATACAGTCCTCTCCGTGCTTCCAGTTTACTGGTGTTGCTACTTGGTAATCTGAGGTGAGTTGTAGCGAGTCGACAACACGCAATACTTCATCGAAATTGCGTCCGGTGGATGCTGGATAAGTAATAGTTAGCTTGACCTTCTTATCCGCTCCAATAACAAACACCGATCGAACTGTCAGAGTGTCATCTGCGTTTGGATGAATCATATCGTAAAGATCCGAAACCTTTCTCTCTGGGTCAGCTATGATTGGGAAGTTGACTGTAGTGTTTTGTGTCTCATTAATATCTCCAACCCATCCTTTATGAGAATCAACGGGATCAACGCTTATAGCAAGTATCTTCACATTGCGTTTATCAAATTCTGGCTTTATGTTTGACATGTAGCCTAGTTCAGTTGTACACACAGGAGTATAATCCTTAGGATGGGAAAAGAGGATGCCCCAAGAATCACCAAGCCAGTCATGGAAATTGATGTTTCCGTGAGTTGTTACTGCAGAGAAGTCAGGAGCAATGTCTCCAAGTCTTAATGCCATTTTGCCTCCTAAATAAAAATTTAAGTTTAGGGTTTACAATTAGAACTGGGATTTTCTTTATTTATAAATAACATTTTAAAAATAATTTTTCCATACCTTTTTTGTGTGGAATATAAATGAAATATTTAATTTTGTAAATTGATAATCGTCTCAATTTATTAATTAAAAAAATACTGAGGTTAGATAGTATTCTAATCGAAACGAACAAATATTGAAGTGTGAAATCTTGAGTTAAAAAAGCTTTCCCAAGGAGAAACAACCAATAGTTATGTATATCTGTTCTTTGGAACTTTGCGGAAACGAAAAAATACGAACTTCTGTTCTTTGTTGGCTGGAGTGATATGGACTTCTTTTCTTTCCTCTATCAACTGAAAATTATCACCTAGTTCGGCTATCATTTTCTCAGAGTCATATTGCACAATTTCCAAACCACTGCATTTTTCAGGACCTCCAATTGCAAAAGTCGCTATGATGAGATGGCCTTCAGGCTTTATAGCATTTTTTAATGCCTTTACGTAAATTTCCCTATCAGATGGGTCTGTTAGGAAATGAAAGAGAGCTCTATCGTGCCAAAGTGAAAACTTTTGTATTGCATCAAATTGAGTAATGTCAGATACAATCCACTCAATGCTTTTTGCTGAATCTCCAAGTCTCTTTTTGGCCCTAGCTATAGCATTTTCTGAAATATCTAAAACTGTCAAATTGGTGTAGCCTTCTTTACCTAGGTGATCTACTAGAACTGAAGTACCACCCCCAACATCAATGATTGCCTCATTACTTGCAACATTAGTACATCGGATAAGCTCCAGAGATAGCTTTGGTTCTTTTTGGTACCAGCTCACTTCAGAGGGAGACTTCTCTTGATATACATCTCCCCAATGCTTTTTCCTGTCAAACATCATAAAATACTATATGACAAACTATTTTGATAATATTTTTCATTCGTTATGTTCAGAATTACTAATAAGAAGATGATGTTGGCTTATCTACTCTCAAGGATCTCAATGTATTTCTCCGGCTCAGTGTCGAAAGAAACTTTGCAACCATCACAACAGAAGTATACCGTGTGAGCTCCATATTCTAAGACATGTTTGGCATCCTTTTTTGAAACTGCTACTCTACAAACCGGATTGATATAAGTGTCGTCATTAATCGCAGTGTCAGACTCCTGGTCCTCTTTTCTATTTGGATCTCTAAAGAGCTGTACAATCTCAGCCAGGATTGATATAGCTATCTCTTCGGGTAATTTGGCATTAATATCCATTCCAACTGGAATTTTAAGCTCGTTAATTCGATTTGTGCTCAGTTCGGTCTGTTCAAGATATTCTTTAATCTTTACTGATTTCCGCAGACTTGAAATAAAGCCAACATAATTGCAATTTGTTTCAAGTGCCTTTCTGATGGACTCCTCATCATCTTCACCCTGGGTGGAAACTACGATGAACGTATTTTTATCAATATTAATTTTTGAAAAGTCCACTCGATCATGAATATTATTGACCCCAGGAAACATACCTTTGTGGACGTCATTACTGAGGACATGTACCCTAAGGTTCGTGGCAATGGCCAATTTTGATAGCGCCCTTGCAATGTTCGATTTCCCTACAATTATTAATTGCGGATTAGGTGTTATAGGTTCTATAAACAATTCCATGGTTCCTCCGCTATGACAAGTCATGCGATATGTTTTGTGACTACTATCCTCGCTATTTACCTCATCTGGATCAATGCGAACTAAGCGACTTCTATTCTCTCTTATAGCTTCACGAGCCTCTTTCACTGCAATTCCTTTGACACATCCTCCTCCAATCCAACCTATAATAGTGCCATCTTTAAGTATTATGGCCTTATCACCGGGTTTGCCTGAGCTTGGTGCTTCCCGCCAAATAACATGGGCAACTGCGAATTCCTCACCTTGTCCCATGTACTTTGAGATTTGATCGATTAGGTCATTATACATGGCTCAAGTATTTTTCTAACTCCATCAAACTTTCGAGGTTATGAGCAGATTCAAAAGTATGAATCTCTGGCAAAGCAGCCTTCATCCCTTTAGCTAAGGGTTTATAGCCCTCCATACCTTTCAAAGGATTCAGCCAAATTACTTTGCTCGTTCTCAGTTTTATTTTTTTCAACTCTTCTGATAACAATTCAGGTTCGCCTGTATCCAGACCGTCACTAAGTATGACGGTTATACTTCTTCCATTAAGTACCATTTTGGAATATTGATCATTAAATTCTTGCAGGCATTTTCCTATTACTGTTCCACTAGACCAGTGGTCAGAATTAGTGTTCATTTGTAGCATTGCTTGATCAATCTGAACTTTATCTATGAACTCAGTTATTCTCAACAATTTTGTGCTGAAAACGAAAGCTTCAATATTTTTGAAATTCGATTTTAGAGTCCAGATAAATTTGAGGAGATAAAAAGAATACTTATCCATTGACCCGCTCACGTCAAGCAGAATTATCATACGGTACTTTTCAAATTTTCTATTCTTCTTTAGAAGATCAAAAAAATTGTCACCTTGAGATAAATTTCTACGGATAGTTTTCCTGAAATCAATTTTTCCATCCTTTGAAGCTCTCAAACGACGCTTCAACCTATGATTTAATTGTAACAGGAGTTTTTCAGCCAATTCATCCATTAAGAGATGGTCAATGTCTGCTACTTTGGAAAAGTCTGTTTTCCGGAGAGACTCCATTTTATTAGCTCCCGAAACGGTACGAGCTCCATCTTTTTTGGTTTCTTCCTCATCCCCAGAACCAACTAAAACAACTGACTCCTTAGTTTGCTTGATAATTTTGGTTTGCTTTCTGGTTCGAGTTTTAGGCATGTATTCATGCCTCTTTTTTCTCCAGTAAATATCAAAACAACGGTCGAAGATGGAATGTTCTTCTTCACAACTACAAAAGATTGATCTCAGGGCAATCTTAAAACTTTTACTATCATTAATAAATCCACTTTGGGCAGCCATCAGGGCCTCTTCAGAATGATTAAGACCAATTGACAACTCATGGCTACGGCATAACTCACAGAAACCCAAAACTGAGGCTTCGAGGCCAGAATAATTGTTGTAATGTTGCATGGTTATTAGGTTTCAATCTCATTCAGGATTGAATCGATTCCTTGTCCTCTGATATTGGTAATATCTTTATCCGACTTTAGAATTACCCCCAAGGATTTGTCTATGTATTCGTGAGTAAAAGCTTTAGCACCTAAAGCAATAAGTCCTTCTGCCCAGTCTATGGATTCGGCGATACCGGGAGACTTATCTAATTTTAAACTACGTAGATATTGAACAAACTTGACCAATTGAGAGGCAAGAACCTGGTTTATGTCGGGTAGGTGCTTGTTGATAATCGCTAATTCTTTCTGGAATTCTGGATAAGGGACCCAGTGATATAGGCATCTTCTCTTCAATGCATCACTCAACTCCCGAGTCCGATTAGAAGTTAAAACAACGATAGGTATATGATTGGCTTTGATAGTACCCATCTCTGGGATACTAATTTGATAGGCCGAAAGAAGCTCCAATAGAAAAGCCTCAAACTCTTCATCAGCCCGATCTATTTCATCAATCAGCAAAACGGGCGCCTTATCAGACTCTGTGATAGCCTGGAGGAGTGGTCTCTTCAGTAGAAATTCATCTCCGAAGATATAAGACTCTTTTTCTGCAGAGCTTAATGCCGAACTTTCTATAAGTTTTATAGATAATAATTGCTTTTGATAGTTCCATTCATAAATAGCTGAATTGACATCTAGACCTTCATAACATTGCAACCGGATTAATTTTGTATTTAAGTAGGATGCTATAATTTGCGACGCTTCGGTCTTACCTACTCCTGGAGGTCCTTCGAGTAGTAAGGGTTTTTTTAACTTCAGCATAAGTAGAAGAATCGTGGCAAACTCCTCTTCAACCACATAACCCAAGCTATCTAACTTCTTAATAAGATGGGAAATATCTGGTAACATTATGATGAAATTTCGTCCTTGCCTTTAAACATTCCACCAATCTTACTTTTAAGGACTGAACCCATCATTGACCCTGCATTTAGATTGTTGTCAAATTCTTGCCCTGCTAATTGAGCTTTGAAATTTGCAATGAACTGTTTGAGTAATTGGTCCGAAACATCATTGATTAGTCTTGATCCAAACTGTGCAATAGTTCCAACAATAATAACTGTCATCTTGAAATTCACGTTCGTTCCTTTATCCGAAGATTGGAGATCGCCATTCATTATCATGTCAGCACTTCCTTTTCCTTTGGAATCAAGGCCTTTTCCACTCATTACCATTCTGTAATCTGAACTGTCAAGCTCAACCATTTCAATATCACCGTCAAACTGGGCCTTTATAGGTCCAAATTTTAAGGTTACTTCCCCTTTATAATGTGTTTCATCAATTTGCTGAGTAATAGCGGCTCCTGGTACGCATGAAGCAACTTCCATAGGGTTGCTCAAATTAGCCCAAACCTTATCTATTGGCTCTTCAATTTCAAAACTTTTTTCAATTATTGCTTCCACTTTTTTGATTAGTTTTTTAAGAAGCGGGTCAACTATTTTCTTTAATTGTCAACCTGCCCCCTCGAAAGATAAATTTTTATTATGCGCTCTCTTAAATTAGAACTTAAATTTTGGTATCTGTATCCAGCAATCCTTTCTCTTGCAAGGTCTTAAAAATCTTGAACGGAGTAATAGGAATGTCCAGATGAGTAATCCCATATGGCTTAAGTGCATCGCAAATAGCATTTGCAATAGCTGGTGGAGCACCAACAGTTGGTGACTCTCCGACCCCTTTAGCTCCAATAGGATGATGTGGACTGGGTGTTATAGTATGACCGGTTTCCCAACTAGGAGACTCGACGGCAGTTGGAACCAAATAATCCATTAAGGTGCCATTGAGAATATTTCCGTCATCATCATACAATAATTCCTCATACATCGCTGGTGCTATTCCCTGCGTTAAACCACCATGTACTTGACCTTGTACAATCATAGGATTGATGATGTTTCCACAATCGTCGATGGCTACAAATCGTCTGACCTTTATCTCAAAAGTATCCGGATCAATATCTACAACACAGATATAAGCACCCGATGGGAAGGTTAGATTTGGAGGATCATAATAATGTGTAGCTTCAAATCCCGCTTCCATACCTTGAGGATGGTTAGTATAGGCTGCAAAAACAATCTCTTGGATTGTTTTGGACTTCTCCGGGGCTCCTTTAATAAAAAACTTACCCGGTTCCCATTCCAAATCATCTTCACTAACTTCCAATAAATAAGCGGCTATTTTCTTAGCCTTATCTCTCAGTTTCCTGGCGGCCATAGCCGCGGCTGCGCCTGCTGTTGGTGTGCTTCTACTGGCATATGTCCCGAGTCCATAAGGAGCGGTGTCTGTATCACCTTCCTCGATTTGAATGTGTTCGGCTGGAATGCCTAATTCTTCAGCAACAATTTGAGCGTAAGTGGTCTCATGACCCTGTCCCTGTGACTTAGTTCCAAATCTGGCAATAGCCTTGCCTGTGGGGTGAACTCTTATCTCGGCGCTGTCAAACATTTTAATTCCAAGGATATCGAAATCTTTTGACGGACCCGCTCCAACAATTTCGGTAAAGGTTGAGATACCAATTCCCATGAGCTCACCCTTTTTTCGTTTCTCTATTTGTTCTTTCCTTAAACCATCATAATCAATAGCATTCATTGCCATTTCAAGGCCGGCTTTATAGTCACCAGAATCATATTCCCATCCGGTCGGAGATTTCCAGGGAAATTGGTCCTTTTTAATGAAATTTTCAAATCTCAATTGAGCGGGGTCTTTTCCAATTTTTAAAGAAAAAGAATCAACCACAGTTTCAATGGCATGAACAGCTTCTGTCACACGGAATGAGCAACGGTAGGCCACTCCTCCGGGAGGCTTATTTGTGTACACTGCATCCGCTTCCATATAGGACGTGTCATAATCATAAGACCCTGTACCAATTGAAAACATTCCCGTCGGGAATTTGGAAGGGTTTGCTGATGCATCAGTATAGCCATGGTCAGCCAATACTTTAAATCTTGTAGCCTGGATCTTTCCTTCCTTGGTAGCTGCAATCTCAGCCTTGATATGATAATCCCTGGCGAAAGAATCAGCCTGAAGGTTTTCACTTCTATCTTCAATCCATTTTATCGGGACACCGGTCAAAAATGATACCGCAATGGCAATTACATAACCCGGATAAACAGGTACTTTTCCACCAAATCCACCACCAATGTCTGGCGAAATCACTCGTATCTTTTCTTCTGTCAAACCAACATGACCAGCTACCAAAGCAATAACAGTTCTAATAGCATGAGGAGCCTGAGTGGTCATGTACATGGTGAGAAAATTATTGACTTTCTTATAATCAGCCACACATCCACAAGTCTCCATGGAAGCTACGTGAATACGAGGAATGTGCATGGACTCTTCAACGGTAACTTCCGCTTCATTAAATACCTTTTCTGTTTTGTCCTTATCCCCTACTTCCCAGTGCCAGATATGGTTGTCTTTTTTACCTTCTTTATCTGGTCTTAAAACCGGGGCATCGGCATCCATAGATTTGTGTGGATCCATGAGCGGTTTCATAGGCTCATATTCTACTTTCACCGCTTCCTTCCCGTCTCTTGCGATATATCGGTCAGATGCAATAACCGCTGCAACTTCTTGGGACTGATACATTACTGTATCTGTAGGCAATACCATTTGGGTATCTGACATTAAAGTAGGCATCCAGTGGAGATTATATTGTTCCAGGTCTTTGCCAGTTATTACGGCAACCACACCCGGAATTTCGAGGGCCTTGGAAGCGTCTATACTCTTAATTTTAGCATAAGCATAAGGACTTCTTACAATATCCATATGAAGCATGCCATCCAGTTTAATGTCATCTACATAGTTTCCTTTGCCCTGAATGAAGCGATCATCTTCTTTTCTTTTGATGGAATGTCCCATTCCGCCAATTTCTTTTGATGTTTTACATTTCTGTATCATAATTTTTTACGGTTTGGGTTATACAAATTCTGGTTCAGTCGATGGCAATTCTGCACCTCGCATTTTGGCGCTAGCATACTTGATGGCCTTCACAATATTGTTGTAACCAGTGCAGCGACAAAGATTACCAGAGATGCCCCATCGTATCTCATCTTCAGACGGGTTAGGATTTTTTTCCAACAATTCCACCGCTCTCATCATAATTCCCGGAGTACAGAAACCACAGTGAAGGGCATGATTCTCCTTGAATCCTTCTTGAAGTGGATGCAAGCCATCATCAGTAAGGAGACCTTCTACCGTCGCAATCTCTTTTCCATTGACCTGAGCGGCTAATATGGTGCATGATTTGGCTGACTTTCCATCTATTAATACAGTACAAGCACCACAACTTGAGGTGTCACAACCAATGTGTGTCCCCGTAGAAGATAATTTTTCTCGAATAAGATGTACCAGCAAGGTTCTTGGCTCCACTTCGGCTGGCATCTCGGTTCCATTTAATTTGATTTTTATTTCCATAATTAATTGATGTCAGGGTGATTAATTAGCTCTTTCCATTGCCTTAATGATCATTCGTTTGGTTAGAACTTTTACAATTCTACGTTTATAGTCTACAGATCCTCTTAGGTCATCCGATGGATTACAATCCTCAGAAGCATATTGTGCTGCATTTGTTATCGCTGCGTCATCTAATCTAGTCCCAATTAAGGCCTGTTCAGATCTTTCAGCCTTGAGAGGGGTTGGATTAACATTTGTGAGACCAATTCCAGCTGCAGTACACGTTCCGCTGCCATCCAACGTAATATTTACAGCAACCCCTGCGGTGGCATAATCACCTACTTTTCTTTCGTTCTTATGATATGAATTGCCATTCTTACCAGATGTATTAGGAATCCTGATTGCGGTTAAGATTTCGCCTTCCTGGACTGCCGTAGTATAGAATCCCATGAAAAATTCATTGATGGACACCCATCGGGATTCGTTTTGACCAGTAATTTCAACTTCTGCATCCAGAGCAATCATTACCGCTGGGTGATCATTTGCTGCATCCCCATGCGCCAGATTTCCCCCAATTGTGCCCCAGTTTCTCACTTGCGGGTCAGCTATAAGCTTAGCCGCATCCAGAAAAATTGGGAATTTTGCAGCTATAATATCAGATTCTTCTAACTCTACTTCTCTGGTCATTGCCCCAATTGTCAGGTATTCGCCCTCTTCTTTTACATAAGACAATCCAGGGATATTGTTAATATCAACAAGGTGCTCTGGCTCTGCAAATCGGAGTTTCATCATGGGGATTAGGCTATGTCCTCCAGCGAGAATTTTAGCTTCATCACCCAATTCGTTCAGCATTTTCAATGCCTCATCCAATGTAGAGGGAGCACTGTATTCAAATGATGATGGGATCATAATGTGTTTAGCTTAGTGATTAATAATTTAAAATATTCTAAGCCCCTCATCAGGGGATAAGAATTCCACGCGAAATCATACTTGACTCTATATAGACATAAACATTGAATAATCTGACAACTATTATCTACTTTGGTTCCACATCATGCTCATATGTAGCACCTTTTATCGTTCATTGTAACTATCAACTTTCTTCTCCTCTTAATAAATTGATAAGCCTAATTTGGTATATAATATTAAACTTCTAACCATTTCTATACATTCATATATCCAGATTCTTAGACATATTTGATAAATTAAATAGCTAAATTATTCCGTAACTTATAAATTCCAAGGAATAAAGTCAAGTGATTATATACTCACAGATG
>MPLU02077002.1_pt1 | contig 16165 bp, 6 predicted proteins | sample 1617381 | NCBI WGS metagenome assembly MPLU02 (sample SAMN05944801, study PRJNA350692) | marine metagenome | biome: marine; feature: ODZ; material: water; isolation source: 90 m water sample filtered on 0.2 um supor filter | place: Pacific Ocean | collected 2012-04-08 | depth 90m m
GCCAAAGTAACTGTGGCCGAAGCACCGTTGATCGTAAATGATCTCACCACTGGCGAGGCGCGATTAATAGCTGGCTCCGCCGGTGTCTTAATCGTCGTACCATCCGCTTCATACGTGGCAGCAACTGCATCCTTACCATCCTGAAAGTAGAATACCGTCACATCACCTTTGCTAAGCATAGTTAACATGCCGTTAGCATCAATTGTTGCTGGTCCTGCAACGCCGTAACTAACCGCCAAACCTGAATCGGACGTCGCCGAAACATCGAGAAGCGTAGTGCTGCTGTAAGCAACCGCCTCAATAGTTGGTGCAGTGATCTCTTGCGCTGTTTGCGCGTTCATATCCCCCGGAAGGGAAAAGATCATAGCCGTAGCGAAAGCGAGTTGCCCCGCTATGGTGCGTTTAATTTTCGATCCAATCATTTTTTTCATAGTTGAAATACTGTTTTGTTGAAGCTAACTCAACGAGACACCCCACAACTTACTTACAACCGCCACGGAGTTGGCCAGAGAACCAAACCCTTGGCAAGTCTTTTATTCCCAAGAATATCGACACCCCCTCAAGGGAGTTATCCACAGAATAAACAGTTGCAGGTTTTTTACTTGTTTTGTTTGTTTGTCTTAATTGTTTTTTAAGAGCAGCTACAAGCCACTCCATTTTCTGGACAAAATCAATTTCGCCCGAAAATGCTCTTTTTCTCGGGAATAATCTCAAGACTACCCGATACATACTTAAAACTGTAATTCATTGATTCTGAACCACTTGGGACTATTTTATAATTTTTTCTTTTCCCTCTATTCCCTCTACCCGTCTCAACAAGCTTCGCTACGGCTGGTTTGGTTAAATTCTTCACCGATTCTCCGTTGACAAAGCCCTTATATGTCACGGTCAATTCTGGCGTCTTTTCCTCTTCCTTCATTTTCTTGTCCTCTGCCCGGACAATCAAGGATGCCTCGGCTACTTCAAGTGTCACCTCTGCCGGCTTGGCAGCGATGAACTGGTCGTTTCCCATTTGAACGGCAAAAATACGCACCTTTCCTGCTCCTTTTATGCTTACTTTCCCTTCATTATCTACCGAAGCCGGTCCGTTCACAAAAATCGTAACCGGCAATTTTAAACTGGATTTAGCCGTCACAAAAAATGGTTTATCACCGTATTTCTTCGGAGAAAAACGACCAATTTTGACAGTTTGTGCCTCCTTAGCACTAAGCGCCGTCAACCCGACCAATAAACAGAGGAAACCAGCCAGATACAAAACGGAATAACGAATCGTACCTGCCCCCGTCAAGATACCGGGTTTGCACCTCGCCTTCAACTGTTCGGGTTGTAATTGGAGAAGCTGTGCTTTGGCAAGCATTTTTTTATAAAAATTATTCGACCTTGGCAACAATCATCGTCAAGTCATCCACCTGTTCCGCGTTATCGGAAAAATCCCTCAATGTTTCAAAAACCGACTCTACGATTTTAGCCGCCTTCGACTGCCTGTTTTGGTGCACCGCCTGCAGGATGCGGTCGACTCCGAACAACTCCTCTGACGGATTCACGGTTTCCTCAAGCCCATCGGTCAGCAACACCAACACATCCCCCTTCGTTAAGTACAGTGGCTTGGACACGGTGTACTCCGCGTCTGGCATGACTCCCAACGGCATCCCTGTTCTCCTCAGTTCACCCTTCACTGCGCCGTCGGAGCCCAGGATAAACGCGGGCGAGTGGCCTGCGCTTGCATGGACGAGCGTTCTTTTTTCAGGATCAAGCTTGGCCAACAGCATGGTCACAAATCTCTCCTTGCCGACGTCCTCCCCCACCATCGTGTTTGCTCGATTGAGGATCAGTGACAGATCGTTACGGTTCTTGGTGAGGATGCGGAGGTACGCACGGGTTTCCGCCATCAGCATAGCCGGACCGATACCGTGCCCGCTCACGTCACCGATCGCCAACGCCAGTTGACTGTCTGAGGTTGTGAGATAGTCAAAGTAATCGCCACCCGTCGCCGCAGCCGGCCTAGATGCACCGGCAATATCAAAACCGTTTAACTGCTGAGCTTTCCAGGCAAACAAGTGTTGCTGGATTTCACTGGCCACCCGGAACTGCTCCTCGGACTCGTGCATCACCGCCTGCTCCTTCAACCGCTCTGTGATGTCGCGCGCATTGATCACCACCCCAGCAATCGCCTCGTCAGCCAACAGGTTGCTTGCCGTGATATCCATCACTCGATCACTCCCGTCCACTGCAGCGAACCTGCCCTTGATGGCGAATTGTTTCCCTTCATTGCCAATCGCCTGCACGAACTCTGCCCTCAATCGATCCCGATCCCCCCCATGCGCCAGCGCAAACCAGTCGCTGCCGATCAGTGCCTCGGCACTCGCGCCCAGTACTCGCTCGCAGGCCGGGCTCACAAATTTAATCATGCCCTTGCAATCCAACACCGCAATGATGTCCGAAGTGTTCTCGATCAACGAACGGTGCCTCAACTCGCTCGCTCGCAAATCCTTGACCGTCTGCCTCCTTGAGGAGCGCACCGAAGCCTCGCGCAATTCCCGCTCCACGGCCGGAACCAGCCGCGCCAGGTTGCCCTTCATTAGGTAATCGTGTGCGCCGGACTTCATTGCGGCCACGGCGGTATCCTCGCCGATGCCGCCGGAAACGATGATAAACGGGATGTCGAGTTGCGATTCCTTCAACACTTCGAGCGCCCTTGGTGCACTAAAGTCGGGCAGATTGTAGTCGGCAAGTATCACCTCCCATTGCGCTTGGCCAAGGGCGGTTCGCATTCCTCCCTCTGTTTCCACCCGCTCGAACTCGGGCTCGAACCCGCCCGCCCGTAGCAGCCCTATCAGCATGCGCGCGTCGAACTCCGAGTCCTCCACCACCAGTACCCGCAATGCCTTCTTCCACTCGCTGGGGTGGGTGAGTTGATTCGTCGTCTCGCTCATAATCTGCTTCGCTTGGCCAAGCTAAACCGCCGGCCAACCTTTGCGAAGCCTTGTTTGCCACACGGCGTGTTTTGGTTGACAACGCTTGGCCAAGCCGATAGCAAGACTGCGGAAGACACACATCGATTTCATGAAACGCGCCTCCATTTTTTCTATCCTGTTTTCACTCGCCTTGGCCAACGCCGAGACGTTCACAATCAACACACGCGACCGCGTCAGGGACGCAGACGGGGACTGGGCCGTGCGGCAACAAAAAGTTCTTTGGAACGCCAAGGCGACGGCGGTGATCGTCTGCGACATGTGGGATCTGCATCACTGTAAAAATGCCGTCGGCCGCGTCGGCGAAATGGCGCCGCGCATGAGCCAACTTCTCAACACCGCAAGGGCCAGGGGTGCGCTGATCATTCACGCGCCGTCGTCGTGCATGGAGTTTTACAAAAACCACCCCGCCCGCAAACGCGCCCAAGCCGCGCCCGGTGCCGCCGTGCAACCCAAGGCCATCGAGAGTTGGTGCCACTGGATTGACAAGGTGGAGGAAAGCCAGGGCTACCCCATCGACCACTCCGATGGCGGCGAGGACGACGACCCGGCGGAGCACGCCGCCTGGGCCAAGCACCTGGCCAAGCTTGGCCGCAACCCGGGCAGCCCGTGGAAGCGGCAGGTCGCCCTGATCGGGATTGACCCCAGGCGCGACGCGATCAGCGACAGCGGCATCGAAATCTGGAACCTGCTTGAGGCACGCGGCATCCGCAACGTCCTGCTCGTCGGCGTGCACACGAACATGTGCGTGCTCGGCCGGCCGTTCGGCCTGCGCAACATGGCGCGCAATGGCAAAAATGTCCTGCTCGTCCGCGACCTCACCGACTCGATGTACAACCCGGCGAGCTGGCCGTACGTGAATCACTTTCGCGGCACCGCGCTGGTCGTTGAACACATCGAGCAACGGGTCTGCCCGACGACCACCAGCGACCAGTTGCTCGGCGACGAGCCGTTCCACTTCAAGGGCGACACGCCGCCACACGTCGTGTTCATGATCGGCGAGAGTGAATACAATACAGCCTCGACCCTACCGATGTTTGCGAAAAAACAGCTCGAGTACCGCGGCATCCGCTGCTCGTTTGTACACGTGAATGAAAACGACCCGAACGATTTCGCCGGCATCGAGGCGCTGAAGGATGCTGACCTGCTTTTCCTGAGTGTCCGCCGCCGCACGCCGCCCAAGGCGCAGCTCGACCTCGTCCGAGCGTACTTGGCCAAGGGCAAACCGCTCGTCGGTATCCGCACCGCCAGCCATGCGTTCGACCGTGAACCGCCCAGCGAACACCACGCGCGCTGGGCCAAGTTCGACGACGAAATCCTCGGCGTTGACTACCGGAACCACCACGGCAACAAACCGCCGAAAGCAGCCACCGTCATCCAAGCCACGGCTGCCGGTGCCGAGCACCCGATCCTCACCGGCGTGCCGCGCGACGCCTTCGAGGCAAGATCGCACCTCTACAAAAACAAGCCGGTCGCAACGTCTGTCACCGTGCTGATGGCCGGCACCCTCTCGGGCCGTGACGACATCAGCGAGCCGGTGGCGTGGACGAACGAGGCCAACGGCAACCGCGTCTTTTACACATCGCTTGGAGGCGTGGATGACTTTGGATTGCCGGCGTTTCAGCGACTGCTGCTCAACGGCGTCCTCTGGGCGCTCGACGAGCCGGTGCCGCCGGCCGACCCGCGAGTCGTCGCCAGAAAATAACCCGAGCCATAGCCAACGAAATCGAATCCAGCCAGCCGCAGGAGTCGAAGATGTCCCACGCCGTTGAAATGCGGAACCGCGCGTTGTCAATGAGACTGCGCACGGTGAATAGCTACGGAGTCGGCAATTCCGAGATTAGCCAAATACTTGGCCTTGGCCTGTTGCCCGCCAGAACATCATCATCGAGGAGGCGCAGCGTGTTGTTGCGGAGTTCTCCGCCTTCCCCCCGAGTGGGCGCGGCCTTGATGCGCTTGGCCAAGCCGGCTACGGCACGGGCGGGGCGAGCACTTCCTCGCGGGTGATTTTCGATGACGGCGTTGCATCGGCCCTCAAGTCGCCCAAGGCATATTGCAGTCCGTCCAGGTAATGCTGCAACACCGCCGGGCTCCAGTAGGTGGACACGTTGTGGCCGAGGTTCGTGTAAAACACACGGCCGCCCTCGAACGCACGAATCCACGACACCGGCACAGTGCGACCGCCCTCGGTATATTGTTTCTTCAACCCCTCGTTGCGGTTGAGCGGCTTCATCGTCTGCTCCGTGTTCAGGTCAAGGCTCACCAGCACGCGAAGCTTGTCGCCGCCGACATACGTCTCCGGCTTGTACTGGTAAATCTCGTCCTTGTGCCAGAAGCCCCTGCCCTTGAACGCCTGGTTGAGGATATGCTTCGGGTCATCGAGCTTGAACGACCACGTGCCGCCGCCACCCCATGGGTGTCCGTTAAACTGGCCGCCGATCATCCGCGCGCCGGTTTTCCATCTGTAAAAATTATCACTCGCCGCGTGGATGCCGGCGACACCTTTCCCCTGGCCAACAAAGCCGAGGATCGCGTTGCGCTGGTCGTCATTCTCGAGCGCCAGGCTCGTGGTGTTGTTGAACAGGATCGCGTCGTACTTTTCGAGATTGGCCTTGTTGAACACCGAGTACTCATCCGCCAAGTCGGAGGTGAACGCGCCGGTCTTCCTGCCCAACTCCTGGATGGCGAAGTTCCCGGCAACGATCGAGCCGTGCACAAACGTCTCGCACCGGTAAAACACAAGGATGCGCCGCGGCTTTTTCGGCTTGGCCGTGGCCTTGGCAGGCAGCGCTGCCAGCACCTTGGCCTTTGTGTCGTCGGTCAGCGGCTTGAGGCGTTTTTTTCCGTTCTCCCACGCGGCTTGGCCAAGCGGAGCGGCGGCCAAGCCAAGGGCCAAAAATATCATCGTCTGTGTTTTCATGATTACAAAGGAAGCGGCGGCAGGCTAGGCCAGGCGCAACCGAATGTGGAGCCTTTTGTCAGCCAACCGGCCCGGCATGGGCCGGGGCAACTTACGGGCCACGCTTGCCGGGCGGCGCCTCGGCAGGCTCCCCGCCTGGGATCAACTCGTCAATGACCTGGAACGGCAACTGAAACGGTACCAGCAACACCTTGGGGATGTGTTTCATCTCCAGCTTCGGCTCGCTGAGCGTGCCGCTCACCTCAAACTTGAGCATGCGCTCAATCGGCGACAACGCCAGGTTGAACAACGGCCCCAGCACCGGCCCGATCACCCACGTGTCTCGCAGCGCCTCCGCCACCACGCCGGCATCGTGAATCCGCCCATCAAAATCCACCTTCCCCTTGTATTGTAGCCGGATCAACGCCGACTTGAGCTCGAGATCCCTGGTCCCTACAACACCATCGGTGATGGTGAAGTCAGCCGTCCCCTCCGAAAACGTGCTCGCGCCCAGCCCCGGCATCAGGCCATCCAGCACGGGCGCGAAGATGCCTATCAGCGGAAGCTCCCACAGGTACCCGTCCTTCAGAGTCACGCTGGACAACCCGTTCCAGCTCTTCCAATCCTTCGAGTTGGCGGTGATGTCCAGCACCCCCTCCAAGCGGCCGCTCAACTCGGATTTTTTTTTCAAGATGTCCGACATCAGCCCGGTCAGTTCCGTATCTTTTGTCTCAAGATGAAACGCCAAATCCGCCGAGCGGTTCTCGTTGAGTTTTGCCGATAAGTTGCCACGCAACTCACCGCCGTAAAACTCGGCGACGATGTTGGTGAGCGTCATATTCTGCCCGCGCCAAAAAATCTCGCCGTTGATGTCGCGTGAGTTGAACCTGCTGAAACGAAACGCCCCGCCGTCGATCTCGAAATGCAACTCCGCCGGGTTGCGCCCCGGGCCGGTCTGCACCCAGCCGTTGACGCGCGCCAGCGGTGGCTCGAGAAACTGATACGCCTCGAGCAAGCGGGCCGTCTTCGGGCCGATCGCTTTCGCGACAGCCGTCGGCTCGAGCCGGCCCACCGCGTTGGTCAGGTACAGCCGTTTGGAGCGCGTGTCGTAGCCCAGCGCCTCCACGCTGGCCTCGCCCTCCGGTCGGCGCACCACGGCGTTGGTCATGCTCAGAAAACCGCTGGTGAACGAAACCCCGGCCGTGAAGCCGTCGACCTGCTGCGCCCGAAAGGTGAAATTCGTTGCTGCCACCGAGGCGCGGAAGCCGGTGCGCTCCCGCTCGCGCCACCGCCCCCACACCCGCCCCTCAACCACCGGTGGCGTCTCGAAGGAAAAATAATCGAACCCCTTTTTCTGTTTCTCCTCCTCGAGTGCCGGGGTGATCGCGTGCGGATCGATGTTGCTGCTAAAGTCGAACTGAAAATCCTGTGTCTCTGTATGGGTGCGCAGCGCCAGTCGGACCTCCCCCTCCGGCCGCCTGGCAACGAGGTTCGGTAGGCGCAAGGTGAGGTTCGAGTACACCAAGTCGCTCCGCACCGACTCGATCTCGACACCGCGAAAGCTCATTGGCCCTGAAGTCACTTGGCCGTTCAGCATCATTGTCGGCCGCACCTCGGCACGCCAATCCGGCTCCGAGTTGGTCCATTCCGGCAGTGTCACGCGCGCCGTGCCGGTGACCACAGGCGCCTCACTCCACTGATACTGCCTGAGCCAGCGCTGTGCCTTGGGCGTGAGCAGGTCCAACACATTGTGCAGGCTAAAATCGACCCGACCCGCCGCCTCGGCCAAGCGGGTGACGATGTTTAAATCCGCCGAACCGCTCACGCTGCCGTCGTACAGCTTGGCGTCGATTTGGCTGAGCGCCAGGCGCGGCGCCTGCCAGACGCCGGCCAGCGACACCTCGCGAATCGCCAACCCCTTCTCGCCGGTGATGCCCTTGGCCAAGCCGCTGAAATCAGCCTCGTACGGCGCGAGCTTGGCCCAGTACGCCCAGTTCTCATCCGTCTCCGGCGTCGTAACGGCCCGGGCCAGGTTGCCGCTCAACCCGATCGACTCCACCGACGCATTGGCCGCTGTCACTTCGACAAGTGACAACTTGAAACCGACGCGCTCGGGGATGGCGTTCGTGGCCGACTGCGGCGCAGTGACGGCGACCGTCGCCGAGCCGACTGTCGCCGATGGCGACGCCAGCCCAGTGATAAGGAACGATCCGGTGATGCCTTCCGAGGCGCTTAGGTTCAACTCGATTGCCAAAGCATCCAGTGACCCCTCCGGCATCGTCACTCCGCCGGCCATCAACACGCCGCGGCCCTTCAATTCGCCGGGGCGCATCGCATCGCCGCCGAGTTGCAGGTGCAAGCTGGGCTTGCTGCGAAAGCTCACTTCATCCCGACGCTTGGCCAAGCCGGCTAGGCGCGCCTTGAACGGCCTGAGTTTTTCCGAAAGCGGCTCGGCATCGGGCTTCCGGGTAGTGCGCAGCGTCATCACGTTGGCCAAGCTCACGTCAACATCCACCGAGAAGCCCAACACGTCCCCTTTCAATTGTTTTGCTGTCATCGTGCCGGTATCGGCCAGGCGCAATTCGCCCTCCGGAAAACTCACCTTCATCGGCGGGAGGTTGGTGCCAGCGTCGGTGAGTTGCGCGTCAAACTGAAACCCGGTGAGGGACAACCCGCGAACGGCGGCGCGGCCCGAGAGGAGCGCGCCGTAATCGGGACGGACAACGCTGTTGCCCACGGTGAGCGCGACGCTGCCGGCGGCGTCCGACTGGCCAAGCCGCAGTTGGTCCACACGCCAGGCGCCGTTCCAATCCATCCGCAGCCAATCAAAATCCAATTGGACACCGCGCTCGGCCAGACGTGCCTGCAGGCTTCGCTTGACGAAGTCTGGCAGCCCAGCCTGGTTCAGGTAGAGAGCCGCCCCGGCGGCAACGAGCAGCAAAACGACGCACACCCTCAGCGGCCAGCGCCACCTGCGCCACCTGCGAACACGGTTCTTTGAATCCTCTGACACGGAAAACAGAAAAGTCGAACCTCCGGAAAGGTTCAGACACAAAAACCGGCGGAGCATTCAAACGCCGCCGGAGGGTGAGTATGCTACCGGTCTAACAGGGAAGGAAGCTTTCACCCGGCAGCTAGAAGGGTTTAAAAGGAAACTGGGAGCAAGGCTAGTCCGCCAACCGAAGGAGGTTTATGGCGGGCAACCGGAATGAGCGCCCCGCTCCCAGTCGTTTCCCCAAACAACGTCGTAGCAACCCGAAGAACGACGTTAGACAATGTATTAGCATCGGAAATGCCAAACGTTCCCACGGCAAAAAAGGCTTTTTTTTACTGGTTACGACTCTTGCCCAAGCGGGGTGACGTGAGAACAACGCGCGAGTTGCGTGAATTTCACGCTGGAACCGGACACCTGGCCAAGCGCAAAAAAAGCCGCCGGCGTGAACCGGCGGCTTGTTAATTGGTTGCTCCGTTTGGATTATTCTCCCCCATCACCGACCGCAAGCACGGCACGGTAAAATCTGGTGGCTACAATCCAAGTTTCCTTGGCCAAGGCCTCCGCACTGGCGGCATCGGTGAGCACGGCTTTGCCTGTGCCGTCGGTGACGACATTGGCCAGAGTGCTCCACGATTTCAGGTCGGTGCTGAACTGCAACTCGTACTCGGTTGTGGCGTCGCCCGTGACGGAAAGCTGCAGCCCTTCGGCGGTGATGCCCACGACTGTGAGGATCGGCCGGGTTTCCGGTCCCTGTATTTCGACCGTCAGGGTAACAGTGTCACTGGTTTCCGTGCCGGCACGATTTGAAACGACGACATGATATGTCCCTGAATCCTCTGCCTCTAAATCGGCCATGAGCAGTGTGCTTTCTGTGGCACCCTCAACCAACTCATCCCCATGATACCATTGATAGCTGATCGGCTCGGTGCCCGCCGCAACCACATTCAGCGTCACGGTTTCACCACCGCTGGCACTTCCCCCTTCCGGCTGCGTAACAATGCTTGCCGGTTGGGCCATTGCAACCGTTATTACATCCGATTCCACCCGGCCCGCAGAATTGCTCACCGCCACCACGTAATCACCCGCATCTGATGGGACCACATCGGCCAAGGTCAATTTCGAATCAGTTGCTCCTTCCAGTTCCTCGCCTCCCTTGCTCCACTGGTAGGCCAATGGCTCACTGCCAACCACCGTGACGGACAACTCAACGCTGTCTCCCTCAAACACGGGCATCGATTCTGTCAACTGCGTGATGGCTGGAGGCTCGACCGGCGGCAAAAGAACGTCGTCGATGAACGCCGCATCCATCCCGGTAAAGGTGCCGGAATCCTTCCTGTAGCTCCAGACAAGGCGATTCAGGCCGGCCTGAAGAGGAAATTCAAATTTCTTCCAGTCCACTATCCCAGACCATTTGCCCAATGCACTACCGTTCAGCGAGAATTCAAGGTAATCCCAGTCCTGTTCGGAGCTGACCTTGAAATGGAAGTAACCGGTCCCAGAACCGGTTTCCTTCTCTAGCACGAGGATCGATTCCTGTGCATCCGATATCTTGCCGGAGCGAAGGGAGTAGCTCCCTTCGAATACCTCGTCGGTCTGGGCATACCACGGCTTGCTGCCGGAACTGCTCCACCCAGAGCCTTCCGGAATCATGCCCATCTCGAATGTGGTCAATCCCGATACGGGTTGGTCGTTGTCGAGAATAGTCACCGTCGCTGTCAATTCACCCACCAGAGTCAGTCCCTCGGAAGGGTCGGACAGCGTGACGGTGAGATCTTCGCTCGATTCCTCGATGAGATCATCCAAAATCCCAATCACGATCGACGCAGATGCGGCGCCCCCGGCAAAAGTCAATACACCCGGCTCGACTGCATAATCCTCGGCTACCTTGGCGGAGCCATCCTGCACCGTGTAAGCCACGGTAGCCTCGGCAATCAAGCCTCCAGAACGGTTAACAACAAGGACCATCTCGCCAACGCTCTCCCCGACCTCAAGCGCCCACTGGTCGAAGCCGGCGGAACTTTCATTGTCAATGACCACGACCTCGATCGAGGTTCGGCCGCCCAGATCAATACCCTCAGCTTCACTGGTAAGTTCAATGGCAAATGACTCATTGCCTTCAGCCAACTCGTCCTCCAGCAGGCTGACAGTGATCATGGCCTCCCTGCCACCCGTCTCAAAGTTGATTTCACCGGACACGGCAACGAAGTCCTCGCCCTCATTGGCCGTGCCGGAAACCGACTTGTACTGGACTGTCACCGGTTCCTGCACGTTTCCGGATCGGATTACCTTCAACTCATAGCTGGCCACCCCCTCGTCATACTCAATCCGCGGGGTCTTGAACTCAACCCGGCCAAGAGCGAACTGCTCGCCGCCGAAGACGCGGGTGATATTATTCTGCTCGAAGCCTCCCGCCTGTGTGAACTGGCCACCCAGCAGGATCTTACCGTCTGGCTGGATCGCAACGGTGAAGACCGGGCCGTTGGCGCCCTCGCCCGGATCAAAGTTCCGATCCAACTCACCAGTGAAATGCAACCGAGCATAGCTATTCCGCGAATAACCACCCACCTCGGTGAATTCACCTCCGATGATCACTTTGCCGTCGGACAGCGTACCCACATCAAAAACGGCACCGTTGATGCCGGTTGCCACCCCGCCCCACTCCTCGTCGAGTGTACCGTCTGGCAGCAATCGCGCGACAAACGGATACTCCTTGCCATTAACGGTGGAGAACTCGCCGCTGATGATGATGCCGCCGTCCTGCTGCATCCCCACCGCGTGAACAATATCATTGGCACCCATGCCCGGCATGAATCCCGAATCAGCGGTACCATCAGGATTCAGTCGAGCGACCTTGACGAACACGGCATCAGACAGCATCCCGAACTCACCTACTACAATCAATTTTCCATCATCCTGGATGGCAATGTCGCGGACAGGTTTATCGGCGCCGGAACCGACAGCGAAAGTGGAGTCTAGTGTTCCATCAGGATTCAGACGGGCAATGTTCTTTGCGGCTACGCCAGCCACCTTCTTAAAGTCACCGCCAATAACAATGTCGCCGTCGGACTGAACCGCCACGACATATACATCGCCGTCAACACCTTCATTAATGCTGAATGTGTCATCGAACACACCGTCGGCATTCAGGCGGCCAAGTGCTTCAACCTGATTGCCATCGACGTTTTCGTAACGGCCACCGGGTATAGGCTTGTGGTCCGCCTGGACGCCCAGCGACCAAACGATGTCATCCAATCCCGTTCCAACATTGAAACTGCTGTCCACATAACCATCAGGGTGCAACCGGCTCACATGGCCATAGTTCACTCCACCGACACGTGTAAAATCACCGCCCATCAAAATGCGTTCGTCCTGATCCACTAAAATGGCAAATACCGGCCCATTTGCACCGCCCTTGAGTTTGAAGCCGGGATCCACGCCTCCGGGCATTTCATCGTCAATGATGGTCACCTGGATATTGATCGCCTCTCCTAGGATCGCGGATCCTTCCAGTGCGATGTTCGGGTCCACTACCGCTGCAATAAGATTCAACTCGAAGGTTTCCAAGCCCTCCATCTCAATGTCATCAATAATTGGGATAACGATAAAACCGATCTCTTGCCCAGCATCGAAGTTGATACGACCGGCGCCCTTCAGATAATCGACCCGATTTTCCGCCGTTCCATCCACCACGTCGTATTCTATGGTGACCGGGTTGACAACACCACCGTTTCTACGGACCTCGACCGAGACGGGGCCGCCGTTTTCGGCCGCTTCCATGGAATTAATGACCAGTTCAAATGAGCATTCGTCGTCGATGATCCCCACAGTCGCGGTTCCCTGCTCATCGATATAACCCGCCTCGGGATTGCTCAGAAGCACCTCAAAAAATTCGGTCGGCTCGGTCTCGATATCATCAATGATCGGGATGGCGACAACGGCCATATTGACATCAATAGGGAATTCAAGCCGCAACCCGTCACTGCCATAATCAACGAACGGCTCTGCCTCGCCCTCGGCCGGAGTAGTGTCAAACAAGGCCACCCAATCGTTGGAAACCTGTTCGTTGACGTGAATGAGTTCCCATTCACCATCCACTTCATTGTAAACCGCGGCTATAACCAGTTCGAACAATTCCGGCTCTTCGGGTTCTCCATCTCCACTGTGGTACAGCACAAACCGCATCTGTGCGGATTCTTCGGTCGCCGGCTTGGCTTTGATTGTTGCCTGGGTGAAATCGCCCTGATGATTGGTGTAAAACAGTTCCCATTCGCGGACATCGTCCGGGAACATGCCTTTTACGATATCGTTGATATTGCCCGCAATCTTGTCATCCAGTTCAGGGTCATGAATACCACGATCGGCCGTGCCGAGGGAAACCGCCGCTGGGTAATCCAGTGCGCCCACCCGTTCTACCTCCACAATGGCAATCTTGCCGTTTTCCGTCACGGCAAACTCTGGCCCGGTAAACTCGAACGCAGAGTCGTCATTCTGGATGCGTAGAGTGGCCTTACTTTGGCCAGAGACCGGCCAGCCGCCAGTCACGTTAGAGAGTTTGAGCAGCACCGTTTCTTCCTCCTCCACCCACGGGTCGTCCACGATGGGCACCTCGAAGGCTTTTTCGAGTTCACCCGGTAGGAAAACCAAGGTTCCGGTGACTGGCTCGTAATCGTCCCCCGCGACCCCGGTGCCATCAGCGGTGGAATAGTCAATTTGCAGAATCCGGTTAGCAGGGCCTGTCCGCTGCACAATCACTACCCCGTTGGTACCACGAACGTTTTCGCGAACATCAAAGTACATGTTGGCAAACTCAAGCTGGCTGTCATTGTCCCCCAGCACGAAATCGACGCGATCCCGGCCGATTGTGCCAGTTGAGATGAAGCTGCCACCATCCACCCCCACGATCCGCACCTGCACATTCTCCGAGAACTCCAGCTGCGGGTCGTCCAGCGGAATGAACGGCACCTCGACCCGGTTGGTACCGGCCGGGATGACCACCTTGCCGCCAAGATCCTCGTAGTCAGTGATGGCGCTGGCGGTGCCGTTGACGGCCAGTCGCACCGTCACGTCCCGAACCGGGCCGGTGGGCACCTTCGGACCACCCGGTATCACGCCGCCGCCGTAGCGACCCGTGTTTTGATAATTACCGCCGAACCGGGCGTAGCCTTTTCTCGGCAGCCCGCCAGCATCCCCCTTGAACGCGTGCAGTACACCGTCCAGCGACGGGACGTAGAACGTCCCGTCGGGGCCCACGATCGCCTCGGCCAGGGGCGTGCGGCTGACGTCGATTTCGTTCTGCAACTCGCCCTCGGCGTTGATCAGGAACAGCTTCCCGACCGCACCAACACAAAGCACCCCCTTCGTCATGAACATGACCGAAGTGCTCGGTGGCACCCTCAGTTCGTACTCCCATTTCAGTTGGCCCGTCTTGTCGAGAGCGTAGATTTTCCCGTCTGCTGCGCCGAAGAAGATATTGCCAAACACATCCGTGATCGGCTGTCCAAGGATCATTCCCCCGGCATCAAACGCCCATTGCTGCACGCCCTCCTTAACACAGATCAACTGGTGCAACGGCCCGATTGGCGGCTCGTCACCGCCGTCGCCATCTCCGGGCGGCGGATCGACCGGTTCCGGCTGCCAGGTTGCACCAAGATAAACCAGATCCTTGTTGTTTACAGCCGGGGAAGTCATCACGCCTTCGCTTCCGAGCTCGAATGTCCACAGTGCCTGGCCAAGCGCATCCAGGGCATAGAGCTTCGCGTCGTTGCCGGCCACAATGATGGCGTCGTCGGTGGAAATCGCCGGGGAGGTCGTCACCCAACCCCCGGTCTCAAAGGTCCACTTGATCAGGCCGTCCTTCCCCACTGCATATACCTTGTGATCGAGCGAGCCGACATAGATGGTGCCGTCTGCGCCAATGGCCGGGGAGGAACCCTGCACACCGGCGCCAAGCGAGGTGATCCATTTCAACGTGCCAAAGGCGTCCAGCGCATAGAGGTTGCCGTCGCTGGCGCCGACGTAAACAGTTCCGTCCAGGTCGATCGCCGGGGCCGCTGCGATGGAACCCTCAACCTTGAACGACCACTGCATAGAGCCGTTGGGGTGGATGGCATAGAGGCTCCCGGAACCGGAGCCCACGTAGATGAAGCCGTTTGGCCCGATGGCCGGAGAGGTGATCATCCCCGGATCGCCCTTGAATTTCCACTTGGGCGTGCCGGTCGGAACCTCGATCTCAAAGACCATCATCCCCTCGATTGGCCCCGCTTCATTGATGTCCGGTGAAGGACTGGTGAGGGAGACCTCACCGAGGTCATCGTCCAGAATGGTCAGGACGTGCAGGTAATCCTTGCCCAATAGGGCGGTCGAGATTGGCTCCGGAAGCGGGATTTCCTCTTCTTCGCCGCCGCCGTCGCCTCCGCCGCCGTCGCCTTCAGGAAAATCGGCACCATCCATTGGATCAGTGCCCTGGTTGACCTCGTCGCCGTCACTAAAGGTGTCCCCATCGGAGTCGGGGTTGTTCGGATCGGTGCCCAGGTTTGCCTCATCGGCATCGCTCAAGCCATCGCCGTCCATGTCATCGTCACCCCCGCCGCCGCCTCCGTCGCCGCCGTCTCCACCGCCCTCGATCGGAAAGTTCTGCACCCAGTACGGATCGACCTCATCCGGCTGGTTGCTGATCAAGTCGAGCATGAGCACATCTAAGGCGTTGGTGGTCATGGCCCAGCGCCGGATGCGGAATGGCTCCTCCAGCTTCAGGAGCACCGTTTCGTTGTCCTCCAGCTTGTTGTCGTTGTGAATCGTGACCGGGAACTCCTTGACCAGGGGATCCCCATTTTCCCAGACCAACCCGTACGTCGCCTTGAGGAACGGATCGATCCCGTTCAGCACACGAACCGGGCCTGTGTCATCTGCCAACGTGTAAATCTCGTTCGGCTTCTGCTGCGGAAAATCATCTATATCCATCGGATTGGTTCCGGCCTCGTACTCTTCGCCGTCGCTGAATCCATCCTCATCCGTGTCCGCGCTGTTGGGATTGGTGCCGATGATTATTTCCTCCTCGTCCGTGAGGCCATCATCATCGCTGTCCGTACCCTGATCGCCACCGCCCTGGTCGGGATCTTCAGGCTGTTCGATCAAGTCAGCCACATTGGTGGCCATCAATGTCAGGATGGTGTAGTCGGTGTCAAACGTGGCCGTGCCCCCGATGATGGTGATGGGCACCACAACCGGATAAGGCATACGATCCTCGGACGGACCGCCGTCTCCACCGCCGTCTCCACCGCCGTCTCCACCGCCGTCTCC
>MPLU02096064.1_pt1 | contig 16134 bp, 11 predicted proteins | sample 1617381 | NCBI WGS metagenome assembly MPLU02 (sample SAMN05944801, study PRJNA350692) | marine metagenome | biome: marine; feature: ODZ; material: water; isolation source: 90 m water sample filtered on 0.2 um supor filter | place: Pacific Ocean | collected 2012-04-08 | depth 90m m
ACCAGGGTTGCAATTGTTTCATCTCTTGCGGGCTGGCCAATTCGTCCAGTGGTGTCAGGATGCCACGATAGGCCCAGTCGGCAATGATAGGATCATCCTGGTTGATCAGGTCCGGGGGATCTGACCCGGTGACCGCAAGGAAGAGCTTCACGTCCAGGTTATTCCCGGGCATGGCAATGGCACGCACGAAAAATTGTTGTTGGCTGGTATTGAAACGTTCGACCACGGTTTCCACGACCTGGCGATCAGCGCCTCCCCAGAAATGCCAGAAGACGACTTCTTCACGATCGGTAGGTACCCTGTCGTTACGCGTAGACCGTAGCCTGGTATGAATCATCATGGTCAGCAGGATAATTCCCAGTCCGACCAGCAGCGGCTTGCGATACCCATTCATCGAAGTTGCTCCTGGTAGTGAACCCAGTGGCGTGAAGATCGAAAGAGCAGGTAAGTTGCCAGGGCCAGGACCACGAAAAGAATCCAGGCCATGGCTGATGCATAACCCATCTCCAGGTCCTGGAAGGCTGCCAGGAACAGGTGCAGTGATAACAGTAGCGTGGAGCCAACCGGTTCCCCGGTCCCTTCACTGACCAGGTAGATCCGGGTAAATTCCTGCACCGATTGAATGAGTCCCAGGACCAGGTTGAAAAAAATGATGGGAGTCAGCATGGGTAACGTGATGTGTCGGAACCGGCTCAGTGATCCAGCGCCGTCGAGTGCAGCGGACTCGTGTAGTGAGCGCGGTATGTCGCCCAGTGCGGCCAGGTAAATGATCATGAAATTACCGACTCCCCAGAGACTCATCAGTACCAATGCATCCTTGGAGCCGAATTGCATAAACGTGGCGGGGTACGCAGCTTCCTGGGCTCCCTGGAACCATAGCTGCCGCGGTAATCCGGCCAGCATCAAGAGCTGGTGGAGCGGACCGTCACGGGGGTCCAGTAACCACATCCAGAGAATCGCAGCAGCGACCAGCGGCACCACCGAGGGTAGAAAGAAAAGTGTCCGGAAAAAAGCTTGGCCACGGATATTCCAGGATAACATGATGGCTAATCCCATCGCCACCAGGATCGATAGCGGTACGCTCAGTAACGCGTAATAGGCCGTGTTCCAGAGTGCCTGCCCGAAATGATCTCCCTGGATGATCTCCCGGGCCAGGCGTTGGTAGTGTTCCAGGCCCACGAAGCTTGGTGCAGAAAGCAGGTCGTAGCGGCAGAAAGACCAGACCAGTGATGCCACGAACGGGTAGGCAAACAGCAGGGCTAATCCGATAAGCCAGGGACTGACAAAGGCGAGGCCTGCCAGGGTTTGCTGTCGATTGCGTGAATTCAACATGGGTGGCCAGTCTTCCAGCAGTGCCGGTTCCAGGATCAATTTCCCCTGTACAGGGAAAGCCGAAGCGGGTCTCATTGTAATAACTTTTGACCGAAGGCAGCAAACGAAATTACGGAACCAGGTACCGTGGCTGCGAAGGGTTGTTCCAGCGGGATGAGATCGATTCATGAAACCCCTGAAAATTCCCAGGGCCGATCGGCAGGTCGTGATCCTACGTGATGGTTATGGGATTCCACACGTGCAGGCCGATCACTGGCTGGATGCCGTCTATGGATTGGGCTACATGCATGCCACGGATCGCGGTACCCAGTTGTTATTTGCTCGCAGTATTGCTCGCGGAAGTGCTGCCGGAGATATCAGCCATAGTCCCGAGTTGCTCGAGACCGACTGCTTTTTCCGCCGCGTCGGTTTGCATATGCACCTGCAGCGAGAGATCGATTTGCTGGAGGATGATGTTCGTGAACAGCTGGAGGCCTACAGTGATGGGGTTAACGACGGTTTGCAGAAATTGGGACGGTCTCTACCGATGTGGGCCACCGGCTTTCGTCCCCGGTCCTGGACCGTTCAATCGTCCCTGTTAATTGGTAACCTGTTGAGCTTTGGTGGCCTGGCAGTCAGTCGTTTACAGAACGAACGATTGCTGATGGAATTAATTCATGCCGGTGTCAGTGACGTGGCCTTGCGCGAGATGTTTGCACCCCGCCTGGACCAAGTTGATTTTGATTTGTTGCGACAGGTACGTATTCGTAATCGGTTTTCAGATGAAGCACTGGAACTCCTGGCGGACCTGCCTCGCCTGGCCGGTAGTAATGCCTGGGCAGTTTCTCCACAGCGCAGTGCCAGTGGGCAGGCGTTGCTGGCATCAGATCCGCACCTTGAAATCAATCGCTTGCCGGCAATCTGGTATGAAGCCGCCTTACGCTGGGGAGATCATTATGTGATGGGTGCAACGCTGCCAGGTTGCCCACTGTTTTCCGTGGCTCGAACCGATCGATTGGCCTGGGGCGTGACCTACATGAAGGGAGATACGACCGATTTCTTCGTGGAAGACTGTCGCCTGGGAGGTGCCAACGGTTGGCAGTATCGTCGTGAAGAGCAATGGCATGATTTCCAGTTGCGGCGCGAGGTGATCCAGTGCAAGGGAGCCGATCCCGAGACCCTGTTGGTCCTGGAGAACGAACAGGGAACCCTGGAAATGGACCTGGGACAGTTGAGACCCGGGTATCATCTTTCTTGCTGCTGGACCGGTAGACAGCCCGGTTACGGAAAATCATTAGGGACCTGGCTGAACATGATTCACAGTGGTAGCGTTGCCGAGGCGATGGACGTGGCTCGCGAATGCCCCCAACCAACCCTCTGTTGGGTGTTGGCTGACGTGGCAGGCCACATTGGTCTGCAGGGATGTGGCCGCTTTCCCCGACGGGGAAATCAGCAGATTGGACTGGCCCCGATTCCAGCCTGGGATCCAGCAAATCACTGGCAGGGAATACTCGATACCACGATCCTGCCTAGTTGTTACGATCCCCCGGAAGGATTTGTAGCCACGGCAAACGAGGAGTTCAACCCGGTGGATGGCCCCCTGCTGATGGCCCATCCGTTGCCGGATTACCGCAAGCGAAGAATCGATGAGCGGTTGGACCAGTTGCCACAGGCCACCCTGGAAGATATGCAGGAACTGCAATATGACGTGGTCAGCCTGCAGGCCCGCGAGTTTCTGGATATCTTTCTGCCGCATCTTCCTGACGGTGAGATCAAGAATCAACTTGCACAATGGGATTGCCGCTACACACCGGATAGCCACGAAGCCAGCTGGTTCTTGAAACTGTATCGAGGTGTGATCATGGAGATGATTGGTAACGAGCACGGGATTGGCTGGCGACGGATGCTGTACCTGAGTTCCCGGGCGGGATATTCAACCATGATCCTGACGGCTGCAGACCGACTACTGATGCAGGAAAAAAGCAGCTGGTGGCAGGGTAAGAGCAAGGCGGACCTGGTCCGACGTGCCTACGAACATATGCAGGATGAGTCGCCGCAACCCTGGTCTGAAATTAACAGCTTCCATTTCACGGATCGTTTTTTCGGGAACCAGCGCGCGGGGCGTCTGTTAGGTTTCAAAAGCCGTCGTTACGCCATGCCAGGAAATCATGCCACGCCTTTCCAGGGACACGTGATGCAGACGGCCACCCGGGAGACAACGTTCGCCCCTTCCTATCACCTGGTAACGGACATGGGCAGCGATGCTGCCTGGACCAATCTTCCCGGGGGGCCCAGCGAGAGTCGCTTTTCCCGTTACTACAGGAATGACCTGCCCAACTGGTTCACGGGTACTTACAAACAGCTGCAGCCTGGGTTCGATTCAAATCTCCGGGACGACTAGTTCTCAGTTTTGTCAGTCGGCTCAGGGGGTGGCGGCAGAAAAAGTACCTTGCGTTTTTCCAGGTCATACCGGGAGAGAGCTGGAAACGACTGGTAGTCCGGTTTCCCAGGTTCGGGCGCATTTCGCCAATCGTAGATGTGTACCTTGCCGCCTCCCATGACGGTTCCTGTACTGCCCTGAACCAACAAGGCCGTGGCTTCATCGATCCCGATTCCCAGCAACTGGGGATGGCGTTTCATGACAGTGGTCATGTCGGCAAAGCGTTTTCGCTGAGCAAAGTGTTGGTCGACGGCAGCACCAGGTAAGAATCCAAAGCCACGTTCGTAACCGGCTGCCATCATGTCCTGGTTACCGAGCGGGCTGCCTCGTACCAGGTACTCGGCCTGGATCGAGGCGCCCGCAGAGCTGCCGCCGATGACACCACCACGTTTCAGGACTGCATGAATCAAGGGGAGGGCAACCGTTTCTTCATAGGCGTCCACGAATCTCCATTGACGCCCGCCACCAAACCAGATGCCACCTGCTTTTTTCAATAACTTCGTGGTGGCCTCGGACTCGACATCTGCGAGCGAGCGTGCTCGCAGTACCTTCACGTTCCGTGCCCCGGCGTCCTCGAAGAACTTTTGACCGACCTGTTCCGGCAGGGGCTCCTCGCGTGCCGTGGGCAGCACGATGATCAGGGCGTCCGGTCCGCCAGCCAGCTCAATGAACTTTTTCCGCATGGGGGTTGGAAAGCCACCACCACCAACGATCAATAGTGATCCGGATTCCACCTTGGAAGGGCGCATCGTTTGAGGTGGAAAGACGGGTTTCTGGCGATCGCGAGTCGCTCGACGCAGGGCGGTTAAATCCAGCTGTTGTCCGGCTGGAACCGTGGTTTGCATGGCATCCTGGGTCGAAGAAGCGGCCAGGCAAACGGTGACGCTGGATCGTCCCACGACTTCCAGGCGTCGACCCTGCACAACCAGTGCCGTTCCCTCGTCGATACCCAGGCCGACTCGCAAGGGATGTTTTTTTACCGCACCGATCAGTCGAGCCTGTCGTTTACGGGCCAGGAAATGTTGATCAATAATCGTTCCCGGCAGCAGGTCAAAACCGGTCTGCAGATTGGCCACGTCACGGCCACTGGCGATCATCACACGTGATTGGATCGCTGCGCCTGCGGAACTGCCGCCGATCACGCCGCCGCGTTTGAGAAGATTGGCCAGTTCCTTCTCCAGTAAGGTCCCCAGGTAGGCTTCGGTAACCCGTGATTGAACACCTCCGGTGAACCAGATTCCCGTGGCGCGGGCCAGGGGTTTGAGGAATTGGGGATCATTCGCCTGGTCACGTGACCGCGTGTGCAACAGTGTTAATGATGCGGATTTGCGATCCTGCCATGATGCCAGTAATGACTTGGTATCTTCCTCGTCGGCACGACGGGAAGCGGTTGGGATAATCACCAGGTGTGCTTTTTCCCCACCAGCCAGCTTTACAAACCGGTCCATGACCTGGTCTGGTAAGCCTCCGCCACCGGCAATCACCAGGGAGCCGTGGATCCCGCTGGGATCAATGCGTGGTGTCGCAGTCTCGGCCGAGAGGCTGATTCGTGGCATTGCGATCAGGATGATCAGCAAGAGGGATTGCCACGCGATTTGATAACGCGGTATGGAGCGTTTTCGTATCTTGGGGTGAGGCAGTGAATTCATGGTGATATCTCCCGCTAGGTACCGTGGCTCGTGATCAATCGCTGCAGGTTTATTCTGCCCTGATTCATCACGCGTAACAAGCGGGGCGTGGAATCAGTCTTGTCCATCCACTTCCAGTGCTTTTTCTCCAGCGGCCAGAACCTCAAGGATCCTGTCGATGTCGTAGACACAGCCGCCCCAGGTTCCACCACCTGCATTCTGCAGGGCTGCCCAGAGTCGCGTGTCCCCAGGAAGATCGATATCGGGTTTTAAGCCGGCACGTGTCTCGCGCTGCTGCAGGATGCGATGCCCTTCCTCAGCAGTGAACTCGCGATCTCCGTCACCGACCAGGTCGACGGATCCAGTCAACTGGTTGCGGTCGACGATGATTTCAATCAAGTCACCGTCCTGGACCTTGCCGAGCGGACCTCCCGCGAGGGCTTCTGGACCTACGTGTCCGATACAGGCACCGGTACTCACGCCGGAGAAACGGGCATCGGTCACGACGGCAACTTCACGACCCCAGGGAAGGAACTTCAAGGCCGAGGTGATCTGGTAAGTTTCTTCCATGCCGGATCCGAGCGGGCCGCGTCCGACCAGGACCAGGATGTCACCGGCTTTCAAGGGATGATCGGTTTGCCCCTTGACGGCGGCAATCGCATCTCGTTCACGTGTAAAGACGCGTGCGGGGCCACGCTTGCGGTAAACACCATCCTCGTCGACCACCGCTGGATCAATCGACGTGGCCTTGATGACGGATCCCTGGGGTGCCAGGTTGCCGACCGGGAAGCAGACCGTGCTGGTCAAGCCTTTCTCGCGTGCGCGGGCAGGAGGGAGAATGACATTGTCGGGATCGATTCCGTCCTGTTCCTGCAAGTGGTCTCGCAGGTGTTGACGTCGTTCAGACGTTTCCCACCATTGGAGAACAGTTTCCAGTGGCTGGCCAGTAACGGTGAGGGCCTGAAGGTCCAGTAAATCCATCTCGCGCAGGTGTAACATGATTTCGGGAACGCCGCCGGCGAGGAACAGCTGGATCGTGGGGTGGTTTTCAGGACCGTTAGGTAAAACATCAACAAATCGCGGGACGGAGCGGTTAATCTTGTTCCAGTCGTCCACGGAAGGTCGTTCCAGGCCGGCAGCATGCGCGATGGCAGGTATGTGTAATAACAGGTTGGTGGAACCACCGCAGGCCGCATGAACTACCATGGCATTACGCAGTGAGGCTGGCGACAGGATATCTGCAAGGGCCATTCCGGCAGCGCTCATTTGCATGAGAGCAGCGGCACTGGTGGTAGCTGTTTGCAGCCAGATTCCCTGGCCGCTGGGAGCAAGGGCAGCGTGGGGTAATGTCATTCCGAGCGCCTCGGCAACGACCTGGCTGGTCGCGGCAGTACCCAGGAATTGACAACCACCGCCCGGTGTTGCGCAGGCAGCACAGCCGGCGACGGCTGCATCCTGCAGTGATATTTCTCCATGCACGTAGCGACTACTGATGCTTTGAACTTTGCCAGCATCCTCGCCGGTGATCGGTGGCAAAGTCACGCCACCTGGGACGATAATCCCGGGCAGGGATGAGGAACCGGCCAGTGCCAACATCATGGCTGGCAATCCCTTGTCGCATGTGGCCACTCCCAGGACACCTTGGCGAGTGGGCAAGGAACGAATCAGGCGGCGCATCACGATGGCGGCATCGTTGCGATAGGGCAGGCTGTCAAACATGCCGGTCGTACCCTGGGTACGTCCGTCGCAGGGATCCGAGCAGTAGGCGGCAAATGGAACAGCTCCTTGTTGCTTCAAATGTCGAGCAGCAGCCTGGACCAGTAAACCGACTTCCCAGTGGCCGGTGTGATAGCCCAACGCGGTGGGTGATCCATCCTCGTTTCGCACCCCCCCCTGGGTACTGAGAATCAGGTACTGCGGTCCCAGCAGGTCTTCGGGAGTCCAGCCCATACCAGCGTTCTGGGTCAATCCGAACAGGTCGCCACTGGACCAGTTGGTGAGCATTTCATCGGTTAGCGGCAACGCACCGGATGGTCCCTCGGCCTTCGTTTGCACCTCGAACACCTCGGGATCGTTGGGCTCCAACTGTTGCAGCAGGTTGCCTTGTGATGAATTCATGATTGTTCTTCTTCCTGGAAGCGAGATTCAAAGCGCCATTTTACGATGGCTGCCAGTATCACGGGTAGTCCTATACTGACGGCCAGGGCCAGTGGTAACCACTGGTGTTGTTCAGCGATTTCACCGAATATGGAATAAGCAATTGCGAGTCCTAGGTTACTCAGCAATACCGGCAGCAGGAAACGTTGCCAGCTCAATTTCTGCATCCCCATCAGCAGCACACTGGCTTCCGCCAGTACCGGGACGCCACGACACAGGATCAGGACACTGGGGCCACACTGCTGGGTGAGTTGACGGGCCCGGTCCAGGTCCTTCCCTTCCGAAAACTTCAGAGCGAATGACTGGCCCAGTGAGCGGGCCAGCCAGAATCCCAGGATGGCCCCCAGGTTCATTCCCAGCCAGGCGACCAGTGTGCCCTGGAAAACCCCTAGTTTTCCCCCGCCAAACGTGCAAACCACGCTCGAGGGAATCGGCAGGAAAATGTCCGAGGAAAGTAGGGCGATGATCAGCAATGCTGAGTCACGAACCGAGAACTGGACCGTGATCCATTGCTGAAGCAAGTCTCCAAAAAGGAGAAATGGGATGAGTGGAATGAGTAGCACGAAACTGATCATCAGGATCGGTCGCATCAAGCTGCTCATGCTGATTTTCACCGGGTGGAGACAGGAAGTAGGAGACCAGGAGGTCCCTCATCTTGTACGATTCGCGGTGATTTTTCCACCAGCCTGCCCATTCTTTCCGGCTACTTTTCAGCCACTGGTTCCCGTGGACCCTGGTGGTCGTGCTGCTCGTTTTCTGCTGCTTCTTCTTCCAATCGCTGTAATGTTGTTCTTAGAGTAACGTACCGTTTCATGACACTGCGTAAACTTTGATCGCTGCGCACTAATCGATTCTCCCCAGGTTAGAAGTCTGTCGTGATTCTTACCGGCAAGGACTGGTAAGAGATCGGCATCCATGACAGCGACAGAGAGTAATGATTAACAGTAAAGAAAACAGGTCTCAATAAACGTGCCTGGTCGGCAGTTCGTTGAGCAGTGTTTATTACATCGAGTCGAACGTGAAATAGACTTGAAAGAAACAACACCATTTGTCGCATCGTGACATGTTTGAGTTGTGATCTGTTTCGATTGTTTTGATCATATGGAACGCAGTAACGCAGAGCCTCTTGGGAAACGGTTCGAAACACGACGGTGAGCATAACCTTGAACGCACTCGTTTCCAGGTTTGCAATAGTGATTCGCGTTACCCCGTATTCTTGCCTGGTGTCGTGATAACATTCGAGTGTTCAAGGAGTTCGGATTTAGAGGTCCCATGGTAACGAATTCCTGTGGTCAAAATGATACGCGCAGCGCCTGTAGGAGATAACATTGAATGTAACCTTGTGTTACGTCACGCGTCATGTTTTCGAAACATCAACAAGGTCAATAATGATCAATAAACGTTGATTGAACGTGTTACAACCGGTGCAGGTGTTAACAGGCGCAGATCACGAACTGCACAACGAGATCGGTGCAAAAATAATTAGTGCTGTTAAGTTGTTGTCATATCAACGTTCTTGAAGTGTGCGCTGGAAGTTGACAAAAAACAGCATGTGTTTTCATCGCATGGCGTGCCGATAAAAATCACTACCCAAGAAACCCTCGTGGTCATCAACGAATCCCATGAATCGATGACTAACCCCTCTACTGGTGACACACGAGTGAGATTTCTCCAGTATTAATTCCCCCCCATTCTTTATTCCCTGGTGAGGTATCTCTACATATGATCACTCCGGCTCCGCAACTTCAAGATCTTGATCAATTACGAAATTTTGTAAATGGAACGCTGTGTAACAACGGACAACTGGAAGTTGGGCAATTCACGATGACAGAACGATTGTTGACTCGATTCAATGATCCTTGCGGCATGTATTTCTGTGTCCATGGGCCGCGCAGCGTCAAGCTGACCGCCATCTGGGAAACCGATAATAATCGTGTTCTCTTCTATGATTGCGCTGGCGAACGATTCCTGGAGTCACCGGTCGTTAATGCCAACCGCTTGAAGGAAGATCTTTGCGAAGAAAAAGATCGTATCCTGGACGCAGCCTAGTTGCTGCGGTGCCGGGAAGAAGAGCTTGCTTTCCCGGGAATTTTTCGCAGTAGAATATCAAAGCTGGGACGGGTGCGACCGTCTTCCAGGCTAATTCCCTGCGGGGAAAACGGAATGCGGTCCGGGTGCTGACGATCGATTTCATGGTGGCAGGACAGGGAGACAATCTTCCAGTCAGCCAACGGACGCACCTCACCGGGATCGCTGATTCCGTTTTGGTTAACGTCTCGCCAGATGGCTAGCCCGGTTAATTCTGCTCCGGCCAAACGACCGTCATGATCGTTGTCCAGCGAAGCCAATGCCTGGTAGCCGTGATCCCAAAAGCACCAGAAGGTGACATTGCCAAATAACTGCAGTGCCGAGGTGATTTTTCCCGTCTGTCGGTGGTCGTAAACGAGCCATCCAGCATCCCGGCTGATCCAGTTCCAATAAGCAGGTTCGCCTGAACCGTCCGCATCAAAGTGGACCGCGGTGTGCGGAGCACTGACGTCGGCGGCGGTCATGCCATCTTTCAGCGGAATTGCAATTGGCGTCACCGGTCGACGGATCTTGCGAACGTGTTTGACACGCATCTCCAGCTTGGCGATTTCCGCTTGATCCTTCTCGGCATCCAGCAGGGGAATCAGGTATCCAGAGGCTTCCTTGACCAGGCTGTGCCAGCCCAGTCCGGCTGCCAGCAAGGACTTTTCTTTTTTCCATCCAAGGTCGACGGTTTTCCGGTAGGCGGCAATTGATTTTTTGGTTTCACCGGCCTGTTGCAGGCACCAGGCATATCCCAGTTGCGCTGACTGGTGATCTGGTTTGAGTTTCAGAACCTGCTGGTATTGCTGGATGGAAAGTTCCAGTTGTTTCTCGGCCAGTTTGTTTTTCTGAGGATCCTTGGTCTCTGTGACAGCGAAGGGAATATGCTTGGGTTCGTAGCCAAACCAGGCCCCACGTTCAGGCTTACCTTTCATGGTTTGTGCCTGGTCAGTTTTCAAGGCAAAGGCCATGGCATGGACACGCGCCAGGTTGAATCGTGCCGTGACGTTCTTGGGATCTTTCTTGATTTGCTCGTTTAAATTTTTAACCAGGCGTTCGACAGGCGTCTGGTCAAGCTGGGGACGAATGTATCGACCCCAGGCGGGCACAGATATCCAGCCCGCGAGAATGCAGACCAGCGAATAAGCCAGGATATGATTTTGAATGGTACTGCCAAAACGCATGATTATGTTCCTCGTAACCAGCGGCAATCAGGAGTGGGGGCTGCGAAATATTCGACCCACGGTTTCAGACTTGATCTTAACGTGTGGTACTGCTGAAACAAGTATTAACTCGTTGATGTGGCAGGATCGTTGACAGGCGATCGCTGGATTTAATGATTGTAGTACCTTGCCGTGGCGTCCATTGCCTCTGGGAAAAGCGTTTTGACCGTGGCAGATTGCAAAGTTGTGTTAAATCGCTAGGTTGATATCCCTTGCCAGGGAAGCCGTCCGGTGCGGATGACGTTACCTTCAGCCAGGAGCTTATTTTAATGTCTACCAGGGAAAATGAACTCGCAGAGATCCAGGCACTGACGTTCGATGTGTTCGGTACAGTACTGGACCTGGCAGGCAGTCTTACGCCGGCCATCGGTGAATTCTTGCGGGCGCGTGGTGTGGAAATGCCAGCTGACCGTTTCTGGAACCAGTGGCGTGGCCGACAGCGGATTGAGCAATACCAGGATACGATCATGATGCTGGGGCACAGTGGATACCTCGAAACGGCCCGGCGGGCACTGGTACACACGTTGCAGGCAAACCAGGTGACGACGACACCCGGGGAAGTTGACACGCTCATGGAAGCCTGGATGAACCTGGTACCGTTTCCCGAGGTAGGTGCTGCCATGCAGCGACTGGGGGAACGCTACCAGCTGGTCGTGTTGTCCAATGGTAATCGTCATTTCCTGGATCACCTGGTAGAAAACCGGATTGGCGTGAAATTTGATGAAATCATCTCGGTAGACGTGATGGGATCATTTAAGCCTCATCCGAGTGTCTATCGCAGGACGGCCCGGATCCTGGATCTTGAGGTGGGGCAATGCCTAATGGTGTCCGCCAATTCTTTCGATGTCCTGGGGGCTAGAGCGTGTGGACTGCGGGCAGCTTTTGTGAATCGTCTGCAGGTGCCCTATGAAGATTCACCCTTGGTTCCCGATATCACGGTGGATGATTTCGTTGGCCTGGCCGATGCGTTGCTTACGTAAACCATGCCAGTTCCGGGTAGGCCAGCTACTCTGCGCGAAGCGAGACCACTAGGATGCCTGGTCCTGGAGGAACTCCAGGAAGTTCCTGCCAGGGAAATCCTGGTAGCTGTCAATCACGGATGTTTCCAGTTGACTAAAAAAACGATCGTAGACGGTGGCTCGTTCGTGTTCCAGGGGAGTCGGGCAGTAACAGACTTCACTCCACTGCACGGTACCCGCATGATCGATTGACGCGCGTTTCATCGAGGCCACGATTTCTTTGCCATCGGGTTTCTGTTTGGCGATCGTGCCATCGGTTAGTAATTGCAGGAACTCAGTCGCCTTGTCGATTTGAAATTGGCCACGAATCGCGTAATGCATGACGGCTTCCCGGCAGTAGTGATGTCAGGTACTGGTTATAGACTAGGGGATACGACAGCTTGAATCCACGGCGAGTTGTTCTGAGATCTGCTTTCCTCTGTTTCCCTGAAGCGTTAAGATGTGAGTTGGAGGATGATCTTATGGTATTTCAGATCCGGAAATTTAAAGAACGATTGAAGTCAACAGGTTGGTTGGTGGCCTGGTTGGTAGCGAGCAGCCTACCGCTGGCCTGCGAGGCAGCACCGATCTGGGTGGCTGATGTTGTAGTTAATCCTGCAGGAGCGACTTATGATTCGCATGCTGCAGTTGTCGTTCAAGCCGATGGTACAAGCTGGATTGCCTGGCATGCCTACCGGGAAAGTCGCGACCAGGTTCTGTTGCGGCGGGTTGCGGCTGACGGTACCAGGGGCTCCGTACAGATCGTGAGCCAGCAGGGAGTCGCTCATAGTCCACCCCGCTTGATCAGCCTGGGTAAGGACCATGTTTGCGTGGTTTGGTCAGGCAAGATCGGTAACCGCTGGTCGATCCAGGCTCGCGAGTTTGATGCGAACGGAGCACGGCCGGCCGTCACGGTTTCTGACGTTGGGCAGGATGCTATTTACCCGGCCGCTGTGCGGGTCGATGAACAGCGTTGGATGGTGGCCTGGAGTGGTTTCGAGGCCGGTCGTTTCCGGATTTATGGTCGTCTTTGGCAGGGAGGTTCCTGGAAACCCATCCGGGCTTTTTCCTCGGCATTACATGATGCGTTTCGACCCCACTTGAATGCGGATGATACCGGTAACACCTGGTTGTTCTGGGATCGTTATGCGAATTCGCGTTACGGTGTCCTGGGACGGCAGGTATTGCCGGACACGGGTCCCGTACAGGCGCTATCAGGGGCGGATCGGCATGCGCTGTCACCAACGGCTCTGTCCACTGACCAGGGGCGGTTCGTGGCGTGGTTGGACAAGGTGGATGTGATGGGGGGGCCCGGCGTGGCCAGCCAGTGGCATACGTTGCGCGTGGCTCGCCAGACCGAGGAAGGCTGGAAATTGATTCGTGACGCATCCGGCAAGGCTGCCGGTGCCGAGTTAACCCAGGGATTGATGGCGCAGGTGGAACCCCAACCGGTTGCAACAGGTGGTTACCTGGGGCGACGGACGGCGCCGATGCTCGTCGAGAAAGGAAAGTCTGTCTGGTTACTCTGGGAACGTAAGGCAGATCATCGCGGACGGACTCCCAGTGTCGTTGGTGAGTTGCTGGGGCGTACGATCCAGGATGACCAATGGCAGGAATCGGTGCTTTTGCATCATGGACGCCTGGATTATCACCTGGCGCATGGTCAGCATGCCGGTGGGAACAAGATGATCGCTGTAGCATCAGAGTTGCCACGAAAGAAACGTCGCGTGTATCACCGGATGGTGATTGACCCGACCCAGGCCAGGCCACTGGTCCAGGAAAAATGGACCGGTTGGAAGCCGACGACGTTTCCACTGGCCTCGGAAATGACGAAGCGTGCCCAGGTCCAGGTTGGAAAGGAACGTTACCAGTTGTACTGGGCGGACATGCATTGTCACAGCGGATTGACTGCGGATGCGGAAGGAGAACACGACGAGTTGATGGTGTATGCGCGGGATCGTGCTCGCCTGGATGTGGTTGTTTTTACCAACAATGATTTTATCTACGAGGTCCCTTTGACGCAGTATGAATACGTCCTGGGCAACTTCTTTGCGAAATATTTTACACGATCGCCGACATTCCTTTCATTGCCAGGCTACGAGTGGACGTCGCGCGTGCCAGGGGTGGCCGGAGTGGGAGATGCCGATCCGGCCAACTACACCTGGCCTTACCAGAATAAGTCGTTTCCCAATCATCGCACCGTGGTCTACCCGCCGACGGGAGGACCGGTCGTACGTTACCATGAAGTGAGCAACAGCATCGATACCTTGAACAGGGCCGTGGAGCGGGCGCAGGGAATCACGTTTACCCAGCACGATCGGTTCAGGCCCTCCGGCCATGCGGTTGAGATTGGGATGGAACTCACGTCCGGTTGGCGAAACTATATTGCCCGAGTTCCCGACCTGTTTCACGATCCACTCAAGGCGGGTGCGAGACTGGGCTTCGTTGCGAACGGAGACAGTCATCGTCGCACACCGGGACTCAGTGGTGCCCTGACAGGAATCTATGCCCGCGAACTGACCGTGGAAGCTATTTTCGAGGCGCTGCGTCAACGTCGCTGCTTTGCGACCAACGGTTCTCGTATCCTGGTCGACGCCCGAGCCAATGGCACCTTCATGGGGCAGGATGTCACGGTCCAGCAGGATCATGTTGAACTGACCCTGCGGGCGATCGGCACGCGCCCGATTGTCTCGGCAGTGTTGATACGAGACGGAAAAGAAATTCAACGGTTTTCCGGAAATGGCCAGCGTGAAATCAAGTTGAGTTACCGTGATACGAAGCTGACCGCTGGTACTCACTGGTACTACTGGAGGATTGCCCAGGAGCAGGATGCCCCGGTCCTGCCGGGAAACATGATGGCCGCCTATGGGCACCTGGCCTGGTCGACTCCCAACTGGGTGATCGTGCCGGGAAAAAAACCTTGATGCAGGAGGGAGCTTATGATGTCTCGCAAGTATGGCCCTGTACTCTTGATCGTCTTACTGGCATTGCAGCTGTCTGCAGCTGCCCAGGCACCTCAACCGGTACGTACCTGGAAGGATGCCACGGGGAAATTCAGTATTGAAGCAGTCTTTGTACGTGTCAGTGACGGCCAGGTCGTACTGCGCCGTGCGAACAAGCAGGAGATCATGGTTCCGTTGGCCAGGTTAAGCCTGCCCGATCAACAGTACGTGCGAAAGATGTTGCCACCGGTATCTCGGCAGGACGACGGCCGGTTGGATAATAACCTGAAATGCGTCGATCTGTCTGACATGAAAGGGAACCTGCCACTGGATGTAGTGAGCAGCAAGAAGATCCTGGTTCGCTCGGAATCCTGGGAATACAGCACGTGGACCGAGGCGGCCAGGAAAGACGACACGGTGGGTTACCCGACCATGGTACGCAATGACCGTGGTAAGAACCCGGACGGTAAGTACTACCTCTACTATGCGCACCATGATCCCACGTCAGGGATCGCCTGCGCGATCGCAGACTCGATCGAGGGACCCTATCACAAGTTAAAGAAACTGGACCCTGGTCGGGAGCATAGCCTGGTACTGGTGAATCCTCATTTTCCAGGGAAACTTGGTGACCCGTCACACTTTTCCAGTCCCTCGGTGGTCTGGAATGAAGATGAAAAGCTGTGGTTCATGTATTTCCACTACTACAATCATTTTCACAGGTTGTGGGAGGAGAATCCGGCCTATCCTGGCGGAGGCAATCAGATGACCGCACTGGCCACGACCCCTGACCTCTCGTCGCACACCTGGACGATTGTCCCTGACAAGCGACCTGACAAGGTCAACGTGCCGAAGATCATGCCGGTGATTCCGACGACCAGGAAACCATGGATGGCCGGTACCTCCTCTTACCATTCGATCCAGAGGTTGCCGACCGGAGAATGGTTGGCGTTTCTGCGAGGCACGGACGTGAAGGGAACGTGTAGTGTGGGATTTGCTCGTTCCCAGGACGGTAGGAAATGGGACCTCTTTCCGGAGAATCCGATGATTCGTCCAAAAGCTGGCCAGGATGCAGAACTGGGAATCTATCGGCCAGCCTTCATCGGGTATTTGGGTAAGGACCCTGCCGGCAAACGCAAGTACCTGGTTGTCTGGGCAGAGAGTCGCAAGGGAGCCGACGTACCGAAAATACGTTACGGCTACACGACCGATTTCGTGAAGATTACCCCGGATCCGCGTGGCTTTGCCAAGTGGCCCGGTGGTGACGGCTTGATCAGTACCTGGCGTGTCGATGACAAGCTGTACCTGTTTGCAGCCAAGTACCTGCACGTGATGAAGTTGCCGGTTTTTCGCTAGGATTGTTGAACG
>MPLU02072581.1_pt1 | contig 16097 bp, 20 predicted proteins | sample 1617381 | NCBI WGS metagenome assembly MPLU02 (sample SAMN05944801, study PRJNA350692) | marine metagenome | biome: marine; feature: ODZ; material: water; isolation source: 90 m water sample filtered on 0.2 um supor filter | place: Pacific Ocean | collected 2012-04-08 | depth 90m m
ACAATAATATATATATAATATATATAGTTTATTGTATTAATAACATACATAGTGCCATATTTTTCCATTCCCCCCCTTTGCGTGGTTCTTCCTTTTTTATCCAGACCCCTGAAATTATACAAGGAAGTCGATAACCATATGATAATAAACACAAAAAGGGCTGATTTATTTGTATTTTGGATTGTTATTAACTGCCAATAACTGCTAAAAAAACAATAATGCGTTTCCGTGCGATTTAGTGATTGACATAATCACAAGCGTGGTGATATATAAAAAGTGAGATCAACCAAGTGGAAAGGGTAAAATTATGAAGAAAGTAAACGAATACGAACTCACTATCGAAGACGTTCTGGCCGATCAGCCAGACCTGTTGCGAGCAGTTCGCGCGATTCACAAGTTTCAGCGCGAGCGCGATCAATTACAGGTCAAGTTAGAGGTGACTGGTGATGAGGGGGTGGGCTAATGAACTTAGTACAAAAATATGAAATCTACCGCGATGAGTTTTTGCGCCCACGCGTTTGGTGCGCTGATGCGATCGACGCAAAAGGTGACCGGTGGGTCAAATGGCAGTGCGGCCATCGATCGCGCAAGGCGGTTGAAGCGGCTTGCCTTGGTTTCGAGGTCGCGGCGATCGAGCGGGTCGCGGATGAGGCTTAGAAACCTTCATGTGGTACTAGAGGTCGGCCCTAAATTGTTAGAAGGTCCGATCCTCTATCGCATGGAGTATCGATCGCGCCGCGGCACCAGGGTGATCGGCCGGCACTACACAAGCGAAGAAGTGCATGCACTCTATCCTGGGTTTCGTGTCTTGCGATCGTATAGTGTAGAGAAAATAAGGGGTAAAATATGAACCGGATACAGACGAATCTTATCGGCGTGGAATATATCGAGCTAGGTCCGCGCGAACTTAACACCATGTACCATGGCGCGGGTGACGCTATCGCGTTTTTTGCGTCCGACAATACCATCGAGCGTGTCGTTTATGTGCATCACATACCGGAGGAGGATGCAAAGGCGGTTTGCGACGAGGCGCTCGAACACGGCAACGCCTACTTAGGCATGATGTCCAGTTGTCAATTCACCGAGCCCAGGCGGCTCGATGGTGACTACCTTACCGGGTTCGCAAGGATCGCGCGCCTGGTACACGAAAACTGGAACTGGGAGGACGAATGATGGACAGCTTAAACCGGACATTCCCCATATAGAATATATTATAAGGGAAATGTCCGGTTTTAACGCTTGTCGTGACAAAGTCGCAATCATAGGATTTAATTGATGTTCAACGTAACGGTCGTCTGCCAGGAATGCGAAGGAACCACAAAGCTCTGGGGCGATGCCTCATGTTGGGAGTGTGACGAGGGTCACAGAACATACGAGGAAAATTACGAGACGATGGATGACGCAATGGAGGACTACCCAAATGCGGTTAAGATCGAGGAGATTTCTGAAGCCACTACGTCAGACGTTCCGTTGGTGGAAGACAGTGTGGTTTGCCGGCAAAGCGATCTAGCGCCGTTTGCCTGGGGAACGGTCGAGCGCCAATTGCTTGAACTGGTGAATGAGAAGGATATCCCAGACTCACTGCTGGGCGTTGACGCGGGCATCGGCAATTACATCATAAGCCGATGGCGCCGGGCTGAACGCCGACCGCAATTAGATACGATCTACAAAATGGCTGATTATCTGGGCTACAAGCTGCGCCTGGTGAGGGATGAATACTAACCTTCTTAACAAGTCGACCTGGTCTGACGCGACGATCCGCTGGAAGGAAGATGACTTGCAGCTGGCCGTCGCGCAGCACTTGCGGCGTGAGGGTTATATGTTCGCCGCTGATCAGAACGCCGGCCGCCGATCGGCCAGGGATGGGGCAAGGCGCAAGGCGCTAGGAATGGCAGCGGGCGAGCCTGATCTAAGAATTTATCTTGATGGTGGGCGGATCGTGTTCATTGAAATGAAAACAGCCCGCGGTCAGCTGTCCAAGAGCCAGAAGCAACGCATTAAGGCGTTGCGTGATCGCGATCATATTGCCCATGTCGTAAAGGCGGAAACGCCGGCAAACGCGGTTGATCAGGTTGTTGACATTATCACAAGCATTGAAGATATTTAAGTCGCGCAGGTTTTTTTGCCCTTTCCCGCCTTGCGCGATTTGCGGAGCGCCCCCGATGCCACCGATCGGGGGCGTTTTGCGTGTTGCGGTCAATGTCAATGATTGCTAGATTGTCCCTGTAAAATGTGAATGACCTGATGGCAGATGTTCAAAAGGATAAAAAACGGAGTAATGGTGGCTCGCGACAAAATGTTGCGGGCGTTAAGCGTACTCAAAGAAAACTTACGCTGGATGTTAAAGAAGCTATCGCAACTGCTTTCGAGAAAGCGGGTGGGGTAGATTATCTAGTTCAAGTCGCGGAAAACGACCCAAGGGTGTTTTGTGCTTTGTTGGCTAAGATTATTCCAACAGAGGTCAAGGCAGAGGTGAATGTAGCCGGCGCGTTAGTGGATGCTATCCAGGCAGGACGCGAGCGCAGTGGCATTACGATTGAACAGGACGGCACCCCAAGCAGATGAACTGCTTGCGGCGGATATCGCAAGTTTTTACGATGATCCGCTAGGTTTCGTTTTATACGCCTTCCCCTGGGGTGAAGGCGAACTGGCCGGCCGCGAGCCAGATCAGTGGCAAGTTGATTTCCTACAGGATGTCGGTGAGCAAGTTCGCGAGCGCGGTTTCGACGGATTCCACGCGGTTGATCCAATCCTTTTCGCGACATCGAGCGGACACGGGATTGGTAAATCAGCGATCACCGCCTGGCTGATATTGTGGATTATGTCCACTCGTCCACATGCAAAGGGCGTGGTCACTGCCAATACCGCTGAACAATTGCGGACCAAGACATGGGCGGAACTCGGCAAGTGGTTGCGGGTTTGCATCACCCGTCATTGGTTCCACTATTCAAGCGGCCGCGGTTCAATGTCGTTGGTGTTCCGCGCTACGCCGGAAACCTGGCGGGTGGATGCTCAAACGTGTCGCGAAGAGAACAGCGAAGCGTTCGCCGGTTTGCACTCTGCAAGCTCAACACCGTTCTATATCTTCGATGAAGCGTCAGCGATACCCGATCGCATCTATGAAGTCAGCGAAGGCGGAACGACTGACGGTGAACCAATGTGGTTCCAGTTTGGCAACCCAACACGCAATACCGGCCGGTTCTTTGAGAACTGCAAAGGCAAGTTTAGGCATCGTTGGAATGTTCGATCGATCGACAGTCGAACGGTTGCGATTACCAACAAGGACCGGCTGAACAAGTGGGTCGAAGATTACGGTGAAGACAGTGACTTTGTGAAAGTCAGGGTCCGCGGCGACTTTCCATCTGCCGGCGATCTGCAATTCATCCCCAGCGAATTGGTTGATGACGCGATACAGCGAACACCAAACGACGATAGCAATGCGCCGTTGATCATTGGCGTTGATGTTGCGCGATTTGGTGATGATCAAACTGTGATCTATCCGCGGATCGGGCGAGACGCACAATCCTGGGAAGTGAAGAAGTACCGCGGCCTCGATACTGTCCAGGTTGCCGGCCGCGTGATCGAGGTCATCAAAGAGTTCGAGATTCGAGGTCGCGAATGCAATGCGCTGTTTGTCGATGGCGGTGGCATTGGCGGCGGTGTGGTCGATCAGCTGCGGGCTCTTGGCTACGATCCGCGTGAAGTGCAGTCGGCATCGAGTCCGACCGATCGATCATATGCGAACAAGCGAGCAGAGATGTGGGGCAACATGCGCGATGCGTTGGCAAACGGTCTATCGATTGTTGATGACCGCGAGCTAAAGGAAGACCTCACCGGCCTCGAATATGGGTTCACGTTGCAGAACGCCATTCTGCTCGAAAAGAAATCCGACATGAAGAAGCGTGGTGCCGCGTCACCTGATATGGGCGATGCCCTGGCGCTGACCTACGCGCAACCTGTTGCACCGCGTCAAATGCCTCAAGGCATGACGGCGCAGGGCCGAATTAATCACGATTATAACCCATTTGAGGAGAGAGCCTGATGTGTATGGGAGGAGGAGCCCCGGCGCCCGCGCCACCACCACCGATCCAACCGCCAACACCGGCGCCCAAGCGAACGGATGACGCTGTCATTCGGGCGCGGCAACAAGAACGCAACAAGGCCGCGCTGGCACAAGGTCGATCATCCACGTTGCTGACGACCGGCGAGCAATTGGGTGAAGCAAACACGACCGGCAAAACATTGTTGGGTCAATAATAGATGGCGCACCCGCTGCATACCGCGAAGGAACATTTTGAGCGCAGACGCGGTGCGCTCGAACTTGAGCGATCGTCATTCATTTCGCACTGGAAGGAATGTGCCGAATACATTGCACCGCGTCGCGGTCGGTTTGAGCGTACCGATCGCAATAGAGGCGAGAAACAAAACAAAAAGATCGTGAATTCGGTCGGATCGATGGCGCTCAAAACGCTGTCGAGCGGCATGATGGCGGGCATAACGTCACCGGCACGGCCATGGTTCAGACTGTCAACGCATGATCGATCGAAGATGGAAGCATCAGAGGTACGCATTTGGTTGAGCGACGTTGAGGCGTTGATGCGTGAGATATTTGCGTCCTCAAATCTCTATGAGGTGCTGCCGATTTTATATCGAGAGTTGGGGCTTTTCGGCACAAGCGCCATGAGCGTGGTCGAAGATTTCGATGATGTAATCCGCTGCTATCACCATCCGGTCGGTGAATATTCGATCGGCATAAATGATCGATATGACGTTGATACGTTTTATCGCGTCATTGATATGAGTGTGGGCCAAATTGTGCAGCGTTGGGGGCTCGACGCTGTAAGCAGTGACACAATGCAGCTGTGGAAGGAGGGCAACGTCGATGCGTGGCGGCCGGTCGTCCATTGCATTGAGGCAAACGACGATCGCGACTTGATGCTGACCGACAGCAAAAACAAACCGTATCGATCGGTCTATTACGAGATGGGCAAAACCCATGCATCCGCGACCGGCGAGCTATTAAGCGAACAAGGGTTCGATGAGTTTCCGGTGATGGTGCCGCGGTGGGAGTTAACAGGCGGCGATATTTACGGAACTGATTGCCCAGGCATGACGGCGCTTGGTGATATTCGGGCTTTGCAAATCGAGGAAAAGCGTAAGGCCCAAGCGATCGATAAGCTGGCAAGCCCGCCGCTCAAGGGTCCATCGTCGCTCCGCAATATACCGGTGAACTCACTGCCGGGCGGCCTGACGCTTTACGACAACGATCAGGCGCGTGAGGGACTTCAACCGATCTATCAAGTGAATCCGCGCATTCAGGAATTGATGGCGGATATTCAGCAAGTCGAGCATCGCATTAATAGAGCGTTCTATGCCGACTTGTTTTTGATGATTGCAAACAGCGATCGAAGACAGGTCACCGCTCGCGAAATCGATGCGAAGCAGGAAGAAAAACTATTAGGACTCGGGCCAGTGCTGGAGCGCGTTAATAATAGTCTCCTCGACCCACTTATCTCTCGCACGTTTGCCATCATGGCAAGAGCGGACATTCTGCCGCCAATACCTGACGCTTTGCAGAATATGCCGCTCAAGGTCGAATACATCTCAATCATGGCAATGGCGCAACGAGCGATCGGCACCGGAGCGATCGAGCGGACTTCGATGTTTGTCAGTCAGCTGGCACAAGCGGATCCAAGCGTGGTCGATAAGATCGATCTCGATCAGGCGATCGATGAATACACGAGCATGGTTGGCGTCGATCCGCGGATTGTCCGCGATGATGAGGTGGTTGCCGAAATCAGAGCGCAACGCCAACAAATGCAACAAATGCAACAGATGGCTGAAATGGCGAAGACCGCGAGCGAAGCCGGTCGGAACATGAGTCAGACGCCGATCACGAATGAAGCGGAAGGCGCAGAACGCAATGCGCTCCAGGGAGCAATGGGACTTGAGTGAGGAAAAGCCGTATGACGCAAGCGATGAGCAACAGGTTAAATCCAAAAAGACCAGGGCTAAAATCGATCGAGACAATCAACTGTCCGCAATGCGGGACATCGTTGAAAGCGACGGCGGTCAGGAATTCCTCTGGCGGTTGCTCGCTCGATGCAAGCTCTACGAAACATCTTTCACAGGTAACTCGCAAACCTTCTTCAACGAGGGAAAGCGAGAGGTCGGTTTATGGGTATTAAGTGAAATCGTGGCAGCGGACCCAGCTGCCTACGCGAAAATGATGATGAAAAACACAGAGGAGTTTTTAAAGAATGGATGATCAGGAAACAGTTTTGACAGCGGCGGAAGATATCACCGAACCCGTCGATGTAGCTGATAGCGATCAGACTGATGCCGTGGATGTATCACCGGAGGATCAGGCGACGGCGCAAGCCGAAGGTTTGTATGACGGTAAGTCATCTGCGGATGAATCTGCTGAAGACGCGGAACCAGAGCAAGACGCTAAGTCGGACGCTGAAAGCGACGAAAAGCAAGCTCCTGACGACTACGAAGCATTCACACTGCCGGAAGGCGTGGAGATGGATGATGGTGCGCTGGATAAGTTTAAGCCGATCGCTAAAGAAGCCGGCTTGGATCAAGCAAACGCACAGAAATTTATCGACCTCTATGCACAAGCAGTAAGTGACGCGACAGAAAGTCAGCAAAAGGTTTGGGCTGATACGCAGCAGCAATGGGTGAACCAGGCAAAAGCCGATCCAGAAATCGGTGGAGCGAAGTTTGAAAGCAATCTTGGCGATGCCAAGCGGGCTTTGAAGCAGTTTGGAACACCCGAACTTGACGAGGCGATGGCATTGACCGGTGCGGGTAATCACCCGGAATTCATTCGGTTAATGTCAAAGGTCGGCAAGGCGATATCGGAGGATGCGATGATCCCTGGTCGGGCGGCTACAGGTCCGAAGACCGCGGCGGAAATCCTCTACCCAACCATGGGGCAGGAATGATCATGCCCTTTTTTTGCAACGGGCGGTGACAAAAACGCAATGCGTGTTGTCATTGTCAATTAGGAGTAAGTTAAAATGGCCGCACTTAGCGTAACCAATCCGACGCTTGCAGATGTTGCGAAGCGTATGGATCCCGATGGGAAGATCGACACAATTGTTGAAATTCTCAACGAGACAAACGAAATTCTGGAAGATGCGACGATGATCGAAGGCAACTTGCCGACCGGTCACCGGACCACAATCAGAACTGGTTTGCCGACCCCGACGTTCCGGAAATTGTATGGCGGCGTCCAACCGACGAAGTCAACCACCGTACAGGTGACCGACAATACGGGCATGCTCGAAGCCTATGCGGAAGTCGATAAAGCCCTTGCTGATCTTAACGGAAACAATGCTCCGTTCAGGTTGTCAGAAGATCGGGCGCACCTCGAAGGCATGAATCAAAAGTACGTCGATACTTTGTTTTATGGGAACGAGGGAACAGAGCCGGAAGCGTTTACCGGTTTCGCTCCGCGGTTCAATTCGACCAGTGCCAGCAACGGCGAGAATGTTATTCTCGGCGGCGGGTCCGGTAGCGACAACACCTCGATCTGGTTGGTTGTCTGGGGTCCGAACACTTGTCACGGAATCTATCCGAAAGGCAGTGTTGCCGGTCTGACCATGACCGACAAAGGCCAAGTCACCATCGAAGACGTTGATGGGTCAGGCGGTCGAATGGAGGCTTATCGGACGCACTATCGCTGGGATTGTGGACTAACTGTCCGCGATTGGCGGTACGTTGTCCGGATTTGCAACATCGACAAGTCTGCGTTGACTAAGGACGCTGCTTCTGGTGCCGATCTGACCGACCTGATGGCGCAAGCCTGTGAGATGATTCCATCTCTTGGCATGGGCCGGCCGGCGTTTTACTGCTCGCGCACGATTAAGTCGTTCTTGCGCCGGCAGATTGCCAGCAAGGTTTCATCGTCAACGCTGACGATGGAGCAAGTTGGCGGTAAGTCGGTTGTCACCTATGACGGCATACCGGTTCGCAGAACGGACGCTTTGGCACCAGATGAAGCCACAATCTCTTAATCTGGTTGATGACAAAAACGCAATTGTGTACGATTGCAACAAGGAGAATTTGATATGTTAATGGACTCTCGACTTGAGTTTGCCGACGCCGCTGACGGTAGTCAAAGCGCCGGCACCTACCTCGCCACCAACCAGATTGATCTGGAGGTTGCCCGCGATATGGGCAACGGCCAGCCAATGTATTTGGTGATCCAGGCGGATGCGGCTTTTGCGTCATCCGGATCAGCAACCGTGCAATTCCGACTCCGGTCGGATGATTCGGCGGCAATCCACGCGACGACCTCGACCGGTCACATCGACACCGGTGCGGAGGCGTTCACTGTCTGGTCGGCTGGTCACACCAAGGTGATCCCGTTGCCGCTGGAAGGCAATCAGTACGAGCGATATTTAGGATTGCAGCTGATTATCGGCACCGCAACGACCACGGGCGGAACGTACTCGGCGTTTCTGACGCTCGATCCGCACGGGTGGCAAGCGTATCCGGATGCTACCAACTAGGGTCGCATGAAAGTCATCCTTAAACGTGACTTCATCCTCGGCGCAGAGCGAGTCTCTGCGTCGGGGGATCCTGTGGAAATACCGGACGGTACGGTTTTGCCGCGTGATGCTGTTGTCGTTGAGTCGGCTAAACGCGGTCGGCCTCGTAAAGCAGAAAGTGAAAAATTTATAGGTGATTAATGCCATCGATTTCGAGCGTTCAAATTTGCAATATGGGCCTTTCCCATATTGGCGCGAAAGGCTCGATCGAAAGCCTTGATGAAGCGAGCCGCGAAGCACAAGTCTGCAAGTTGTGGTTCGACTGGTCGCGAAACCAAGTTCTGGAAGATTTTAATTGGCCGTTCGCCAGGAAGCGCCAGACCCTGGCGCTGCTTACGGAAGCAGCACCGGACGAATGGTCTTATAAGTATGCGTATCCTAGCGATGCGGTTAAGGCGCGGTGGATCGTTAACCCGGTCGGCAAAGAGGCTGATGCGATCCCGTTTACGGTCGAGACAGTTATCGATGGATCGAGCAAATGCATCTTAACCGATCTCGAAAACGCATCACTGATTTACACGTTTGATCAAACCGATCCGTCATTGTTTAGCTCTAAGTTCATCGACGCGCTGTCTTATCGTGTAGCATCGAATATAGCGTTCCAGATTACTGGCGATCCGGAACTATCCAAGCAAGTTTTCCAAATCTATCAACAGGTATTGCGATCGGCCGGCGGGTCAGCTGCCCAGGAAGGCATCGATCAAATCCCCCGCGATAGCGAATGGATTCGCGCACGGTGGTAAAGTTAATCCAACCATCGTTTGCTTCTGGTGAGATCGCGCCGGCACTGTATGGCCGGGTCGATGTCTCTAAGTATTCGATCGCGCTGCGAACGGCGAAGAATGCCCTAGTCTATTCGTCCGGTGGCATTGCCAATCGCCCAGGTACGGAGTTCGTGGGCGTTGCGAAATCACATAGCACGGCGGTGAGATTGATACCGTTCGAGGCATCCTCGACTGATACATATGCGTTGGAATTTTCAAACCTGGCTATGCGGCCGATACGAAACGGCGGCCACGTTTTGGAGGTGGCGAAAACAATTAGCGGTGCGACACAGGCAAACCCTGTGGTGATCACTGCAACCAGTCACGGGTATGAAAATGGCGACGAGGTCAGGATTACCGAAGTCGTTGGTATGACCCAATTGAACCAGAATCGTTTTCTAGTATCCAATAAGACCACAAACACATTCGAACTTCAAAGCCAGGTCACAGGGGTCAACGTAAACGGTTCTGGGTTTACTGCTTATTCGAGCGCCGGCAAAGCGGAGCGGGTCCATACGGTGGTGACACCTTACGCGCACGGCGATCTAGCGGAGTTGAAATTTGCACAGTCTGGCGACGTTCTCACCCTGGTGCATCCTTCATACGATCCGCGGGAGTTGTCGCGCACCGGGCATACGACATGGACATTGTCCACGCCGACGTTTGAGCCGGCGATCACGTTCCCCACTGGCCTGTCTGCGAGTCCCGCAACGGGTGGCTCGATTAATTTTGCTTACAAAGTGGTCGCGGTAGCGGAAGACACGCTGGAACAATCCTTGCCGGGGATCGTATCAACCACGGCAATAACAGCGGCGACCCAGGCCGATCCGGTTGTGGTGACCAGTAACAGCCATGCGCTCAACGACGGTGACACAATTCATATGGCCGGCGTTGTTGGCATGACCGAATTAAACGGCCGGCGGTTTGTGGTTGCTAACAAAACGACCAACACGTTTGAGCTACGCGGTGAGAACGGTACGGCGCACACTGCTTATGCAAGCGGTGGCACGTTTGCGCGAGACTTTACGTCTGCCAATTCCGCCGCCATGTCATCGAGCAATACCATCACCATCAGCTGGACCGCGGTCGATGGCGCCGAGAAATACGACATTTTTAAAGAAGACAACGGGATATTCGGGTTTATCGGCTCAACGACTGGTGTGTCGTTTACGGACGATAATATCGAGTCAGACTTAACGGACACACCGCCGCAACAGAAGAACCCGTTTTTCGGTTCAAACAATAAGCCAAGTTGCGTCAGCTACTATCAACAGCGGCGGGTCTTTGGAAATACGAACAATAAGCCCGACACAATTTTCTATACTCAAACCGGCAATCAATCGAACTTTAATGTCTCTAGTCCGTCGCGTGATGATGACGCGATCACGGCCGCGCTGTCGGCGCTACAGCTGAACGAAATACGTCACTTCGTACCGCTGAATGATTTGCTGGTGTTGACGAGCGGATCCGAATGGAAGGTCAACGCCGGCAGTGATGTTGCGTTTTCTTCAAGCACAATACGCCAAAACCCTCAGACCTATATCGGCGCGAACCATGTTCCACCGCTTATCTGTGGCGGTGCGGTATTGTTCATACAGGATCGCGGCTCAATGGTCAGAAACCTGGGCTATGCGCTTGAAAGCGACAGCTACGTTGGCGGTGATCTCACGATCCTGTCCTCGCATTTGTTCGAAGAAAAGACGATCGAGGAGTGGGGCTATCAACAAATACCGCACTCGATGATTTGGGTTGTTCGATCGGACGGTGTGCTGCTTACGCTTACATATAACAAGGAACAGGAAGTCGTCGCCTGGACGCGACACGATACGCTTGGCGATTTTAAATCTGTTTGTAGTGTGCCGGAAACGACTGATATCGAGGACGCGGTTTATTGCGTGGTCGAGCGTAAAGTTAACGGCAATACCGTCCAATACATCGAGCGGGTGCATACTCGACATTTTAATGATGTGCGTGATTGCTTCTTTGTCGATAGCGGTTTGAGCCTGGATAATCCTGTCGCTATTACAGCTGCAACAAGTGCTAATCCTGTTGTCATCACGGCGGCAAGTCACGGTTTCGAAAACGGTGACGAGGTCGATATATCCGATGTGACGACCGGCGTTAATTCTGCCGGCGCTGCGACGGGTATGAGTCAGATTAATGATCTGCGCTTTACCGTTGCCAACAAAACGACGAACACGTTCGAACTTTCGGGCATCAATGGATCGGCGTTTACGGCGTACACAAGTGGGGGCGAGGTTCGAAAGGCAGTGACCTCGATCTCGGGGCTCGATCACCTGGAAGGCGAAACGCTTGCATGCCTTGCGGACGGCAATGTGGTTGCCGGCCTGACGGTTTCAAGCGGTGCCGTCACGCTCTCTAGGGCGGCGTCCAGGGTGCATATGGGACTAGGTTATACGACAGACCTGGAGACGCTTGACCTCAACTACACGACCAAGTCAGGCACGTTGCAGGGGCGCCTAAAGAAGGTTTCGAAAGTCATACTACGCTTTGAAGATACGCGCGGCGGTTTCGTTGGTCCGGACGCGGATAACCTGGTCGAAATGAAACAGCGCGAGTTTGAATTGCTCGGCCAGCCGACGCAGCTGATCACTGGCGATCGCGAGGTTGTGATCACACCGGACTGGAATACTGGCGCCAGGATTTTTATACGGCAAACTGATCCGCTGCCGCTCACGCTGTTGGCCGTGGTTCCAGATGTAACGGTGGGCGGGTGATGGCTGATATTAAAATCATACCATCGACCGAAGCACATGCGATTGAACTTGCGGCCAGCATGCGCCAGGCGGATGTCGATGAGATCAAGGCAAGTCACGGCGTCGATCCATTGAGGGGCTCGGTGACGAGCTATCGATCGAGCGAGGCATGTTTTACCGGCATGGTCGATAACCAGGTCGCTTGCACCTATGGTGTGATCCGCCGGCATGTCATGTCGGATCGCGGCATGCCCTGGTTGCTCACAACCGATTTGATCGAGCGTTATGCTGTCCCGTTTTTAATCGGCACCCGTGACGTTGTCGCAAGTATGCAAGTGGCCTTTGGGTATTTAGAGAACTGGGCAGATGCTCGCAATGTCGTCGCGCTCAAATGGTTGCAGTGGTGCGGGTTCAAGCTGTGTCACGCAGAACCGTGGGGCGTTGAGCGCAGACTGTTCCAGCGTTTTTATTGGGAGGCGGCATGAAAATTATCGAAGCCGATCCGCTCAATCCAAAGCATGTGGCCGACATTCAGCACGGCGCGGCTTGTTTTGCCGATCACGCGGATCGCCCAGACATTATGCCGGATGTTCATACCAGGGACGGTCGAACAAATTTAGACCAGGCGATCGAGCGACTAATAACGATACCAGGCGTTACGATTTTTCTGGCATACGAAAATCGCGAATGCGTTGGCGGCACGGGCGTCCTGATCACGCCATACATTTTTGATTATACGCGCACGGCTGCCGATGAACTTTTCTGGTGGGCGGATGACCAGGCTTCGCCCCGCGTTGGCATGGCGCTGCTACGCGAGTTGCGCGATCACATAAAACGGCAATCGGCATCGTTTTGTATTTTTCATCATCTGACGAATTCACCGAAAACGGTGCAGAAGATTTACAAACGCATGGGGCTGAAGCCTCTGCAATCAACATGGGCAGGAGTGATGCCATGACGGCAGCAAGTACACTGGCAGCTATCAGCATAGCAGCATCTGTTGCTGGTGCTGGCATGACGATGATGGGGCAACAGCAACAGGCCAAGGCTCAAGCTGCGAGTGCAAATTATCAAGCAGCGGTTGCGCGCAACAATCAACAGGTCGCGGCGTGGCAAGCGCAGGACGCAATCGATCGTGGCAAGATTGAGACAGATAAAAAGCGGATGGAAGCCTCGCGGTTGATTGGTCGGCAACGTGCTGCCCAGGCGGGCATGGGCGTGATCGTGGATGAAGATAGTGCCGGCGACATAACGGCAGAGACGGCGGAATTTGGTGAGTGGGATGCGCTCAACGTCCAAGCTAACGCAGAGCGTGAGGCGTATCAGATTCAAGTGCGAGCGCAGAATTTTGGAAGTGAAGCGGCATTGCTCAACATGCAAGCATCAAACGCAATGACCGCTGGACGGACTGCAATGCTTGGGACCGCAATTAGTGCTGCGGGTAGCGTGTCAGGCAAGTGGGCTGGCTACAAAAAAGAAGGGATATTTTAATGGCACTTCCTCAAATTAAAATATCCAGCATCACCAGTGTTGGCGGTACGGGTAACCCTATTCAAACTGCATCAGCTGCAACACCAAATGCATTTGGTGCATCTGTTGGTGCGGCAATGCAGGGCGTTGGTCAGCAAATCAGTAAAGCCGGTGACGTTGCCAACAAAATCGCGTTGGATATCCAGATCGAGGATAACGAGGCGGAAGCTCGCGAACGTGACGCAGAATTTATAAACGCAATAAATGTTGAGGCGTATGGTGGGCAATTAGACCCAAATGACTCAAACTCAATAAAAAAAGGTTTCTACAATACAAAAAATAAAGACACTTCTGCGGCCTACAGCGGATTCAACCAAGCTATTGAAGAACACCGTAATCGGATTTACGGAAGTGCATCAAATGATGCAGTAAAGCGTTTGTTAGACAAGCAGTTTAACGATCGGGTCTTTAGCGCGTTCCAGCAATCAAGTCGCTATGCTGCACAGCAAAAGGACAGTTACAGAAAAATACAGGCAGAGTCCCGGCAAGCTGCGTCGATTACGTTAGGTGTGAATGGCACTGAAACCGACTTTGTAAAATCATTTCTGCAAATAGAAACCGATACGCGAGCCGCACTTAAAACCGAAGGGTTAGAGCCAGAAATTGTAAATGAACGCATAGCACAAAAACGATCGGAATTAATTATCAGCCGAATTGCCCGATTGAATTCGAGCAATGAGCCTGGTGATAGCAAGAAGGCAAAGGCGTTGTTTGAGGGGCAGGCGGCGCTCGGAAATATCGACGGCAAAAAGCATGGTGCTTTAAAGGCTGCAATCGACAAAGCGAGCATCGATTCGGAGACAAACGAACGCTATGATAAATGGATAGCCGCCAACCCGCTTGAAACGTCTATAGGTGATCTTGATCCCGTAGGGGTTAGAAAAGCGCGGGCGGAAGCGAAGAAAATAAAAGATGCAGATATCCGAAAAGCGTTTGAGGCAAAAATAGATAAAGCCGTTACGCGCATAGGGTCTGTTGCAAAAGCGGAAAAAAATGCGATTGCAGGCAAGATACGGCAATATCTGCACGATAATCCTGGCAAAGATATTTTTGATTGGAAGAGCTTAAATAACGAAAACGGCGCAAGTTTTAATCGCATTGCGGGCGATGGGTATTTGTTTAATTCCATCGTTGGAACGCAGACCGCAATTCAAAAGGGTCAACAGTTTGCAAAAGTTACAGACAACACAACATTCCAAGTAACAGTGGCAATACCGAAGACGCAACTGGCGCAAGTCACCGATCCGAAATCGCAGATTCCGAATTGGCATAAATTGACAGAAGGTGAACAAAACCAAATTGAGAGAAAAATACAAACCGACAAAAAAGAAATTATAAAGCTAAAACAAAACCCAACTTATCTGTCAAAAACATGGCCCAAGCTGGCAAACAACATGCCGAAGAAAATGGCGACGGCCATGAAGAATGCCAGCTTGCCCAGTACTGATGCCAATTTTGAAATTGTTATGTCGGCTCGCGAGGCAATGCGGACCTGGATGCTTGATGACAGGCAGATAAACACCCCGCCAACGGACGAACAGATAGCGAGAAAAGCTGCCGAAATTATGATGGATATAGAGTCTGATCCGGAAGGCTTTGGGTCGGCGGAAAGGTCTTTCACTGGTTACGCACTTCAGCGCAGTAAAATGTCACCGGAGCAAAGAGCGGTTGCAACGGTTCCTCTTAATGAAATTCCCAACCACATCCGGATTGCGATCGACAAAGATTTACAAGCGAGGCGCGGACAAGTTAATCCGGACGGCCGCAAACAAGCCCAATGGATAGAAACAAATCGCCGCATTGAGGAAGACCGACAGATGGTTCTTGAAGAGTTGGCTGGGGCGATAGCTATGGGCGACAGGGCTCGCATAAATAAATTATTAGGACGATAACAGTGTCTGAAATTTTAAAAATAATTGATTCGGAAGAGCTTCCTGTCAGCGAGCCAAAAACGCCAGAATTGGTTATTAACGATAATCAACCAGAAGCACTCTCACAATCGACCAGTGAAATAGATAGAATACTAGATCAGGAATTTACTCCGGACATAACGAATGATGCCAGCAAGGCGGTTGGCAATGCTCTCTCGGTTAATCCTGACGATGCGGCAAAAAATAAAAAGGCAGCAGAAGAGCTTGGGCTAGAGCCACAAGTTATTAAAACGGCGCCTGATATATACAAACCGAAGGCTCGGCAAAGCGAAATCGATCGGCTATTGCAAAACAGCCCGGTAACTCAGCGGCACTTTTCTAATCCAGACAAAGCTGAAATATCTCACGACTCCGCTGAAGAATTAAATATGTTTGAGCAAATGTGGCGCGGGATAAGCGGCACATTTACAGAGCAAGTCGAAGGCTTTCAAAAAGGTTTCAAGACAGGCGAGACAATTGTTGAAATGTCTGGCATTGGCGGGCGTTTGTTTAACGGCACGATGACGCCGCAAGATGAGGCGCGTTTAAAAGTGCTGGAGATGACCCAGCGCAAGAATAAAAGCGATGCATGGTTTGCGGCTGCCGGCGAAATGC
>MPLU02231338.1_pt1 | contig 16079 bp, 10 predicted proteins | sample 1617381 | NCBI WGS metagenome assembly MPLU02 (sample SAMN05944801, study PRJNA350692) | marine metagenome | biome: marine; feature: ODZ; material: water; isolation source: 90 m water sample filtered on 0.2 um supor filter | place: Pacific Ocean | collected 2012-04-08 | depth 90m m
CATAATCACTTACAAGTTCTTTGATTTCATTGTCGGTAAGCATGTGATTCTCCAAAAGCATCGCAAAATATAGCTAGAAAGTCTCTTCAAACTCTTTTTCCGTCGAGCGAGCTTGGAATATAGAAGTGACACACGGAACCGTCAACTACACGCCCACTCAATGTTTTGGAACACTCCGGGTACCGGCATGGTCACTTCCAGCGAGAGGCTTCACACGCTGCCCCATGAGGCACTCAGCCCAATGGATTGCACCCTCAACTCACCCAGCTGCCGCTGGCTGGTAAGAGCGCTGGCACGTTTCCCAGGGAAGCCCGGAGATTCCCCACGTCCGGTAGCTGTTCGCTTCCCTGTTGGCGCCAGTTTCGGCTTGAAAAGGTGTCGCACACTATGCGAGAATAGTCATTCAGCAATCGAGGGTCAGCTGCGCAGGCAGTTGTCACGACTGCTGGAGAATAACGAAACAACAGGAGCATTGGTCAGTGATGAGTCCGGGACTTAATCGGCGCGGATTTGTAGAAGCGGGAGTCCTGGGCCTGGGCGGCCTGGGCCTTAGCCAGATGCTGAAAATGCAGGCACATGGCGCGAAACCATCCTCCAGTTGCAAGACTTCTGTGATCCTGTTTTGGTTGAGTGGCGGTCCGGGGCACATGGAAACATGGGATCCGAAGCCGACAGCTCCAGACGAGTATCGGGGACCATTCGGTTCGACGCCCACTAATGTGCCCGGCGTCAATTTCGGCGAATTAATGCCGCGATTGGCTGGCATGATGGACAAGCTCGCCATCCTACGCAGTGTGAATCACGGGTCTGGTGATCACACCAAGGGAAACCACTGGATGCTAACGGGATTCGAGGGGCCGGCCTTCAACGCGCCGGATAATCGGCGACAACGTCATCCATCGATTGGCTCCGCTGCAGCTGCCGTGCGCGGAGCTATTGATCCCGGTATGCCCGCCTATGTCGGCGTGCCGCACCTGCGCGGCGGTACGGACAACTTGTTCCATTATTCCGCCTACCTGGGCGGCGGTTACAATCCGTTTATCGTAAATTCGGACCCTGCATCCGATGGATTCGCCGTTCGCAATCTAGCCTTGCCGGCCGGTTTAACAAGGCCACGACTGGCAGATCGCCTGGGGCTGTTACGGACGATGGATCAATGGAATCGGGCCGCGGAACCAATGATGGCGGATTTGGATCAGCATCACCAAAAGGCCTTCGAATTACTGACCAGTCGTCGAGTACGCGATGCGTTTGATATCGAAACTGAAGACGACGTGACGCGACGGTCCTACGGAATGCATACATTCGGCCAGTCGGCCCTGGTCGCTCGTCGATTGGTGGAACGCGGTGTTACATTCGTGACCGTGAATTGTGAGCCGTGGGATCATCACGGTTCGGCGAACCGCTACCAAACGGAAGCAGGTTCGAAGTTGTTGATCCCACCACTGGATCACGCGATAGCGGGCCTGGTTACTGACCTGGAAAATCGTGGACTATATGATGACACGATGATTATTGCGATGGGTGAGTTCGGACGCACACCACGCATGAATAAGTATGCAGGGCGAGATCACTGGGGACGCACATTTAGTGTCCTGGTCGGTTGCGGGGGCATGCAGATGGGACAGGTGGTTGGTCGTTCCAACGCCCGCGGCGAACATGTCGTCAGTCGCCCCATTTCACCGGAAGATGTAGCTGCCACGGTCTACCATCATCTTGGAATTAACGGCGAAAAAACGATGTTTAATGACCGCCTGGGCCGTCCGATCCCATTGATCGCGAACGGTAAGCCAATTCGTGAATTACTCGCTTGAATCAGACTGCCCTCTTCGCCCGCTGGGGGCGGCGCCGCCAAGGTTTTGGCAGGCTGTGCATGATTCCCTGGGAACTGCCGATAGAGAACATTATAATTGAGCTTGTTATATTTGATTTTGCTTTCGATAATTGCAACAATTCCAGCTGCAGCCTTATTGATAGAAGTGTGAGAAATCTTCATGGCCCGGTCTTGTTCTATAGCGCGTCGCAACTTTATCGGCATTGGTGTGGCTGGTGGATTGTCGCTGCTTAACCATTCAGACACCCTGGCCGCGATAGAAGACCAGTACCGTGACCGTCCCGGACGAGCCAAGAATATACTGGTTATCCTGGAACAAGGCGGCATGTCGCACACGGACACATGGGACCCCAAGCCCGACACGCTTGCCCAGCAGCTTAGCCCCTACAAGCCGATTTCGACCAACGTTCCTGGAATGCAATTCACGGAATTGCTGACACGCACCTCAAAGGTCGCTGACAAATTAAGCGTCATTCGTTCGATGTACCACACAAGTGGCGTAACGAACGGACATCCCAAGGGGACGCAATACACGCTTTCTGGCCATGTTCCGGGGGGGCCACTTGAAATGCCGGATATCGGCTCGGTGGTGGCGCATCGAATCGGTACGAATTGCGGGTACCTGCCTCCTTACATCATGGCTCCGGGGAACTCTGAACAAGCGAAAGAATCAAGACGCGGTTTCATGCAGTTCGACACGCAGGTTTTCAAGACCGGCGGACGTGATCTTTCTCAAGCGAACTGGAAAGTGCCCGGCCTCGGTTTAAACAAGGCACTTGGGGAGTCGCGTTTACTCAAGCGACTGGATTTACTTACAAACCTGGACGTCGGGATTCCCAATGGGCATAGCAGTCAGGCTGACGGCTGGGTGCAGGCGATCGAGCAAGCGAAAGAAGGTTTACTTAACCCGAAAACCAAGACAGCATTCGACCTGGAACGAGAGCCCGCTAAGCTTCGCGATACTTACGGACGCGGACATCGTGGGCAGTGTTATCTTCTAGGCCGCCGTTTGATCGAACGCGATGTGCGTTTTGTCACAATCGATGTGCGTGAGCCACTCACGAAAAAAACGCCCGGCGGCACGAATTTAAACTGGGACCACCATGACTTCATCTACGCGAACGGAACATGCAATCTTCCTGGAGCAGGTGGCGGTGGCCGAGGTCGCTATGGCATCGGGACCTGGTGGATGATGGGCAGCGTCGATCAAGCATTTGCAGCCCTGATTAATGACATGGATGAGCGCGGATTACTAGAGGACACGCTCGTCTGCTTCGTAACGGAATTTGGCAGAACCCCTAAACTCAATAAAGCCCAGGGACGAGATCACTGGAGTCGGGCTTATAGCATTGTCATGGCCGGGGCCGGCGTACCCGGGGGGCAGGTGATCGGCTCCTCTGATCGGCAGGGTGCCTTCGTGACAGAACGGCCCTATACTCCCGATGACTACGCCGCTACCGTTTATCGCAAGCTTGGTTTGCACCTAAAAAAACCATTACGTGCACCGGACGGGCGGCCCATCTTGCTGGCTGCCAAGGGGACGCCGATCAAGGAAGTGTTCTAGCCTCTTTACCGGACAGGCCTGCTCTCCGCACGCACAACACAAGTATCCCATTAGCGTTCTGAAGGCGTGTTACCAGGGCAGGGAGGGACTGTACGACCAGTATTATGGGCCCCTGGTCTTCCAGTTGCAGTTGCCTGGCAAGCACGCTGGCAGCGGCTGAGCAAGGAGGGCCAGCAGTAAATCATGCTGCTGGTCCGTTAGGGCGTGATCGTGTCGTTAGGTAATGCCGATTCATGATGCACTGCCCTGATCCAAGAGCAGCTCGGTAATGGCAAACATTTGTTCGACCCTCGGGGTCAGGAGCTGTTCCGTCTTGGCGATATAAAGTTCACTCCAGACAACCCAGCCATCGAGATATTGGAGGGTGCAACCAGCTGTTTCCTTGACCCGACCGAGGACCTCCCTGATGGATTCGTTATCGAGCCTCTTGTTAACGGCGTAATGGTCGATGTCTCGGGATCCTGCAGTCAGGATATTGTCAATGTTCCTGGGTTGGATTCGATAGGTCGTGACATCAAAACCGCTTCCGTCACCTCCACCTCCACGTTCATAACTGGTTTGGATACGGAAGTGTGAACCATCCAATTCTCCGTGGATGGTCCGCTCACTGCTGCTTTCCGAGTTGAAACGGAGCTGGAAGCGGTCGGCCACCTCTTTCCATTTCGCGTCGATTTCTTCACCTTTTCGCGCCTGGAAATAAATGCCGATATGCATAACGACATAAATGGCAGGGAAAAGAATGAGACAGGCAAGGAATAGATCGGGCTGCGCAAAATAAGTAAGGGCGGGAGGAAAAACAATGAAGAGGACGAATAGAATAACGTGTTCAGAGATGGTCACTGTGATGCTCCCGTTGTTTTTCTTCGTTAATTCCCTCGGGTTTGCTATCTAGCATGATCCTCAGGTGAAGGACGACCACTTTCGCCAGGCTTCAGAACCCCTACGACGACGGAGCTATTTTCGCCCTAGCTGTTGCCTTGAACGTACGCAGACGGAGCAAAACAGCACGAACTAAGGACAACGCATACGATGTTTTGATTAAAGCTATCGCTCATGCAAACAACTCCAGGACAGGCTCTTCGCCGTCACCGACGGTCATGGGGCGACCGGAAGGCGACATGGCCGGTTTTTCGATTTCCATACCAGCTGCGAATGCGATGCTGGCGTGAAAGGCTCCGATCGAGACAGCATTTTCTTCAACGCGGTATCCAAGGTCATCGCTCTTGCCGTAGACAAAACCCGCCTTCGCGCCTCCACCTGCGAGAACAGTTGAAAAGCAGATCGGGTGATGACTTCGGCCACCACCATCGAAGTCGGGTTTACGACCAAATTCCGTCGCCACGACGACCAGTGTCGAGTCCAGCATCCCTCGCTGTTCAAGGTCGGTGATGAGCGTTGCGAAGGCCCCGTCGAAGACGGGCGCGACGTCGCCCATTTCGTCGGCCAGTGCTTTGTGGTGGTCCCAGCCGTCATGCTTGACTTCAACGAAGCGAACTCCGGAAGAAACCAGTCGCCGCGCCAGCAGGCAACCCTGGCCGAATGAGTTCTGGCCGTAGGCCGCTCGTAACTCTTCCGGTTCGCCTGACAGATCGAAGGCCTCAAGGTCACGACTTTTCATCAGGGCCAGAGCGTCATCGTAGAATCCGTTGTAAGCATTGACGCCTTTGTCGTTGAACTTCCGGCGAAAGTCGGCATCAATCCCGTTCAGTAATTCCAGTCGCTTGCCGGCCTTCGATTTGCTGCCAATCGTTGTCACGTTGCTGATTCCTTTACTGGGATCACCAATGGCCAACGGTGCGAAACTGGATGGAAAGAAGCCGTTGCCCTGGTCTGAGCGACGATTAATGCAGACGCTGGAAGGAAGCGTCTTGCTGCTCTTGCCCAGGTAATGAGATCCCCAGGCTCCGAGGCTGGGGTGCAGAATCGTGCCACGCCGTTCGTAGGCGGTTCGCATAAAGTACTGTGCCGGTGAATGGACGCCGATTTTGGCTTCCATCGATCGAATCACGCAGACACGATCTGCGACCTTCGCGAACCCTGGAAAGAAGTCGGTAACCTGGAAGTTGGCCGATGTGCTAATTGCCTTCGCCGGCCCCTTCGATTTTCCCTTTTTCGGATCCAGCGAGTCGATGTGACTCAAGCCGCCAGCCAGCATCAGCCAGATGACGCTCTTCGCTTTGCCAAATGCGGCAGGTCGCGGCGAGTTCGTCTTTTCGTCGGCGAGAAGTGCGCTGCCCGGGATGATGCTCAGTCCGAAGACGCTGGCGGCACAGCGTTCGGCGAATTGTCGACGTGTGGGAGGCGTGAGCGAGTTGAAAAGCTGTTTCGTATTCATGGGAGAATCCGATTGATGGTGTGATTGTTTCGTGTCGAGACTTTTCAGGGGAACCTGATGCGTCGGATTCCCTGGTGTATTACTGAATGAAGATGAACTCGCGCGAGTTCACAAGTGCCCACACGATATCGCCCAGGTCGAGTCCGCCGTTCAGTGCAACGAGGCACTGTCGTTCCTGCGCTTTGTTTGGTTCACGAGCGAAGCAAGTCAGGTAGAGGTACGTGATCTGTTCGTTTCTGGTCTTCATTCGCATGGCATTTTCGATGACCATCGAACTTGTCATCAGGTCTTCAGTCACCTTGCCATTCATGGTTACCAGCGATTCGGTGATGCCACCTTCGGTCGATCCATCATCGGCAACTTCACGAGCTGACTGACCGGCGATTCGCAGGAAGTGCGTTGGCGGCATTGGTTGTGGCAGTTCAGACGCCCGCAGCCAATCATCTTTACCCGGCCGTTCGCCTCGCCGGCGTTCGCGCTTTTGCGGTTTACTGCGATTGTCCAGGGGTGGCCGGAGGAACAGGCCGCGTCCCCCGTCACCGTTCGAGGGTTCCCCGTTCGGCATCAGTGTCATCGCAAACTCGAAGATCTTCTCGCGATCTTTCTCGATTCCCTTCCTGTCGTGCGTGAATTCGAATGGAAAGACCAGACGTTGCATCCGTGGAGCATGATCTGTCTTTAATTGGTCGATCTCCGGGCCTCGCAGGAGGAGAACAACGGAGTCCCATGTCTGCTCGGCCGTCATGCGTCGCAACAACGGGCCAGGGAATCGAAAGTCCTCGCCCTCAGGCGGCGTCACGCTGACCTGCTGCTGATAGGTCCTGGTATTCAGAACGACGCGCTGGAATTCTCGAAGGTCGAAATCACCGTCCTTCATCAACTGCGCGATGAAACGCAGCAGTTCCGGATTTGTGGCGTCTTCCAGGACATCGAGATCTGTGACCGGCTCTTTGACCGCAACTCCAAAGAGCTTCTTCCACAGCCGATTGGCAATTGCAGCGGCGAAACGCGGGTTTTCAGTTGAGGTCATCCAGTCCGCGAAGTGCTCTCGGAGTCTCTGTGGACGCGTGCCGGTCAGCGGCGATTCCTTTTCATCACCCCACGTGATAAATCGCGGGCTGACGCGGTCGCCAGCTTTGGCATCGTCATACGCGTAGTCCTCAGGGAAGACTGTCACGCGAGTGCTGTCGAAGACGACTCGTTCCATGTTTGGCTGCAGCAGGGTGACGAGATTCGCTTTCGAAAAACGTTCATCGCGGAGCTTTATCGCCGGCTTACGAGTGTCGACTCGCTCAAAAGCCGTTGAGCCAAAGAACGATGCCATTTCGTAAAAGTCGCGCTGAGTCCATTCGGCGAAGGGATGGTCGTGGCACTGTGCACAGGAGACGTTGGCCCCGAGAAAAGTCGTCAGCGTGTTGGAAAGGCTGTCCAGCGGCATACTGGCATCGCGCAAGAGGTACGCGGTGGCACCATTCGCTCCCAGCCGGCCTTCTGCGGTCAGCATGTCGTGAACCATCTCATCCCACGGCCGATTTTCCCGAAGCTGCGTCTTCAGCCACGTGTGGAATGTCCAGGTCTTACCGATGCGGTAGTAGTCATCCTTGACACGAAGCATGTCTCCCAGCCAGTTGAACATGTGAGACTCGTGGCCGGGAGAATCCAGCAGGGCGTCAATCAAACGAGCACGCCGATCCGGACTCCGGTCATTCTGAAACGTGGTGAGTTCCTCAACCGTCGGAATACGGCCGATCACGTCGAGATAGACCCGCCGGACGAATTGAACATCGCTGACCGGCGGATTCGGTTGTAGTTCGTGCTTATTCAGATCAAGCCGAATGATCGTGTCAATTCGCGAGGCAGCGTCGACCGGGTCGTCAGCGCGTGCATTCGTAGTTGCGACCACGAGTCCCAGCAGCAGACTGCAATATCTGATTGGCCGTGGATTCATTGGACGATTTGCCAACATGTGGTCGTTTTCAGGGGAAAGAGCTACATTCTATCCGCTGTTGGGGACAAACTGGGGATAATTTCAGCGAAAGAGGAGACAAACAGGGGATAATTTCAGAGAAAGCGCGCTCGTAAACAAGCCCTCGGACCCGTAGCTGCAGTTGCTTGACAAGAGCGTTGGCCGACGCTGAGCGAGGCCATCCAGCAGCAAGTCATGCTGCTGGTCGCTTAGTGACTACTCGTCCCCTGGCGGTGTGGGGGCCAGGATACGAAGTAACATGACACGACTCCTTCATTTAGGCACAGCGAACAGTTAGCTGAACGTGGGTTCTTTTTTGTTTGACGTTTCGCTTTGTTGTTTAGTTTCCTGGCAGGCAGTTTAATTTTGGCTGGTTTTTTCTGCGCTAGTACCATTGTTTGCGGAGTCGGTTAGAATAATTAGTCAGCGGACTGCTAAAATACTACAGAAATCCCTGAAAGGGAGGACGAAGACGAGCTCGACCAAGGCCCCTGCCCGACGCGATCAAGGCTGGCATTGTGGCGATAGTGCGGGCGAGTTCTGGCGAGCCTCCCACCTCACCCACCTTCGCGGTTGCGAAAAGGACATTTTTACCGATGACTCACATTACACGGCGTGCTTTTGTTCATTCCTCGCTAGCTGCGGGAGCCACCCTATCTCTATCACGCAGTTCCCATGCGGCCCCAAATGACACGATTGGCGTGGCCGTCATTGGCGCTGGAGGCCGTGGCGGCACTCACATTGGTGAATGGCTTGGTGACCCTCGAACGGAGATCCGCTATATCGTAGACGTCGACGCCAAGAAAGGCGCCGATCGCTGCAGCTATATCGAGAGGAAGCAGGGAAGACGGCCGGAGTTGGTCGCCGACATGCGCCAGATTCTTGATTCGAAGTCGATCGACGTGGTCAGCACGGCGACGCCCAATCATTGGCATGCGTTGTGCGGCGTCTGGGCGATGCAAGCTGGCAAAGATACCTACATTGAGAAGCCGATCTGCCACAACGTAGCGGAAGGCTCGGCGCTGGTGGCAGCGGCAAAAAAGTACGGCCGTATGTGTCAGGTCGGCACACAGTGTCGTTCCAACCCAGCTATTCAGCAAGCCGTGAAGTTCATCGCGGCGGGCGGTATTGGCGAAGTGAAATTGGCCCGCGGCCTTTGCTACAAGCGCCGCAAGTCCATCGGACCGCTGGGTGACTATGATGTTCCTGGGAACGTCAACTTTGACCTCTGGAGCGGCCCTGCACAGTTCTCCGATCCTCGCGTTACGCGTCAGCGATTTCACTACGACTGGCATTGGCAGCGGCTGTATGGCAACGGCGATTTAGGCAACCAGGGGCCTCACCAGACGGACATTGCCCGCTGGGGATTGGGAATCGACGAACACCCAAGCTCGATCATCAGTTACGGCGGTCGACTTGGCTATCAAGCCGAGCGTAAAGACAACGACTATGTGGACGCCGGCGACACCGCCAACACGGAAGTCTCGATCTACGATTATGGAGACAAGTGCATCGTGTTTGAGACGCGTGGCTTGGATGTCACCAAGTCGGACGACGAAGAGCTGAACCGGTTGTTTGGCAAGGACAGCGGCAACAAGATCGGCGTTGTCTTTTATGGGAGCGAGGGCTACCTGGCTCAGACCAGCTACACTCAGTGTACGGCGTTCGACAAGGATTTTAACGTCATCAAGAAATTTAGTGGCGGTGGCAATCACTTCCGCAACTTCATCGACGCCTGTATCAGTCGCGACGCGGACCAACTGAACGCCGACGCTTGGGAAGGTCACCTGTCGGCGGCTGTCAGCCATCTAGGCAACATCTCTTACTACCTTGGCGAAGACAACCGGGTGTCGATTGAGCAGTTAGGCGAAGCGTTGGGTAAGGTGAAGAGCCTGGACGACAATGGCGCCACGCTGGAGCGAACCGTACAGCATCTCAATCGCAACAGGGTCGACTTGGCGAAGTACTCTCTGTCGCTGGGGCCGCAGCTTCAGTTTAACCCCAAGAAAGAGACGTTTACCAACTCGGCTGATGCCAATGCCTTGCTGACTCGGGAATACCGGGACGGGTTTGTCTGTCCGGCCGCCGACGCGGTGTGAGGCAGCTTGCTTACCTGATTGCAGCCGCCCGCATCTGCAAGGCCTCACTATCGGCTCCATGGACACGCTTTGTGTCCGCGTCAGCTAAGTAGTTCTTTTACGACGTGGCCATGGACGTCGGTCAGACGAAAGTCACGTCCTGCGTACCGAAACGTGAGTTGTTCGTGATTGAGTCCGAGTAAGTGCAGGATGGTGGCGTGGAAGTCATGCATGTGTACAGCATTTTCTTCCACGTGATTGCCGATGTCATCGGTCTTGCCGTAGATGATCCCGCGTTTCACTCCTCCACCGGCAATCCAGGAGGAAAATGCATCCGGATGATGGTTGCGGCTTTTCGTTCCTTTGCCGTCCTGGGCCCACGGAGTGCGGCCGAATTCGGTGCAGAATATAAGTAAGGTTTCATCGAACAAGCCGCGTTGTTTTAAGTCGCCGATCAGTGCTGCAATCGGTTGATCGACACGCTTGGCGTATTTTGCATGGCTTGCGATGTCACGATGAGCAGCATCCCAATTGTCTCGGCATGCTCCAATGGCATCGATCACTTCCACGAACCGTACGCCGGATTCGATCAAACGGCGGGCCATGATACATTGAGCCGCGTAGGATGTTTTATCGTCTCCCTTAACGCCGTAGTCTGCCAGTGTTTCCTTGGTCTCCTGGGAAATGTCTAAGACGTCGGGGGCCAGTTCCTGAAGCCCGCGCGCCGTCCGAAACGTCTCGCGGCGTCCCGCCAGGCGGGCGGCATTGCCGCGACGCTGCAAATGTCGCTTATTGAGTGAATCGAGTAAATCCAATTCGAGAGTTTGCAGTTTTGCTGGTGAAGCCGATTGCAGGTAGGGCAGCGGAGTGTCACCTGGAATCACGCGAACCCCTGTGTGGACGGCGGGCAGGAAATTGGCATCCCATACGATTGGCCCGTTGTAGGGTCGATGTTCGCTGATCACTACGTGGCCAGGAAGTTTGTCGTTTTCTGTTCCCAGTCCGAAACTGAGCCAGGCACCAAGGCTGGGCATCGGCGTGTTGGTGCTACCCGTGTGCAGTTGCAGGGTCGCTTCTCCATGGTCCCGATGATCGCTGTGCATGGAACGAATTAACGCAACTTCATGCATGACCTTGCGCATGTTTGGAAACAGGTCGCTCACCTCCGTTCCACATTGTGGATTTGGCTCGAACCGCCAATTAGAAGCCTTCAGGTAGCGATCTTTTCTCGGTTGATTCGGTTGAGGGACGATGGGTTGTCCGATCGGTGTGTCGTGATCTCGCAACAGGCGTGGCTTGGGGTCAAACGTGTCAACATGCGAGAAGCCTCCGGACATGTAGAGCACGATGACGTGCTTTGCTTTAGCTGGGTGATGAGTTGCGATGCTTGGCGCTTGGTCTGCGGCAAGCGTTCCTGCGTTGGAGGCAAGCAGTCCGATCCCGGTGCCGGCAAGTGCCCCGAGTGCGTCACGTCGTGAAATATTGTGTTGAACGGGCATGGTGAAGTTGTTTTAATCCACAAAGAAGAACTCGTTGCTGGTCAGGATCACTCGAGCAATTGACGTCCAGAGCTTTTGATTGGCAGAAGGATCCGGAGTGTCTTTTGTCTGGGCAGCACGCTCAAATCGCTGGATATAGTCAGCGAAGTGTTCCTGTTCTGGCGATGTTACGGACCTGCCGTAGGCCAATTGAAAGGCCCAGGCAATTCGATCGCTGTTACTTGAACGCTCTTCGAGTAGTCGAGCTGCAAATGCTTCTGCTTGCTTGCGGACGTACGGTGAATTCATGAGAAACAGCGATTGTCCAGGTACGTCAGAGCTGGAACGCCTTGTTGTGGTGGCATTGCGATCAGGTGGGTTGAACAAGCCCAGGAACGAGTGGTTGAACAGTCGTTGGGTCAACAAGTACACGCTGCGGCGATTCGTTTCAAACTCGCTGTTAAACGGACCGTTTAATCCGTAGCGTTTTTGATCCCAAGGGGGCAGAGGGTGGGCCTGGCCCTGCGTGACATCCAGTTTCCCTGAGACCGCGAGCATCGCATCACGAATTCCTTCGCCTTCCAGCCGCCGCCTGGTAAAACGTGTTAGATAGACGTTGTTCGGATCGCCAGCGATGGTGTCGACACGGCTTGATAACCGATAGGTGTGTGTCATCACGATTCGACGATGTAATTGTTTCAGTGACCATCCGTCGTCAATAAACTGCTGTGTTAACCAATCGAGCAATTCCGGATGAGAGGGTGCTTCGCCGCGCACACCAAAGTTATCAGAAGTGGCAACGAGGCCACGCCCAAAGTGGCGCTGCCAAATGCGGTTGACGATGACTCGTGGGACGAGCGAGTGGTCATCGCGAGTCAGCCAATTGGCCAACTCCTGCCGTCCCGAACCACTCTTGATCTGGGGCGGAGTCGGTCCGTCGATCACCTGTAGAAAACGCCGTGGTACGATCGGGCCCTTGCGATTGGGTTCACCGCGGCGATGAATGACTGCGTCATGAGGCTTCCCTTCGCTGACGGAAAACACCATTTCAAACGGTGGCTTTCTCGCCATGTCCGTTTTTTCCTTCTTGAGCCAATTTAATCCGTGCAGCATGAGTTCGCGAAACCGGCCGTTGTAACGACCGAGCAACTCGTCTCGACGCATTTGCAGTTTTCCCTGGATGGCAGGATCTTTTGACGCCTCCAACTCGCCGGTCAATTGCTTGAATTCATCCAGCGTTGGCTTGAGCCAGGGACGGAAATGATTATTGATCTGATACTCATAGCGACTGATAGTTGCCCAGTAGTTGGTTGCCGACGTTTGTGATTTTGCATCGGGGCGACTTGGCGCTAGAGCGGAAGGTGACTTCTCAATCGACATACCCATCCAGGGAAGTGTCGTGCTATCCAGGATGCCGTAGAGTCCGTAGTAGTCTGTTTGTAATATGGGGTCAAATGGATGGTCATGGCATCGTGAACATCGCAATGTTAGCCCTAAAACTCCGCGGCCAATGGTGTCGAGTGCGTTTTCATAGGTGAGGTGCAGATGCTCGGATTTTGAATTTCCATAGCGTTGCGATAAAGCCAGGTAGCCCGTAGCGATGACGAGTTTACGGGCTTCGTTGTCGATGATGGTGCCCTGTGCCAGGGCACGTGCGGCAATGATATCGCCAGCAATCTGGGCACGCAGGAAATCGTTGAATGGCATGTCCTGGTTGAGTGAATCAATGATCCAATTGCGATACCGCCAAGCATCTGGAATCGGATAGTCGCCAACATCCCCCTGGGTGTCGGCGTATCTAGCCACATCCATCCAGTGGCGTCCCCAGCGTTCGCCATAGTGTCTTGATGCGAGGAGCCGATCGACGACGACAGCGATCGCTTCGTCGTCCGATCTCTTGTCGTTCACAAATGATTCGACTTCGGTTGGTGTCGGCGGCAGTCCGATTAAGTCGTAGGTTAAGCGGCGAATCAGCGTTCTGCGTGTCGCCGGTTCGACCGCTTGCAGGTTTCGTTGTTGCCGCGTTGATTCTACGAATCGATCAATCGGGTTTCTCATCCACCGCGAGTCTTTGACTTGCGGTGGCGCAACTACGGTACGTGGTTGGAATGACCAGTGGTCGGTCTCGACTTTTTTTCCGGCAGCGGATTTGTCTTTTTGCTGGACCACAGCATTCGTTGTTGGGTCTGAGCCAGGCCAAGTGGCCCCATCGTTGATCCACTGCATTAGGGCAGCGATTTCATCGTTTGAAAGGCGATCCGCCTGGTCTGGTGGCATGCGCAGTTCCTTGTGGGTCCACCGGACTGCCCGTATCAAGGTGCTGTCTTCGGCGCGGCCGGGAATGATTGCTGGACCGAAGTCGCCGCCGGCCAGGAGTGTCTGCCGTGATACCATCGCCAGGACGGTCTCCGACGAGTTGTCACCGCTGTGGCAATCGATGCATTTCGCCACCAGTAACGGGCGAATTGTGTTTTCGAAAAAGCGTTGTTTTTCTGGGTTGGTACGTTTTCTCGGAGCGACTGTTTTTTGGGTTCCGAAGGAAGAGAAGCGTTGCTGAACTTGCTCAGCATTTAAAGGCTCGCTGTAAAGAGAGACGTCGTCGATGGCTCCACGCCATGGTGAGCTGCGACGGTGGTCATTGCCAATCACAAGGTTACCCGTGTTGGTGACGGGGCCCATGTTCGTGGGTACGTGCCTTTTGTCGATCAGCATGCCGTCCCGGTATCCGCGAATCATGTGTTTCGCTGAATCGGTATCCGAGCGGTCCATGACGATTACGTAGTGATGCCAGTCTCCATCACCCGCCCCATTTGCGGTTGGCGGTTTGAATCTAACATGTGCCTGCTGATCACGCCCATCGGCAACGGTGAACCGGTAACTGCCATCCTGTCTTGCCCGATAAAACCACAACGAGTTTTTCACAAACCGATTGCGATCCGCTTTGTAGAAAATGGCATAGTTTCGCCGACCGTCCGGTTGAGGTGCTTGGTCTTGGAGCCATATCTCGAAAGTGAACGATTGATTGATGACCTGACCGATTGATTCTTGGGCATCTGCGTTAAGTGCTACCTCGATCCGTTGCCTGGCATCCTGGTGAGTGAACGCCACGGCCAGTCCTTTTCTACCACGCCTTTGCAGGACTCCATCGAGGTATTTGCCATGTAGCTTTGACGACGACTCGTCGAGGCACTTACTGACGGTGGTGTCCTCAAACTGCCAGCGTGCCAGGAGCTCCTGGGCGAGACTAAAGTCAGTCGTTAGTACCGTGCATACGAATGCGAAGTGGGCAGCGTATTTCATCGAAACGCCCAAGATCACGCGTAGAGCAAGCCACTTACGTCGGGCGAACTCCAGCATCGTATTATCTAAACCAGTCTTTGTTCTTCTCATGATTGAATGTGGCTGGCCGGTTGCGGGTGGAAGTTTGCAGGTGTCGTTTCTTTCTGGAGATTATATCTTATCCATGAGCCTGATGACATGCGAAGGTGTGCGCGGGTATGACTGTCGCTCCTGATAGAGAATAAACAGCGTCTCTTCAGTGAGGTGGTGGAAGCTCTGTCAGCACGGATTGAGCAGCTTGTGCAGGAGGCCAAGACTGAGGATCAGGAGGCGGTGGTGACGGAACTGCGTGCACATGAGCAGTGCAACCTGGGGAAGAGCAACAAGGATACCACTGACTTCCGCCCAGAGTAGCTGTGCAGGCCTGCTCTCCGCACGCACGCGCGAGGGATTTGCCAGTGCGAGTCGGTGCGTGTTAGAATCAGCCCCTAGAAGGCTGATTCTCTGCCACTCATCCCCCACAGGTCAATCGTGAATCGAACCTCACCACTCCCCGCAATCCTCGCCCTGGTAAGCCTCCTCTGTATGCACGGGCTGCTCATGACCGGGAAGCAAGCCCGCGGAGCAGATCAACTCCTGCTGGGACATACAAGCGCGACCATCAGCGTCGCCTGGAGCCCCGATGGAAAACAACTCGCCAGCGGCAGCGCTGATAAAACGATCACGATCTGGGATACCCAAACCGGAAAATCGCTAAAAGTCCTCTCCGGGCATACCAACTATGTCTATTGCGTCGCCTGGAGCCCCGATGGCAAACGGCTCGCCAGTGCCAGCTATGACCACACGGTCAAAATCTGGGATCTGAAACGCGGTGTCCCACTCGCTACACTCACCGGACATACGGCCGCCGTCATGAGCGTCGCCTGGAGCCCCGACGGCAAACAACTCGCCAGCGGCAGCCAGGACAAACTGGTCCACGTATGGAATGCCAGCAGCGGCCTACTGGTCAAAACATTCAAAGAACACACCGAGCTCATCATTAGCGTCGACTGGAGTCCCGATGGTAAAACAGTCGCCAGCGGCGGCTTTGACAACGTGGCCCGCATCTGGGACCTGAACGGAAACAAAATGTCCCAACAACTGGCCGGCCACACGGACCCGATCGAAAGTCTTCATTGGAATTCCAACGGAACCCAACTCGCTACCGCTGGCCGTGATAATACGGTGATCGTCTGGGATCTAGCTACTGGAAAACCCGTACGCACCTTCCGTGGTCACACACTGCGAATCGAAAGTGTTAGCTGGAGCCCGAACGACCAGCAGTTGGCAACCGGCAGCCTCGACAAGACCGCCAGGATCTGGGACGTGGCGACTGGAAAACACTTTTCACCTACCAAAAACATGCCAAGTCCGTGCGTGGGGTGGCCTGGAAACCAGACGGCTCCCGACTGGCCGTCGGCAGCGGAGACAGTACGATTCGTATCTGGGACCTAAGTTCCGCTCTCAAACCTTGATCCCGCCTGCAAGGGTTTTGGCAGCAGATCA
>MPLU02014221.1_pt1 | contig 16076 bp, 33 predicted proteins | sample 1617381 | NCBI WGS metagenome assembly MPLU02 (sample SAMN05944801, study PRJNA350692) | marine metagenome | biome: marine; feature: ODZ; material: water; isolation source: 90 m water sample filtered on 0.2 um supor filter | place: Pacific Ocean | collected 2012-04-08 | depth 90m m
CAAGTTTTGTCGTTATCCCAAATATGTTTACCTAGGTATAGTAAGTTGTAAGGTATTATATTATGTTCGTATTGAGCAGTAAGATTATTAATTTCTGCAAGTGTTCTGATAGGTCTAAGTAAACTACCGGCACTATTTGCTATGGGGGTTTCTGTGACTACAATGTTTTTACAATCAGGAAGTGGTTTGGGCATGTCAGGACTTTCCCAACTTTTTCGCCCCATGATAATAGTACAACCTTTTATAAGTTCTCTAAATCTTTCATGATCACCTTCTGGCGCAGTCCAAGGTAATGTTCCGTTAAGTCCAATACCTCCTTTAGGGTCGCATGCTAAGATAGCTTTCATTTTAATTTACTTAATATTTCGTCGGTACTCGGTTGTACTAATTCAGCAACTCTTTCAACGTCAACAAAGAAATCAACGTCTTCAATTTCACCATCATATTGTTGAAGTTTAGTGTTTAGTGCTGACTCTAATTGAAAAACGTCTAGCCCTTTCTTGGCCAATATACTCATATTGAAATATCTACGTCGACCACCTTTTAGTCTAATTACAACACGTTTAATACATTCAATTGGTATATCTTTCTTATCAACGCCTTCTATTAATTTTTCCCACTTTAATAAAAATTCGTCGCTAAGCCTGGACACTAGCTTTGCCCGCTTTTGTTGTTTTTTTAGCGGTACGCTTTGGAGTTAAATCCTTAGCTTCTTTCTCAAGTCTTTTAGCCTCTGTTGTTAGTGATTTTGCTTGAGCGTTCATTGCATCAGCTTGACGTTTTAAATCTTTAGCTAAATCTTCATCACTTAATGCACTAGTATCTGTAGTAGGAGCAATATCACCAGCACTGGTTCGTGCTTGTAATCCAGCTTCACCATCAACTTTTGCCATTTTTGCTCTAGCTTCGTCACCTGATTCCATTTCGTTGATTAATTTGTTTAATTCATCTAAACGTATTTGACTATCTTTTGACGCTTCAATAATGATTTGACTTGTTCCAACTTTCTTTAGCCATTTTTCATCATGTAATGCATTTAATGCGTTTCTTCCATCTGTTAAAATAGAACGATTTAATGCGTTAGCGAAAACATGTTCTTGTTGACCTTTATCACTTTCAAGTACACTCATAATATCGTCATGAATTTGACTTGGTATATTATCAGAATAAATTACTAATGCCATATGTTCTTCGCCCGGAACTTCTCTAAAAACAACCACAACTTTTTGGTTGTTATGTCTACCGACGTGTTTTATCATTTGTTTTCTCCGTTTGATTCTTCTGCTAAAGCGGCCTTATTAAATTCTTCAAACTTTTTAGCTTCTGCTTTAGCTTCTTCACTCTTTACTTCTGGCTCTGGATCTGCCTCTGGTGTTGAATCAGTTTCAGGTACAGGCGGAATGTCTGGTTGCGTAACAGGGGCCGGCGTAGGTTGTTGAGGCACTATTACTGATGATAAGAAGCCATGTAGTTTCTTATATGTTATGCCAATAGTTTCTAATTCGTCGGCTTGAAAAGCACCACGCTTAGTACAGACTTCGATGCAATTACGCAATACTACTAAGTCTTGGATTGTTAATTGTTCGTCAGTTATTTCTGTAGCGTCTACAGGAGCGTCGACTGCTTCTGTTGCTTCTTGTGTTGGTTTTTCTACCATTTTAAACTCCTATATAGGTATTAAATATATTTACTATAGATATTTACTATCTAAAGTCGTATACTAGGAATTTTTAACCGAAATAATTGTTACTTATCGTACAAAACAAACTGTCCAAATGGGGGATTTGGATTATTATCACCGTGTATTACCCATAAAGTGTCTGCATAAAGTGGGTCTCCCCAGCTATTCCATGGGTATCCATCAGTAAAAACTATTAATTTTTCAGGTTCAATTAAGTTTTCTTTCATGTGTTTAAAAATGCATTCGAAGTCAGTACCGCCACCGCCTCTAAGTTCATACTCACGAATTTCATCAAAATTATCATTATTAAATAGTTTATAGTTATAAACTTCAGTATCAAAAGAAGCTAGGTGTACCTGAAACTGTTGAAATTCTTCCATGATGCCAACTGTTTCACTTAAAAAGTCTTTGGCTTGATCTGTTATTGATCCACTTAAATCTAAGTAAAGTGCTACATCAATCATTTCATCGTTTTTTATTCCTGGTAATACAGCGTCAAGTTCCCAACCTTTACGATTTGGTTTAATAAATGTATAATCATTTTTAATTAAAGATTGGATATTGGTCTGAATTAACTCACGCCAGTTCATTTTAGGTTCTGTAATATCGTTGATTATTCTTTTAACACCATTAGGTAAATCCCCTGGCGTAGAATTTTTAACAGCCGTAACTAATGCTTCGCGAAGTTCATCTTTAATTTCACTCATTTCTTTATCGTTAAGTTTAGGTTTTTTTGAATCACCGTTTCCGTTGCCATCAGCATCACCTTCTTGACTTGCCGTGCCAGTACTTTGTTCATGTTCAAGATGTTCATCTAATAATTGTTGAAGCAATTCAGTAATGTCGATCTTATCGGCATTATCATATAAGTCTTGATAAACTTTTTCATAATTCCAACCATAGTATTTTGGTTCATGAAGGCAAGGAACAGTGGTAATCATCTTACCAATTTTATGTTTAATTAAATCACCGTTCACGCAATAGTCGGCGGCAATGTTTGATAATTGAGCTTCATGATCATTATCTACACGTCTACCAATATGCTCATAAATGCAATGGAGTACTTCATGCCCAAATAAGAATTCACATTCTTTCTCACCTTCTAACATCATTATAAAACGAGAATTGTAGTAAAACTTTCTACCATCAGTAGCCGCGGTAGGACACCATTCGTCAGCATTGGTTAATTTTAATCTAGTAGCAAGATTACCAAAGAAAGGTTGTTTAAGTAATAATCCGATTCTAGCCGTGATTAGACGTTCACGTGCTTCAGCATCTACCTTGGGATCAGTTGGACCTAGTATATCTGCGAACTGTTTTTCTAAGTCTTTGTTTAAAGTATCCGACATTTTTACGCCTAATTTTTAAGTTTCTATACTACTATTATAGGCGAAATTTACCAAAAAGTCAACCTCTTTTTACTGGACTATTTGGTTGGCCCCACCTAAAGGATAAGTCCTACGCTGGCTCTTAATGGTGACAATTTCACCCTCAGAAATAGGTCGGCCATATACAATAATTCCAGGGTGAATCCAGGCATTTTCTGCTACATGGCTATTTCGGTAGTTACCTGCGTACACAGAAAAAGGACCAAAATAAACGTCGTTTCCTATAGTACAACCCCAGGCTCCTACACGTCTATTAAAGAAGCAGTTTGACCCAATTTTAACATCATGTGCGAAAGCACAATGAGCATACATTTGAGTATGCTTACCTATAGTTACTCTAGTTTCAAGTGATACCATTGGACCTATATAACAACCGCCATCTATTTGAACATTAGAATGAATAACAGAACTTGGGTCTATAATATTAGCTAGTGGTAATTCATATTCTTCAACTAATTGTATTAGTCGCTGACGCTTTTGATTATCTCTTTCAGTGATATCGCCATTTAATAAACTAGGATCCCAATTTGTAGCAACAAAGAAGTTATACTTTTCTCGTAGTTCAAGCAGGTGTTCAATGTCTTGTTCAGTGCCAATTACGTTTACACCATCTACTTGGTCAGTATTTAACCAGTAGTCATTATCTAATATTCCAATGATTTTTTGTCCACTACGTTTACAACAGTCATCCCACATACTCATAGCACTACAACTGCCTAAAAAAACTATTGGTTTTTTATTGTCTTGCATTTTATTTTAATCTGTCAGCAACTGCGTTAAGACTGTTAAAAAACTCATTTGCGTACTTGTCTAGGTTAGTTAGATTTCGCAAATTATGATTGGCAATATCTAACAGTTCCTTTTTAATACTATTCCAATCAATAGTTCCAAGGTCGTTAACTAACTTTGCAATTTTATCAAGACGTTTATTAAAGTCTATTTCGTTATCATAACTCTCGTCCCACAGTTCTCCGTATGTGCGAAATCCATAATTGTTCAACTCGCTAAGAAAGTCTGGATGATTAACTGACACAAATGGCATTCCACTGATTAAACATTTTATAGTTTTTTCTGTAATAAAAAAGCAATCTTTAAGATCAATATCAGTTTCAACACACAAATTAAAATAGCATTGATTGTACATGTTAATAGGTAAAGTTTGGCTTACATTATGATAATATTTCTCAATTATATCAATGTAAGGATCAAATTTGCCTTTTTTGAAGTTAACAATGTCATATTGATTACTGGGTTGGCCTAAATCTTCACCTGAATATCTTAATAAGAAATTATCATAGGTTGTATTGTCACAGATCTTTTTATTAAAAATAGTTCGTGTGGACCTAACAACGCCGGTTGTACTTACAAAAATATAAGGTTTAGGATATACAAAATCATAGTTCTTGTCAAGATAAAAACAAAACCGTCGAGGACTAAAATAATTATCAACTAATTCAAATATAAAGAACGGATAGTACAATATATCATAAGAGTCGATACCGATGTTATGCTTCTGTTTATTCCAAGTACCGCCGCTAACAATAACATAATGTTTAGTATTGTCGTAACGTGCAAACGTCGATTTGCTATGAACACTTTCGGTAATATTATCAATCACAATAACATTAGACAAGCATTGGTTAATACTAGCAACGTCAGAATAATGAAAGCAAGGTAAATCAAAAAACCAATCAATCGTTGATTCCACCCTACCATTGTAAAAACTTTTATTTGTTTTCCAAATGTTATAATCGTCAAACATATTGGTTATTTGATTTTTTACTGTATTCATATCATTCCTTTTACATTAGGAGTTTAATTTGTTCTCAAGGATTTGAATTTCATCTTTTAATTTTAATTTTCTTTTCTTCATACTTGTAATTTCTGATTCTGACATACTAGGTACCATTTTTTCTGATAATTCTATCTTATCGTGTAGACTTCTATGTCGTGCTTTAGCCATAAGTATTTTATTTTCTAAGTCCATAGTATCACTCCTTTTGGTATTGAATAATAATTTCCATGCAGAAATTAATTCATGTTCTTCCTTTTTTTGCCAGTCTCTTAAACTGACATATAGTGGTAATAATTCTATATTAGTGGTTTGCATTTCAGATAATTCAAAACATAATTGGTGATGTTTTAGTTGATCACCGTTTGGTAATGTAATAATTTGGTTTGGGTATGGGTCGTTGTTGATAGTCATATAAAATATATATGCTATTTTGTTACTCGTTCGTGAAAAAGTATACCATTTAGATGATCTAATTCATGTTGAAAACAGACACTTTCTAAACCTGAAAATGTTTTATCAATCTCATTACCTTCGTAATCAAAATATTTAACAACAACATTTTCGGATCTTGTGATAGTTAAAATTTCATCAGGAAAACTTAAACACCCTTCATCCATGGTTATAGTTTCTTCACTGCTACTGAGTATTTCTGGGTTAAAACAATAATGTGGGTCACCGCCATTCTCAATATCCATTACAAAGAACCGCCAGCCTATACCACATTGTGGAGCCGCTAGTCCTATGCCGTTTGATTCAAGCATAAATTTATGCATTTTATCTGCGAGTTTATTATTCCAATGTGGTCGGTAGCCATCAAATTGAAAAGGCAAGGCTCTTTCTGTTAAGATATAAGGGGATAATTTGATTTTGTTAGGAACTAGCATGACCTAATACATTCTATTTGCGGAATTTTCTCATCACTTTATCAGATTGTCTGATATGCCACCATATTATAATGTTGAGCCAGATTTTATGAATAAATCTATAGATTGGATTATTGTATTGATACGTTTTCACGATGTTTATTTAGATTGTTGTTGAAAGATTCTTGAATCGTTTAGCTGAAGATTTTGTAAATTATAATCTTCATTCGATAATCCTTCCGGCACAATCGCTTTTACATCTTTATTTAGCCCTTCTTTTATGATTAAAGCATCATATGCAAGGCAAGAGTCTGTTATGACGCATGCTGTACAGGTTAATAAGTGTCTTTTAGTATTGTGCATATCTTCTACTATAAGTTTAACCATCCAAGCTAATAGCCCAATGGTTAAAAGTAAAACTAGAAAAAACCCACATTCTATATTAAGTAACTGTTTCTTCATTCCTTTGTTCTCCGACCCCCCGTACTAAAAGGGGGGTGTTCGCCTATGAGATTGTTATCTCTGTTAATCGGGTTCCTAATGATGTTACGTTTCTTGTCAATAATGGTCCTTTCCATTAAACGATCCCTCGCCAAGATACACTTCCTAACATCACTCCCGAAGCATGGCCTTCAAGGTTCACGCAATGTATGAATAACCTTGTGTAGTACGCTACCACGGTGACCGGCATATTGTCTACAATTATTGTTCCTCAATTTCGTACAACGAATTGTCTTAGCGTAAACAATTGGACTGACTCATCGGCACCTTCGCCCAACCGGTAAAATGTCCTATGTGCCTCGTCTCGTCTATTCAATATTAATTGATAATCTGTTTGTATGTTCTAAGAATTAAACTTCAAATAGAACATACTTAATTCTTTTTGCCCTTTAAGGTAAATCCTATAAGGGTGCATATCTCGTTTGGACTGCCAACACCAATGTTTATTTGGTATTAGATTCTCAGGAACTTCACCTTCTTTCTGCTGTTTAAGCGAAAATAAAGTATCTATACGCCTTCTCCAATCTAACCATATTTCTAAATCGATTGAAGGGCCATACATTTCCCAGCACCATTGCAAGACTTCTTTATACTTAGACTCGACTTTAGCTTCAGCAATATATCTTCTTGCTGATGCAGTTGAATGACTATCAAATGCCCAACACCATTCAAAATGAGGGTGGGCATTCCATTGTTTAACACATCTTTTTAACTCTAAGTCGCCAGCACCAAGTATTGGATTACTATAATCCATTGTTAGCTCGATTGACTTGCTTTCAATATGTACTTACCAAATTTTTCATGAAACTTATCAAAAGTTTTAAGTTTGGTAGCACTAAACTTTAAATCATATGTAGTAAGAGCAGTTCTAGCCCCCATTACAACGATTTCTGTATCAAAGTTATCCATCATATATTGAAAGAAGTTATCAACATTTTTGTGGAAGGTTTCTTCGGCTTTCTTACCAGTACCACCATGTTCTTTACGATCTTTAAGTTCATAACATAGTGATACAACCAAAGAATACATTGCGGAGATATCTTTAATAGCAAGGTCTTTCACTTTACCATCTAAAATATCTTGTGGTTTAGGCATTTTACTAGCAACCTTACGGTGAGCCATAAACTTAACGGCTAGCCCTTCACCTATTGCACCGGCTACTAGGTTTAACGTGGTGTTCTTATCAGTAGCATCTTCATCTTCTATAAGTTCGCTAGTAAACACCCATGAACGTGGAGTAGCGAAAGAACGTGAAGCACTCTTTGGATCAAAGTCATATAGGTCTTGTTTAGCACCTGAAAGGTACCCAACAATATCTTTATGAACTTTATTTTGAACTGCCCATTCTTCCCAGCTATCAAAATCGACACGCAATTCTTGGTGTACGAATCTGTTAGCAAGTGGAGTAGGCATTCTGTAAGTAACACCTTTATCTGATTCACGGTTACCCGCGGCACACATAACTACGTTTTCTGGTAGATGATATTTACCAACTCGTCTATTCAATATTAATTGATAAGCGGCCGCCTGTACTGCTGGAGCGGCAGAGTTCATTTCATCTAAAAATAAAACTATAACAGGCCATTTTTTAGCTTCGGCTTCATCAGGTAAATCAATTGGTGGAGCCCAATCCATTAAATTCTTTGCCTTATTATAGTATGGAATACCTCTGAGATCTGTGGGATCCATTTGGGCTAATCGCAGGTCGAATACTTTTCCACCCAATTCCTCGGTAACCTGACCAACAAGATCAGACTTACCAATTCCAGGAGGACCCCACAGAAAAACCGGACGTTTCTTTTTGAAGCATTTGATAAGACTTTCTTTCGCTTCTGTTGCTGTAATAGTTCTAGTATCTGACATTTCGACCTGCTCCTATATTTTACTATACTATGTATTATAGACTGATTTTACCGAATTGTCAACCTGTTTTTTGTCAGATTCGGCATCTTGTTTAGGATCTTCGTGTTTTTCTTCAAATTTCTTAATCTTTTCAACAATATCAAGGAATTTATCAAAGAAAATATCCATTTTTGTTGCAAATTTTTCTTCTTTTTGGTCTTCACCTAGTGGAATACAAACTGCATCTGTAATTTCATTTAGCTTTTCTGCGGCAATTTCACAGGTTTTTTCATCCTGGTAAACAACATTCATTTGCAATGCCGCCGCTATTAATAACCATTTCATGAGTACTTCTCCTGTAATAAAATAAAAGGCCCGCTCTTGGGTTTCGAGAGCATCCCCCTCTTTTGGGGTTCTATAATATAGTTCTGATTTCGCATTGGTACTCCTCATGCACTATAAAATATTCGCGGGCATCCACTCCGCAAGTTTCGCTACGTTTGAGTCTTGAAGAACCATAGTCTTTACCCCGTAGGGCTATTGTCCGATCCCACGGCCAATTGCCTACTAGCATATCTAAGTCCCCCCTCTGCTCCGGTGTAGCAGGAACGCAACGTCCCCAGACCTTCTGACATCTTACAGATATCCAATTCCATAAGAGCAAAATCATTTAACTTTCACCAGTTTGATAAAAGCTCTACCACGTTTACTAAAATTCTTTAATGGGTGATCAAATAAAATAGGTTTATCTTTACCCTGTGGAATGTATCCTATTAACTTTGTACCATCTACGAAATATGTATGGTTAGGATATTTCCAATTAGTTGTTTCTTCTAAAATTTCCATATTATTCTTCACTTAGTTCTATTTCTATCTCTCTGGGAAGCAGGTCGGTGTATCCTTGTTCCTGTCTCCATGACATCTCATCTTCAATGCTGTGAAGAATCTGTATGTCCTTCACACGCATTCCGCCACCATTACCGTTCACCTTATACTCTGTCAGTGCAGACTCCAGTTCTTCCCAAGTCATTGCTTCAACTGCCTTATTCATCATCAGTTTTATCTTCATAAATGTTTAGCAATATTGAATATCCATCTCCTTCATCTTCGATTTGATAACGGAAACCTTCACCGTAATGTGCTTTTAAGATTATATCTATCTTATCTAAACAATTATTAAGTACGACAGTTCTGCGAGCATATATGCCATTTTCTTCTATATTCTCTGACATTTATCTTTCTCCTCTAATTCTTTTTTAAGATTGCTTATCATAATATCGTCAAGTTTCTTCTGATTCTTTGCAGAAATCTTAGCATCTTTAAGTGCCTGTTTTAGCTTTTCTTCATTTGTCATTATCTTCGTCCTCATTCATTTCGGAAGTCGGGTGTAAGGTTTTTATAATTTCAATTTCCTCAAGCTCTTCTTCAAATTTAATCTTCTCAATTTTCATTCTTAATCTCTTATCTTCAAGAATTTGCTCATAAGTCTGATTATTGTTACCTGGTATTTTAAAATTCTCATCTGGCCACCAATTACTTTCGCCGGGTTTCCAACCGGCATGCATGGTAAACATACCAGTATCGGGATCAACATCACCGAAAAAAAGTTCGTATTGATCATCAAGTTCTAAATTATCTATGCTTTCATTCATAGCTACCCAAGTAAGTTCATCATCAAAAATATGTTCACCAAAAATTGCTTTGGTTTCTTTCTTACGTTTATATTCAGAAAGATAAACTACATTATTTTCTCTGTCTAAATCCTTCTTAGTATAACCTTTTTTTCTGTATCGGGTCATTTTTTATCCCTCAAAATCTTAAGAACTTCATCAATTTCTGAAGTGTCAGAAATGTTTAATTCTGTCCACTCTTTATAAAGTTCACCTAATTCTTTAGCCATTTCCTCATAGGAAAATAAACTAAGTCCATGAATTTCGATATTATCAATAGCTTCACGGACAGTACCTAGTCCACAATCTTGACCTACTTCTAAGGTATCTTTTAGCTTCATTTAATGTACCCAGTCTGGAGTTAACGCCTTGTCTGGATCATATCCAACAACAGTTTGACTAGTAGTTACCATATTTGTACCTTCATCAATCAAAGCTACAAAATGATCGGTTTCATAAGTCTCATCTTTATAGATCTTATGCTCTTTAACATAATCTCTTTCGTACCTATCAGGTTCGAATCTTGTATTAATGTAATTATCAGCAACAAGATCATATAGCCCGTTTAATTGATTTTGTATGGTTTTCATGATTAACTCATTCTGCTTGATATCTAAAACAACCCCGCGACTTAAACGCACCAATGATTCCTCAAGGTGCGTAATCATCTTTAAAATTTCGAATTTTTCAATATGTTTAGCATCAGGTTTCATTATATTGATTCCCCTACAGTATTCTCATTAATAGCATTCTTGATAGTGTCATTCAAGTTAGTAAATCCAAAATCATCAACTGAATACATTATACTACCTGCTTTAGTGTTGAGAATATAAATGTCACCTACCATAGAAGAACGTCTACCCATTTCGCGACCTTCATATCTTGGGTTAGGGAGTAAAACCTTAACATTTTCGTTGTAATCACCATTCTCATGAAGAAGACCATCTTCATCGGCTAATTTAAGCTCTTTTCTAGACCAAGATCCATTAACATTATTGGTCCATCTCCAAGCATAACCTAATACCTTGTCAAGGTCATCTTCGTGTAATTTGCCATCATATGTAGGTAATGACTTAAGATAAGTAACTTCTGCTACTGCTTCATCTGGATCATGTGTTGCTCCAGCATGATCAGGATAACGGTTTTCAGAATGTATTACTGTTACAGTAGGTACTTCTGAATCCATCCACACTTTATCTGTATCTTGTTTACTCATTTGCATTCGACCTCTGATTTCTTAATTTGTATAATACATTATAGAGGAAGGTAACCGAAATGTCAACCTCTTTTTGAATTGTAAGTTATTGAAAAATAAGGGAAAAGTGAAATAATTGTGAAAAAAATTGAGGATTGCTAAGTCATTGATTTTTGAAATTCTAATAGAATCAATAACTTACGACCCCGCTTGAAATTTATCCATTCTCATCATAGTATTTGCTTGGATTAATAGCTTCTCCATATCCTGGATATTATCGTGAAGTTCGGTTATTACTTCGTATACTTCGTAGCAACCAGTGATATTATTACTGCCCGTACTAGCTAGATCAATATCGTGAATATTAGCAAAATCATAGAGTTGTCTAGCAATCACGTCTTTTGATTCCATGATATTTTCTAGGGCTTTCATCTTACGATATTTGGCCACTAATTTCGGTGGAGCACCAAAATAGGCATTATTTACAAAGTCTTGAATCATGTGTTTCATAATATATAAACTTAATTATACATGAAACAAGTGGAATTACTACCAGTTTATGGCAATTCTGTGAACTAGTTTTAAACTTTTTTCCTAATTTGTGAACTAGTTAACGTTTTTTCGACAAGTGGACCCCAATTTTTCACTTTCATGGTTTTAATCTTGCCACCAGTGTAAGCATCATATTTTGCCGAAATTTGTACGGCTTTTTTAGCATCGGCACCCATATCCATAGCCGCCATAGCGTATGATGAACCCCAACCTATTGCATAGAACCCATCGGGCATTTCGACATGATATTTTTGGAAGAATCTATTAATAGTATATACATTATCTTTATCTTCTATAACCAAACATTCAAAGTCTTCATCAGATGTTACATGGCTTAGGTCTGGTACATCTTCCATTCTGGCACCTCTTTCAAACCAATCTACAAAAATAAGACCAGTATAACTATCACCCGCTGTACCAATAATTTTTCCATCAACTAAGAAAAGTTTTTTGCATTCAGTTATTCTTCCGTTAGTATGTGTTTCTTGAGAGTCAGCGGCTATTATTCCATCTCTAAATGCTATAGTAGTCATATTTTATTAGTCGTATATTTTCTGGTTATAATTTTTGTTGTTCATACCATGGCCTTCACCTTTTAACAATAAGTTCGTAATGATATTATCAATCTCTAATGGTGTTTTAGCCCAATCAACTTGTCTTCGCATTTCTCTTATCTTTCTAGGGTCCATGTGTTTGTTAGACCGTTCTGGCTCACATCTATCTAAAGTAGCGTGGACCAATATTTTCTTTTTGTTTAAATCTTTTTCATTCCAAATTTCCTGAATATCACTTTCTCGTATATTTTCATTATGTTTAGTAATAGAATATGGTGTTGTTTGTGATATATAATAACCATACCAGTGCTTACCATGCTCATTATTAACTCTTCTATAAAATTTTGGTTTAACATTAACATTTACAATATAAACATTCTTTTTATCATTCTTTTTATTATAAAATATTAAATAGCATGGTGCTTTATGTTTAGTAGCATATTTCCTATAATCAAAAAGTTTTTCATCTGTGCTCCAAACCTTTTCTGTTGCTTCGGAAGGATCATAGAGATGTTTTTTATTCTTTGAATCATAAAAAGCTACAATTTTATTGCCTTGTTTTACTGTATGATCAGGAATTGCCAATCCATCTTCATCACGAAATTTACCAGTATTATCTGGTGAATCTATTGTACAATCTGGGTGCAACTTTTTTATTACTGTGATCGCATCACCTTTCTCTAGCTTATCGCCAAATTGTTTAGAGTCTTTAAATGCTATGGTAGTCATATTCTTTAAAAATCATCCCAAATTTCATCAGCAACAAGGTCTTCACCAATCGAACCAAGTTCGACCATCATCTGCTCTTTGTCTTTGTTCATAATTTATCCTATAAGAACAAACACAACAATTATACCCATTCCAATTACAACACTTGAAATAAATCTAATCCAAAATGTATTAAACATTTTTTTAGTAAACATAGCTAATTGCTCCTTTAAAAATCATCCCAAATTTCATCAGCAACACCTAATTCAATAGCTTGGTCAGGTGTAATATATCTGTCAGTTGCGTTTAATAATTTACCTTTAATGGTTCTACCATCTTGATCTGTTGCGGCTTTAAGTATGTCTAACATTTTTTTATTACAATAATCTGATTCTTTTACTGTTGCTTTGATGTCATGATGTTTTCCTTCAAATTCATCTGTGTATTGATGACACATTAGACTACAGTATGGACCAATAAATCTTTTACCAGGAGTGCCACTAGTGAATATTAAAAATGCCGCACTCATAACGGAACCGATCCCAACAGTTTTGATAGCATGGCTACTGGCCTCCATTGCATCAATCAAAGCGAAGGCTTCATAAAGATCACCACCATCGCTAGAAATATAAAGTGTTAGTTCTCTGCGTGGCTTAGGATTCAAGTTTTCAGCACAAAGCCATTTGATGGTTTCAGTAACATTAGTAGATTCTATTTCACCTACTAAAAAGTGTATGCCATTGTCTGCTAATTTATTAGTTAACCTAGTTACTGAATCAAAATCATCTTTGTTGCGAGCCATAATTAGAGTCTCCTATCGGATAGGTCTTGACATTCTATACACCGTTGTGCCCATGGTACAGCTTTTCTTCTCGCTTTACTAATAGGCTCATTACAATCTATACAAACTATTGCTCCAGGCTTATTCATTTCTTCAGTTATTCTATCAGCTTCTTTTTGATGTTGAAATAAGGAATTTAATTGTGCAATTTCGGCCTCGTCATGCATAATATCAAACTCTTCTGCTAAAGATCTTTGTTTACTTTCAGTATCCATAGGTTTATTTTTCCTCATCGTCATTGTTAGTTGGCCAGAAATCAAAAATTGTTTCTTCTTCCTCTTCTTCTTTCTTGTTAAATTTGTCAGGGTCTGATATATATTCCCAGGTAATAACTCCGGCTTCTATTTCTTTGAGTGCTATAGTAGGATAGTTGTGCCCTTCGGTATCTTCTATTAAGGGCCATGCTCCCATTTCTAAATCATGGGCTCTTTTTGCTGAGAGAAGAAGTAAGTTATATCTGCCATATTTTTTAGTAAACTCAAAATCGCTTACGTGAACTGTTTGTCCTGGGTCATATACCAATTCGGTTTCTCCTAGGTTTATTAATTAATTGAATTGCTAGTATAGCAAATGTTTTATTATAAGTCAAGTATTTTCTAACCTTAAAAAGCCGGGCGACTAATTATATAGCTGAGGGATTATATGGTTTCTAAATAATTCTTTATATCACCATATAAAGTGATTGCTGTGGCTTCTTTTGCACCAAAAATGTAGATTTTTGCTGGAAATTTCTTAACTAAATGTTCTATAAAGTATGGATATGTCATATGTTTATCCAATTCTAGCAATAATTTAGGATTCAAATAGTGTGTAGTAGGTAAATCCCATTCATAATATTCAAGCTCAAAAGAGTCGACGAAAGTTTTAAAGCCTCTTTCGGTAAGTCTTAGACCACCATCGTTTCTAATATTATACCACCAGATTTTAAGTGCGTCATTAACAACAGCATCTGGGTTTTCTGCCAGTAACTTTTTAGTAAATTCTCTTTTATTTGGCATCAGGATATACAGTAGTGCCTTTGTTTAATAATACTACTGTAAACTGATCTGTTTGAAATTGCGTATTTAATTTTTTCGCGAGATTGATTGCATGCCCAGGGTTACTAAAACTAACTTTCTTATATTTAGGACCAGGGTACTCAACCAGATAATTGGAAGTTTTAAGGTTGATGGGTTTCTTCTTATAAAAAACTGCCCAGATACCATCACTGGCTAAAATCTGTTCTGTTTTAAAAGTTTCCTTATTGGTATTTTCAATTAATACTAATGGCTTCGGCCTACTCATTGTTGTTCCTTTTTGTTATGCTGTATTTATGACATTTTCGGTAGATGTGTGCATACATAGCTAAGTTGAAAACCTAGGTCCTATATGGTTATCGAAGTGGTCTTATTTTAGAAACGAGGGGCTTTAATTTCTACTTCAAGTACTTTATTAACTTCTGGAGTCGTTGTTATTTCATTATGAGGGAATGTGTTATTATTATCTAATAATGTTTTTGTGATATCGCCGTGTAATTGTCTGGCTTCATGTATAGACATAGTAAATTCTTTTGCATTTTGAGCTTGTAAAGTTTGTAATTTATCTATAAATCTTTTTATGTATAGTCCGCTACTCATCTTCTTCTATACCTTTAAGTTGATTTAGTCTTGATTCCATCCAACTGATTGCAGTATATATGTGTCCGGTGTCATGTTCTTGTATTTGACTTTTTGCGTATTCTATTTCTTCTTCTAAATAACGATACTTTACCTTTATTAAGTTACTAGGAAAATCTTTATGCTTCATTTTCTAAATAACCTCTCGCCCTTAATGATATCTAAAACTTCTCTAGCTTTTTCTTTTTCTTTAAATGGTCCGCGATAATCATATCTTTGTATTGCTATAAGTTTTGGACAAAATTCTTGTCGCCAAATATTATTCTGATTAATAACATACCACCCAGCGGCAAACCAGGATTTTGAATTATTTTCTTTAGTGAATATAGGTGCTTGTTGTGTTAAGGACCATACACCGTTGAATGGTTTAGCATCAGTTCCATAGCCGTGTACATTATCATTATATCCATCATTTATTTTATCTGGATCATATCCATCGGGTAGTTCTTGGAATTGAATATTGGTGCGTTCTTTAATTGTTTCGAGAGTTTTAAATTTAAGTATTTCATTGCCGAGGTTCATTCTGTATTCTTTATCATTTAGACTTATTTCTCCTATTCTATCTCTACCATCTGTTAATATCCAATATTTTCCATCAATAATAGTTTTGGCACATATCCCGGTTAAATAAACCTGTTCTTTGTTTTTAATTTTACTCATAATATCTCCTGATCTGGGTAGCTTGCGGACAACCAAGTTGCAATTGAATTGGCATTATCGCTTAGTCGTTTCAGTTCATATTTACCACAGAATTTTAGGAATTGAGCTCCGACTTGTAAATTTTTCTTTGGTTTACTGGAATTTAGTATAGTTTCTGCTATTTTTTCTTTA
>MPLU02272336.1_pt1 | contig 16021 bp, 11 predicted proteins | sample 1617381 | NCBI WGS metagenome assembly MPLU02 (sample SAMN05944801, study PRJNA350692) | marine metagenome | biome: marine; feature: ODZ; material: water; isolation source: 90 m water sample filtered on 0.2 um supor filter | place: Pacific Ocean | collected 2012-04-08 | depth 90m m
CGGAATAGCCGGAGACAATACCGGTCCTGTGATCACGCCCATGAGGCACCGCCAGCGACATCTCGACGTGACCGAACGGAGAAGGAAAAAGCTTGGCCAACTCGAAATCAACGGTCGCCCACTTGATGTTGCTGAGGATGTCGCGTCCGGCTTTGTAGGCGCCCATGCAACCAGAGTAGGAGTGGTGCCCGCCTCCGCTAACCGACATCGAGATGCCGTGCAGGATGGTCATGTTCTCCTTATGATCATCCAACCCCTTCAGCCAGTCGGGAAGTTCATGATTCGACAAGTCCACTTCGAAGGACTCCTTCTCCTTGTGCTTTTTCAATTCTTCGGCGGAAAAGGAGGGCAGTCCAAATTGCGTAGGCAGGTTTCCGTTGGACTTACGGATGAATACGAATCGGTGAAGGCCAGCACTTGGTCCTTTCGCCGGCGCGGCCATGAGGTGATTAAATGAAGGGGTCAGCGCAAGGCTGGCAGTCCCCAACGCCGTTCTCTTCAAAAGTTCTCGTCGGCTGATCAACATAGTCTAGTCTCTGGAGTTGCGTTTGCGGTAAATAAATGAGTCGGATGTTAACAGTGACACGATCACTTCGTCGAAGCTGCCTTCATTATCGACGTAAGCCCTATCCGCGTCAATCAACGTCTTGGAGTCCGAAAGTGTTTCATTGCGTCCCAAAAAGTAGCGAAAGGCATGGCGGATGATGGACTGTCGCACCTTTTCCGACTTCGCCAGTCGGTCGATCAAGTCGAACGCATCTTCGACGTCGCCGTCCAGTGTCGGGTCACCCGTCCCTTTGAGCACGCCACGTGGATCGACCGGCAATGTCTTGTAAACCGCGAGCGAGGCGCCAAAGGCGTTGACTTCACCCCGTTTGGCCTCCTTGAGAAGATTTTCCGGGTGCTCCAGGCTTTCTTCGGTTCGGAAACGTCCGAAGTCATCGTAGATTTCAAAGGGAAAGCCAAGCGGGTCCATTTTTTGGTGGCAACGCCAGCAGTACGCGGCGCCCGTTCGTTTTTCCATCCGCTGGCGAAGTGTCTTTTGATGGTCCGGCGGGATAACCGCATCCACGGTGATCGGCACGTCGGGGATAGTCCCGGCCAAAAGCTTTTCGCGAATCCATTTTCCGCGATGGACCGGATCCGTCTCCAAGTTCTGCGCGTGAGCAATCAACCAGGCGGGATGGGTCAAGATGCCTTTGCGATTGGGGATGGCAGCGGGCTGGACGGGCGGATAGTCCCATTTTTTCCAGTCGATGTTCCAGTAGGAAGTCACCTGCTCGCCGCGCATCTGCTGCCCGGTACGTCCCAATACGTTTCCGCCGTGCCAGAAGCCCATTGAAACCTTCATGTAAGGCATGCCGTTGGCTTGTCCTGCGCTGAAATGACGTTTCAATGCGGGCATCCTTCTTTTCAGGCTGTTTAGCAGCGACTTATTGTCACCTCCACGAACCTTGCGGAATTCCCAGATCGTCAGCATGAACTCCTTATGGGGGGCGACGTCGTCTGGCTCCCATGTTTCCCAGTCGAATTTCCTGAAATACTCGTAGACCTTCTTCAGTTCATCCGATCCAGCCTTCATCGCTTGGTTGTCGCCTGAATGGTATAGGTAAAACTTCTCGGTCGTAAGAAGCTCTTCAAAAACGCGTTCATCCTTTTCAAGAATATACTCAACCAACATGTCCGCCTCGTCGATCAAGCGGCTGACCGCTGGCTCGTGACGTCCTGCTCCGAAACGCGAGTCGTCCTTGAAGACGTCCTGCGCCTTGGGGTAGCCAAAAAATTCTCTGAAGAATCGCAACTTGCGGATCGGCTGGTTGGTAACGCTCGCGTTGAGGTTAGACGCCTGGACGTTTTCGTCGATGATGCACCACTGGTCGCGATCGTTGAGTATCCGGCGTATCTCACGTTCGTAGTCCTTGCGCGAATTCAGACGCCCCTTTTCCGCTGCCTGGACCAGAGTTTCATCCGGGCTTACATCGGTCAACGCGTAGGCCAGGGCATAGCTCGCATTGCGTGGCGACATCATTCGCCGACCGTGCTTGTCCGGCTCGCCCTCTCCGAACTCGTTGCGATAGGCAAACTCAGTGCTCAGCACAAGCGACTCAATAAGCTTCGCGATTGCCTTCTGCCGATCAAGTTTGGAGGCGTACAGTTTGAATTGCTCGATGTTTTCAGCCAGTTCCGAATCCGTCGGATTGCGCTCGAAGATTTGCGCATACAACTCCATGAAGAACGGAGCTATCAAGGTTTCATCTGCGCCTCCGGCGGATTCCCGTTCAGCCCTAAATGCCGCCTGCCAATCCGCCAAGCATTTCTCGATGATCCGGTGGTGCCGATCACCCTGCTTGCGGTGCTTCTTGATAGTACTGGTGACAACCGCCATCTCGGCATCATTGAGCGGCATGTACTTCGGCGCGCCGAATTTCCCATTTTTGACATGGAGGTAGAGCCTGTTCATGTCCCACGTGTCGTAAAACAGCTTCATGGTCGTGATGCGGTTTTTGATGCGGTAGTCGGTAACCCCCTCCCTGTACCAGTCTGTCTCGCATTGCTGGATGATGTTTTCGAATTCAGCAAGATTGGCTTCGCTGTAAGGAGCCCAAACCGGCTTTCCGCTGCGATCCAATTCAGATTTTTCCGTGATTTCGTCGACCTTGAAAGCAGTGCGTTTGTAGGTGGCGACGCCCTGCAGGATGGCCCGGATATCCTCTTGGTTGAAACGGCTTAGGAAGTCTAGGTTGTCATGCCTCTTCTGTACGCCGCTGGTCGAATGCTTCGGTGGTCCGGGATAGGGGATTTCCTTTCGGACAACCTTGGGGAGGAGCTTTTCGTGCTCCTCACCGTAGATATCATTGAGCAGACGCTCCAGAAAGGAATAGGTCCCCAGGATCCGTTCGCGTGAACGCATAGACTTACGGTGATCCAGTTCGATCCTCATCAGGGCATACGTTGCCGGGTAGTGAGCCTTCATTATTGCCTCGGAGGACATGTGTCCCGCAACCCGCTTGGCATTACCCACCATCGTCAGCAGGTGGCCTGTCGTAAGCCGCTTGTGGGAGCTATATCGAACGCCTACCTTCTCAGGCAGCAAAAAGGGATTGGTGATCGTCCTGCGGAATTTGTTTCCACGCTCTGTTTTGGGGCTCCAGTGAACGCCGCTGTCACCCTGCACTGACTGAGCGGTTCCGTAGATTGTCCGCGTCGGATGGTAATTCAGTAAACGATTGATTTTCTCGTTAAAGATGAACTCGCTGATCAACCATCGCCGATCCGGCGTGTAGCCAGGCGCTTGGGCGTACTTGCCGGAGAACAGATTCTCGTGAGAAATTACGTTTCCATACTCGAACCGCCGCAGTTTTTCAGCCAGCGCCTTCGCCGCCTTGCCGGTCAGTTGGCTGTTTAGCCACTGGAGCAAAATCTTTCGGTCAGCTTCATTCGGCTGCTTGGCCTTCTCGGGTGGCATCTCTCCCAGGAAAAGCTGTTCCTGCACCCGGTTGAGCAAATCCAACTGGTCATTAAGCGAAAGATTGCCGACGTCATCGAGTCGAACGTTGCCCTCCTCGGTCTCCTTGCCATGGCAACTGACGCAGTTACGCTCAAGGACTTGTTGTGTCGCCGCCGGTACGCCAAAAGATTGCGCAATCTCATCAGCACGCGCTGCAATCCCCGGAAAGAGGGATAAGCACACGAAACACATTAGCAAGTAGTACGCAATCGTTTTCATCACCAGCCTGGTTTTCTTGATCGGTTGGTCCACGTTCACATCCATCATCCATTAAAACTACCATGGCGGCAGCCACTGGAAAGTGCAGCTATCGTCAAGACGGCGTACGAGGTCGAACCACTAGATAAGAAACTGTTCGATCGGACCTTCCTGGTTGATCCCATTCAGCCCCACGTCAAGAGCTCCGTAATGATCGATCGGATTGCCATAGGCGTTGAGCAGCGTGGTGTACCAGTTGCCCAGCGTCTTATGGCCTGGCTGGCCATAGTTCGGCAGTCGAATATAGCGGCGGCCCAGGTTGAGCCTGGCGTTGTCGCCAGCCATGACAACAAACGGGTACTCGGTGCCGTGCGAGTGGTGCGTTTCGCCTCCATCCGGGAAGTAAAAAATCATGGTGTTGTCGAACATCGTACCCCCTGCTTCGGGTACGCTCTTGAGTCGCTTCACGATGCGGTCGACCAATGTCATGTGATGGTGACGGCAACGGGAACGGATTTCCTCGGCTGCCAGGCCACCAATGGTCTTGTTGTGTCCAACATCATGCATGTTCACCTTGAGGCCTTCGATCCCGGGAATGCCCGTGTAGCGGTGCCCCAGTTCGTCCACTGTAAATGCCACGACGTTGGTCAGCCCTGAGATCAACGCGCCAAGCAGTACCTCGGCATGGCCAACCTGGCGATCAAAAGTGCTGACATCGGCATCCAGGTATTTCGGGTCGAGTTCGGGCACATGCTGGCGGATCACGTCGGCCATGGCGTCGATCTTGCGGGTCCGCTGCTGGATGGATTCAACCGAGTCGGAGTAATTCGTGATCTTGGTCTTCTCAAGACCTTGGAGCGCGCCGGCTGTCTGCTTCTCGTTATTGGCAACAAACTCCAGTAACTTGCGGTCCAACTGGTACTGGGTCTGAGCTGTCTTGTCGGTCGCTACGGATTTGAACAACTCGGTAAGCGCAACTCGCGGGGAGCCAAATGCATAATTCGCCTGTTGCGGCCCACGGGCCGAGAATCCCTTGGCGATGCCATCCAGTGCGCCGCGGGCATTTCCGCCACCAAGTGGAAAGCAGGCCAACTCGATATGTTCGACCGGGGACGGAAAGAGCTTGGCCAGTTCAAAGTCAACGGTCGCCCACTTGATCGAGCTGACTCGCTCGTTGGCTTTAAAAACGCCCAGGGACGAACACCAGGAGTGATGTCCCGTCGTGCACATCTTGCCAGACACACCCTGCAGGATCGTCAGGTTGTCAACGTGATTGGCCAATGGGCTCATCCACTCGGGCAAGTCATGCCCGTCGAGATCGACCTCGTAGCCTTCCTTGCGTTTTTCCTTGTCCATCAATTCCTTGCTGAAGGTGGGTGGTACCATCACCCGCGGCCACAGCCCGTTGCCTCGATGGATAAAAATAAAACGCATCGGCTTTTTTGCTGGCGCGGCGAAGCCGGACGACGGGTTCATGCATGCCATGGCACCCGCAGCGAACAGGCCGGTTTTCAGGAAGTCACGTCTTGAATTCATAGGTATTCCTTGATTACGGAATGGGCAGGAGTCCCTTTCCGGTGGTTACTTTCTATATATAAATGAATCGGACGTTAAGAGCGAAATAATCACTGCCCGAAAACTTCCTTCACTTTCGACATACGCGCGATCCGCATCAATCAATGTTTGCGAATCCGACAGCATCTCGTTACGTCCCATGAAAAACCGAAAAGCGTAACGAATGATCGATTGGCGGACGCGTTCCGATTTGGCCAACCTGTCGATGAGCTCAAAGGCGTCGGAGACTTTTCCATCGAGGTTCGGTTCGTCCGTGCCCCGCAGTTCTCCCAAGGTGGTAACGGGTTTCGTCTTGTAGAGGTTGGATCCGTTTTTCTTCTTTGCCCTGGCCAGGAGATGTTCCTCATGTTCCAGGGGTTCCTCGAGACGGTATCGCCCGAAGTCGTCGAATACCTCGAAGGGGAAACCAAGCGGATTCATTCGCTCGTGGCATTTTCGGCATTCGGCTTGCCCCGTAACCAACTCCACTCGCTCCCGCAGCGTCTTATGAGGATCCTCGGGCACCTGGGCATCGACCGTGATGGGCACATCAGGCACCTGGCCAGCGAGCAGCTTTTCACGTATCCAACGACCACGTTTGATCGGGTCGGTATGAAAATTGGAGGAGTGGGCGATCAGCCAGGCGGGGTGAGTCAGCAATCCTTTCCGCTTGGCAATTCTGAAGGGTTGTTCGACCGGGTAATCCCAGAACACGGCTTCTTCCAACTCGCCTTTGAAATTCTTGTGCTCGACCCGTTCGTAACGACCGCGATTAGGGGTCGGCGGCAGGCCGTAGAAGGTCGAATGATGATAGGTGTAACCATGGCTGGTCGCTACGGTGGTAAAGGGCGTTCTCCCTTTTCCAATCGTATCACTGAAGAAGTGCATGAACCGCAGGAAGGTACGCCTTTGATGCCCTCCTTCTGGAACCCAACGCTTGAGAGAATCCTTGGTCTTGATGAATTCCATGTGCTCGGCGAGGACTCCTTCGGGATTCTTTTTCCAATCCGTGTCCTTGAGTCTTTCGTACGCTTCGGTCCACTCGGCAATGATCTTGCGGCCGGTCTCGTTATCCTTGTCGTGGTAAACAAAGAACTCTTCCGTAGTCAGGAGATTCTCGAAAACGTTCTTGTCCTTTTTGAGATACCAATCCACGACGCGGTCGGCTTCCTTGATCAGGAACCCGGGGGTACCCAGCGTGCCGCGTCCGGGATTCTGGTAGTAGCCGTCGCTGCGTTCGATATCCTTGAATATCTTGGCCGCCTGCGGGTAGCCAAAGAATTCACGAAAGAACCGGACAAGCTTGGGGTGCGTCGTTTCATGGGAACGCATGTTTTTGCCGCTGATCTTATGGTCTACGGGACCCTTGTAATAATTTTCATCGGCCAGCAGACGCTGCACCTCTCGGCGGTAATCATCCCGGGTATTGAGCCGTCCCTCCTTCGCAGCCCTGGCAAGCTCGGCGTCTGGATTGCGATCACCAATCGCGTAGGAGATTGCATAGCTGGCTTCCCGGGGCGACATCTGGCGACGTCCCATCGCGTCCGGTTCACCCGCACCAAACTCCAGTCGATAGAGGAACTCCGACTCCAGCAACACGGCAACCAGCATTTGACGGAGCCCCTCGGTGTTACCACTGAGCTGAATCGCGTCATGGGTTAAGGCCTGGTATTTCTCGAACTCTTCCTGGGTTGCTGGTCTTTGCAGTACGCAATCAAACTGGGCCTGGATGGCAGCGGCAAGTTCTTCATCTGTTGGTGCCGACTTCTTTTGAATGACCGTCCCAAAGGCCTGGGGAGTCGTTCGTGGAGCCCAACGATCACGGGCGTCCGGAAAGTCGTTGGCGTCGATCTCGCCACTCTTCACGCGGGCGGCACGGATCTGCTTGCCGGCAATCCACTTCGCATTGTCGAGCATGACAAGCAGGTGCCCACCGTTGAGCGTGCTTAGGTCGTAATAACGAACCCCCGAGTGATCCGGTAGAACGAACGGGTTGGTAACACCGTAAAACTGTTTTCCCTGCTTCGAATAGCTATCATGCTCGCGACCTTCCAGCTTGAAGACATCGGTCACTCGCTCCTGGAAGATCTGGGGGCTGACCAGCCAGCGACGGACAGGCGTATAGCCTTTCGCCTTGATCTCGCCCGAGAAGAGTTTCTTGTGATCGATATAGTTCCCGTAGTCCGGGTAACGCAGTTTGTCATCAAGCTGGGAAGCTCCATGTTTGCGCAGTTCGGTACGTAGCCAGCCCGCTAGTAATGTCCGGTCAGCCCCGGCGGGCTGGTCGGCCTCCGCGGGGGGCATCAGCCCAAAGAAAAGTTGTTCCTGCGCCTTGTTCAGTAAATCCAGGCGGGCAGCAAGCGAAAGCGTCGCCAGGGTGTCAAAGCGAATGTCTCCTTCCTCGGTGTCCGGTCCATGGCAACCGACGCAGTTTTTTTGCAGAACCTGTGCTGTCGCCGTCGGGACGGCAAACGACTTCACGGACTCGTCCGCATGAGTTGCCATCCCTGGAAACAGGAATGCACCCATGAGACAAATCGTTAAGAAACACGCACTCGTTCTCATCGCTGGCCTTGTCATTTCTTGATCGGCTGAACCCCATTCACGTAAACAACATTATAACCACCGTCCCGGGGACCTTTGAAGGACCATCCGTCGCAAGCGGCTTTCTATGCGAGAAATATTCTCGTTCGATGCCAGGAGCATCCACTGCGATCGTCACGATTTGATTTCGATGCCTTGTTTTCCGGGATGGCTGAAACACCCGCCTACCTGGAATGCTTCAGCAACTCCACCATCGCTTTCCCCATGGCCTCGCCCACGTTCATGTAGGTCTCAGCATTGCCACTATAGTGACCACCTGAGCTGCCCCCTTTAGACAGTGGGTGCGTATACACGGAGGCAACGTTCCCCTTGAACTCCGGGTACTTGCCGGATGTGCCGTCCACCGCCAACATGGCATCAAGAATTTTACCGCCACCATCGGTGGCCCCTTTCTTGGTTTGGCCAAGTGAGGCGCTGACAAACTTTGCGTTAGGTGCACTAAAATCCTTGCGAAGTGTCTTGATGAGATGAACCAGGTTCTTTTCGTAGCGACTGGAAAGCGCGGCACTGCGACTGTCCCGATCACCCTGCCACCAGAAGAAGCCGGCGATCTCGTATTTTTTTGCTCCGGGATAATACTTGTCCAACTCCGAAAGGACCTTTTTCGCACGAGCAATATCGCCATCGTATTGCATCCCGGCGTACCACTTGATTTTCTTGGGCTCCGTCCCCTTCTGCCAGCGTTCAGGACTTCCCTTGTAACCGGGATGAACCCAGGTGACACCCTTGGCATCGGTGAACTCAAAGCCCTCACCTCCTGGTGGCAGCAGGTCCCATCCCAGGGCACGATTACCGATGCAACTCTTGAGGATCAACACGGGCGCGTCCGTGGCGTGTCCAAGCTGATGCCCGATGCCAAATTCCGGGCCAATGCTCCGGCCCTTGATGGTCATCCACTCGTTGTTAAAGCCTCGCATGCCACCGGTACCGCTTCCCATGACTCGCACGTTGCGAACGTCCTGGCGCTCGGTCCAGTTCCCGGCGTCATCGACCAGGTAGGGGTACAACTTCTTCTCCTTGACTGCCTGCTCGAGGGTTCCTTCCTTGTTCCCTGTAATGCGACCAGCACCCAGCATGTTGGACTGTCCCAGGAGAATATAGACCTGCACTGGCTTGGTCATGTCCGCCGGTTTACCATCCGGATCGGGCAACGTGGTGTCCGCAGCCAGTGCTGACAGGGAAAGGATCTGCACGAGAAAGGCCACTATACAATATTGCAACAAATGCTTACTTGATTTCATCTTCATTCCTTGTGCCTAGAAATTATTCGGTAACAAAAACTGTCTATATCTCATGAATCGTGTGACTATTCCTGCCCAGGAATTAGTCGGACCATCTCTTGCAAGGGTTTCCAGGGTGGGCCTCCAGGATTGAAACCCATGATTCCATGGGAAGCAGATTCAGTTCCTACCTCCAGTAGGCCATTCTTCGACTGCCGAATCGGAAAACGATTGTTTCCTTCACCATAGAGCAGGTCACCGTCAAGAAAGAATAGGTACCTCCCCGGACGGCCTTCGAGCAAGAACTTGAGAGCCATGATCGCTTGGCTGGGCTTCCTTGGTTTCCCGGTAAATGGATTTACAAAGGAGTCGATCACCGTGTACTCGTATCCGCGGATCCACTTCGGAACCGTGACGGGACCGGAGCTTTCCCGGTTGGCAGCACTGCTGTCATTCTTGCTACGCGGAACTGCCCGGTAAATCGCATGCAGTTTGATTTCACCATGGCCCTTCTTGTTGAAGCCGACCACGGTGGCATCCACGATCATCGGAATCACAGGATTGCGAATACACTGCTGCAGGTATTTCTGCCCCGGGACAACGAGAACTGGATTCTTCTCATCGCCGGCGAGACAGGAAGTCCCTCCCAGGACAAGAACCAGCGCGAACCATGATTGCATCTTTACGTTCATCAACGATTTCCTTACAGGACCTAGGGGACGGCCTGAAACATCTGTTGGATCACCATGTCTTTGCCATCCATCTTGACCTGCAAGTCAAAGAATCCGCCTCCCCGGGCCTTGTGGGGAAAAGAGATCGAGTAATTCTCACCCCGTTTTCGGAAACCCATCGGTTTATCCCAGGCGATCTGCTTGAAATTAGCCTGGTTGACTGCGGGCTCGATGATATAGGTTTTGTTCAGGAACAGGCCCAGCATCGATTCCGCCTCTTCCATCTTTAAACCCATCACCGTGCGAGTTCGATATTCCTTCTTTCCTACCTTGAGAATGATTTCTTTTTGCGTACGAGGCTTTCCTGCCCAGTATTCTCCCATCTGTAAATCATCCTTGCGAGGTGCCGCATTGGGATGCCACCATTTCTTGTAACTCACGTTCAGGACCGGGGTGGAAACTTCACGTCCCTTGACCTGCTCCAGTCCTTCGACCCGGATGCCGCGAGCCGCCGTCGGGAAAAGGTTGTAGGTCGAGATCCTGGCAACCTTCTTGATCCCGCGTTTCGCGGCTAACTCGAGCACGATCTTTTCCTGTGCCTTGGTCAGCACCGCACGCGGCACATAGTCCCGCTGGATACCATCTTTCTCCGCCTTATCAGCTCCCTGTGAAGGGAGCGCCAGGCCCACGATGATCAGGGCTAATAATAGTTTCTTCATGCCAGTAGATCTTTCTTGGTAAATGGGTAACAAAAAGTTTCGCCAGGTTATCTTGTCGTCCGCGTTTCCTTCTGGACCTCAATCCCATTGGGAAGCAGCGGCTCATGTCGCTTGGTTTGCTTATTTTTCAACAGGTACATCTTCACCGTATCACCCTTGCCGGAAAGTGGCACATGCCCCTGCAAGCCTGGATGCGGAGGAATTCGGATGGTCGGTCGCCAGGCCTCGACCACGATCTCGTCTCCTTGTTTAACCCCGGTCCCTTTTGAAACCGATGCCACCTTTAGCTTGATCGTGTAGACCCGGTCACGATGAATACCAAAGCCTTGTTCATATTTTGATGGCTGGACCGTGGATGTCACCGCGATCACGTTACCCGTAACAATCAACTGCGATTGTTTCGCGAGTTGCTCCTGGCTCAGCGGTGCCTTGGCCGCTTCGACATCAACACTACCACTTACCAGGCTGACGCAGGCAACTGCAGAGAACAGTATCTTGCAGGTAGCGTGAGACATCTTCATATCTTCCTCAAGCTCTTATTCTTACGTCAGGTCGAGATCCATGAAATAGAGGCGACCCACTGGCCCTTTTCCCTGCCCAGGGAGCACTCGACGCATCTCCCCTGGGGCAAGTCTTTATTGTAATCTTTTCGCTCCATTAAATCTCCGGGGCTCCACCAGGATTGACCCTTGCCAGTAAACGTCTCATCTGCTTTCACTTCCAGTTCACGGTCTGCCGAGGATCTCGATAGCACCATCGTCAGCCAAGGTGATCTCCTCCTCGGTTGAGAGGTTTGGTGTGAAGTAACCGAACTCAGCCCTGTAATTCTCGCCTTCCAGGGTTCCGCTGATTTCTCCTCCACCTTCGACCTGCGACTGAAATCGAATCGATTCCGTTGCACCGCCATCCAATTGCTTGATCGTGAAGTCCCGTCCCCCGGCGCTGATTTCAATTTGCTTCCACGTCTTGGCACCCTGGTTCGTTATCTTGATGTCATTATGTTCGCAGCCTGGCAGGAGTGCCAGGAAAGCAACGATGACGAGCACGCAAAGTCTCAGGGGCGAATCGCAGGACTCTATCATGGCAGGGAGCTTCCAGGCTGATATCGATGGGTTGAGAAAAGGGATCCCTTCAATGGTTCACGGAAGAACCCGGATTCCCGTAGTCTAACTGGTATCGCTCGTTTCGCCAGCAGCAAGCAGGCCACTGCTCCACCGCAGTCATCGGTTGGCAATTTTCATCAACCAGTACCGAAAGGAACGTTAAATTCCTGGCCCGTGACCAGGATCCTTTGCGGACTTGCATCGCCATCGTTCTGCGACCATTATGATGTCAGCAATTGTCCGGTCCAAAACCCGTCCTCGAAAGGCTATTTATGCAGCGGATCTTCCTCATCCTGTTACTGACCACGTCATCACCAGGTCCGGGACTGCACGCCCAGGATCCTTCCCAACCCGTGGCAAAACAAGCGGGCCGCTTGCAGCGACCGCAGGCCAAGCATCGTAAGAGCAAGCCGGTACCCAACCCATGGCTTGGCCATGGTCATGACCAGGACCCTCAAATCCGTGCGGCTACCTACCTGAAAACAACCGAGGAAATCCGAGCCCTGTTCGAGGGTCTGAAAAAGAAACCAGCGGGATCGCTTAGCTATCCGAAAGCAAACGGACTGCGAATCGTGGCTACCGGACACAGCTGGATGCGACCCGGTTACGGGACGCTGCCGCACATCGCGCGAGCCGCTGGCCTGGAACAACGGCTACGAACCAACACGCGTGGTGGCGAACAGGGCGGTGCTCGCATGATGTGGGAACACGAGAATGGCATCCTCTCCTCGCGCGGAAAACCAAATCCTGTTTGCATGGCTGCCATCACCACCGGGCAATGGGACATCATGATGTGGGGTAGCTATACCAACGATCGACCCGAGTACTATTTCGGCTGGATCGATTTCTGCCTCAAGTACAATCCCAAGATGGAATTCTATGTCTTTAACGGCTGGCCCCAGTGGGCTGATGGATTTGGAGAAGGAGAACGTCGCCCACGTATCGAAAACTACCGGGCCCGCGCCAGCAAGACCAACCAGTCCGTCACCAAGCAAATTGCCGGGATCGACAAGTACTACCCAGGCAAGGTTCATGTGCTTCCTACCAACGAGGCCATGCTGGCCGCCCTGGAACTTTACTTCCAGGGAAAACTACCGACCATCAAGGGACTCAACAAGAAAGTCGACGGCAAAGTCCCCTGCATCTGGTCCGATGGTGGACATCTTGATGCCCCGCTGGCCTGGCTGGAGGGGTATGTCTTTTATGCAACGATCTACAAGCGCTCACCTGCGTTGATCAAGCTGCCAGGCAAACATCCGGCACTGAACAATGAGTTGGACCAGGTCTTCCGGAAAATCGCCTGGCAAGCCGTGATCAATAACCCGCTCTCCGATGTCACCGATAAGAATTCAAATGGCATCGGGGATGAAACCGAATAGCTGGAGCACCCATGAAAACCATGCATACCCGATTTGCACTGGCGACTATCATCGTCCTGGCCAGCGCCCTGGCCAGCCATGCAGCGACACCTAACTTCGTGGTTATTTTCATCGACGACATGGGTTACGGAGATATTGAACCCTTTGGCTCAAAAATCAATCGGACTCCGCACCTGAACCAGATGGCTGCCGAGGGACGAAAGCTGACGTCTTTCTACGTGGCTTCTCCTGTCTGTACTCCCTCGCGTGCGGCCTTGATGACCGGCTGTTACCCGCAGCGTGTAGGCCTGGAAAAAGGTTCCGGGCACATTGTTCTCTTTCCAGGTGACCATCATGGTCTCCACCCGGATGAAGTTACCCTGGCCGAAACCCTCAAGTCCGCCGGCTATGCCACGGGTTGCTTTGGGAAATGGCACCTGGGTGATCAGCCCCAGTTCCTCCCCACCGCCCAGGGCTTTGATACCTACTACGGAATCCCTTATTCGAACGACATGTGGCCCGCCCTGAAGCGTTTCAAGTGCCCGAACCTACCGGTCCTGCGCGACACCAGGGTCGTGGAAATCGTCAAGGACATGGATGACCAGGCAACGCTCTGCAGGAAATTTACACGGGCAGCCACGGACTTCATTCGTCAGAACAAGAACCAGCCGTTCTTCGTTTACCTGCCCCATGCTTTTGTCCATGCTCCGCGACAAGCTTCACCGAAATACATGGCCGGAGCCAAGACCGTGGAGCAGGCACAGGTCGAGGAAGTGGACTGGAGCGTCGGCCAGGTACTGAAAACACTGCGTGAGGAAGGCCTGGCTGAAAATACGCTGGTCCTCTTTACCTCAGACAATGGACCGGCCCGAGGACTTTCAGCAGGTCCCCTGCGTGGCAGGAAGGGATCTGCCTACGAGGGTGGACATCGTGAACCCACCATTGCCTGGTGGCCAGGCACTATCCCGGCCGGCACCTCGTCAACCGAAATGATCAGCGCCATGGATCTCCATCCCACTTTCGCCAGGATGGTCGGCAAGTCCATGCCGACAGATCGCGTGATTGATGGCAAGGACATTGCTCCCATTCTCCTTGGCAAACCGAATGCCAGGACTCCGCATGATCGGTTTTTCTATCAACAGGGGGGACGACTTGCTGCCGTCCGTTCCGGGAACTGGAAGCTGATGGTCAAGGGTGAACTCTACAACCTCCACTCGGATCTTGCCGAGAAGAAAAACGTGGCACAGGCCCATCCTGCGGTGGTCAAGAAGCTGCAAGGATTGCTGGCAGCATTCCGCCAGGACCTGGAGAAAAACTCTCGGCCTGTCGGTATTGCCAAGAACCCACGAACCCTGGCACCACGACCCGGGGTCGAGGGCGAGGAGGCCTATCGACCCACGCTCTCCCTGGGGAAAAACCCCTGAACAGGCGCCAGCACACTGACTACTTTCTTGGTACCTGCACGGTAACGCTATTGGAAACTCCCATACCCTCGGGACCGGTCGGTCCACCCCGCACCGAATACACGCGGTAACGATACGTCTTGCCGGGCATGACCTTGTTGTCTGACATGGTGGTCATGCTCTTACCAGGCAGACCTCGATAATTAAGGAACGTTCCTCCTTCTTCCCCGTCCACTCGCTGCACGATATGACCAATCTCCTTTTGCGAGTTATCTTTCCACTGGAGGGTCACCGAAGTTGCTGACTTGGCAATCACGCGCAAATCACTAGGCGCATCCGCAGTCTGGATCCCCGGTTGAGGTGGACGTGGGCGCTGTAATGCCGGCCGTTCGCCGGGAGCATCAAGCTGGGAACGTGCAAGACGATAACGACGATGAATAAATTCCTGGATCGAGGCAACAATCGTGTCGTAACCGCGATCCTCGGGATTCGTGATACGCTTGGCCGGAAAGGGATCTGCCGCCAGGTCATCCTTGAGCTGCAGGTAAAGCTGATCCAGTCGTGGTACCAGGACCCGTGGATGAAAATACTTTTCCAGAATCAGGTCTGCCTCGCGCCGGTAACGAGCCAGGAGCTGGGGATTATCCAGGATCCGTTGAATCAACGGTGATGGAGAACGGGGCACCATCGGCCAGGCAGCATGCCAACCGGCGATCACCGGTATGCGCCGAAACGCGTTGTCGGCAAACGCCACATCCAGGTCCCAGGGCAGGTAGTGCCAACGGCCATCCGACGGATCATGATACAGGTAATAATTGTGGGCATTCCAACCGGTCAATTGGTCAAAGGCACCTGAAAAAAGCATCACGGCCATGATTTTCAGGAAGTTGTCCATCTCGATATGGGCTTCCATCACCCTGGCAAAATCCCTGTCGGGAGTCTTGTTGATCTTCTCGATGAGCGCCAGGACATCCCGTGCATCCTTGCGTGCTGCCGATGACTTGGGTTCAAACGCCAGGCCATGCTTCGCATTCGGATCCAGTGGTAAGCGAACTGGTTCCAGACGCCCCCCCGCCCCTCCCAGATGATTCTTGTAGAGCGCACCACCCTTGCTAAAGTGACGACTCGTAAAGACGCGGTCCATGCGTTCCACGTTGGTGTACACACCGTGGAACCTGTCATTCAGGTAGAGCGCAGCATGATTACAACGCGATGCCGGAATCTCCAGGTCGCGCAGGATACTGGTAATCAACGACTCACTAAAAAGACTGCCAAACTGGATCCCGTTATCCAGCGCAACACGTTCCAGCCCGAGGAACGTACGATCTTTCTCAAATTCTCCAAACTTGATCAAGAAGCTGCGCTTGTGTCGCTGGTTCGGATTGGAAGAACTGTTCCCCTTGTAGCGCACCCCGACATTCTTGAGCGTCTGGGTACCCCAGCGAAAGGTAGCGGGCACATAGATACGACTTGGCAGGGCCGCTTTCATCTTGGCCAGGTCCGCATCCTTGATCTGCAGGTGAATCTTCTGCAGCTTGCCTCCCTCGTAGAAGGTGGCCGCAGTTTCCCGATCCACGTTGGCTGGTATCTGCTGTGCCTCAACGGTTGCAGGCAACGCGATCACACTCATCGTTCCAAGCCCAAGGACAAGGTAGCCAAATACTCGGCAAAACCCGTGGCGTA
>MPLU02076035.1_pt1 | contig 16009 bp, 24 predicted proteins | sample 1617381 | NCBI WGS metagenome assembly MPLU02 (sample SAMN05944801, study PRJNA350692) | marine metagenome | biome: marine; feature: ODZ; material: water; isolation source: 90 m water sample filtered on 0.2 um supor filter | place: Pacific Ocean | collected 2012-04-08 | depth 90m m
AAGATTCTGGTAATACTCAATAAATACTACTATTATGAAAATCAGTGATAACACAGCAATATCAATGCCAATGCGGAATCTGTTGTCCATCGTGGCCGCAGTAGCAGTTGGAGTTTGGGCATATTTCGGTGTAATAGAAAGACTCAACAAGTTAGAAACTCAAGGTGTATTAATTGAGAAAGACATGACTGCGGAAGATGAAAGACTACACAGCGAAGTTCAAAAAAATACAGAATTCAGAATCAAATATCCAAGAGGTGAGTTAGGTCAAAGTTCACAAGACATTGAACAATTCATGTTGATTGAGGACTTGTACAAGTCTTTTGAGAGAATGCAAAAGCATATTGATGATATGGCTAACAACAAAATTAATATTGAGTTCTTGAAAGAGCAAATGGAGAAAGCACAACAACATATTGAGAAGTTGAAAGACGCTGACAGAGAAATAGTTTACAAAAACGGTAACGGAGAGGGACACTAATGATAGAATCAGTAGTAGCATTATTGATGTTTGTTAATGGTGAGATCAAGGAGCATAGAATCCAAGAGAACATGGCGAAATGCCTACGTGGCAAAAGACAAGCAGAAAGACAATACAGTGCCAGTGTGAAATATCAGTGTTGGAAAGGCAAAGGCGAGACTGAAATTTACATGGGCGAGAAATCAATCAAAGCAATAATTTTAGAATAGTATGCAAACAGTAATCAAAGTTATAGCAGAACATCTAGATGTAGCAGAAGGCAAAGTAGTACCTACAGCACACCTAGTAGATGACTTAGGTGCAGATCCATTTGACACAATCGAATTATGCATACAAGTTGAAAAAGTAACTGGTGTTAAAATATCAGAAGACGATGGTGAGCATGTACAGACTGTTCAAGATTTAATAAACCTAGTAGAGAAAAAATAAATGTGGACCTACAGAGCAAAAGTGGTCAGGGTAATAGACGGAGACACAGTCGACGTTGACATTGATCTAGGTTTTGGCATATGGCAGAAGAACGAACGTGTGAGAATCATGGGCATTGACACTCCAGAATCAAGAACAAGAGATAAGATAGAAAAGAAATTTGGATTAGCCGCAAAGGCAAAATTAAAATCATTGTTAGGAAAAACTACTGTACTAAAAACCACTATCAATAAAAAAGGTGTTGATATGAAAGGTAAGTTTGGCAGAGTACTTGGCGACTTCTTACAAAATGATAAATCTGTTGCAAAAATAATGTGTGAAACAGGACACGCAGTAGCCTACTTTGGTGGTGCTAAAGCAGATGTACAAAAGCAACACATGAAAAATAGACAAAAACTTGTTAAACAAGGTGTTGTTAAAGGAGCAATACAATAAATACGTATATTATGATAAAAGAAATTAAAAAATGGCTTATTAATCTTTCTAATGAGATGTGCAGTGAAACAGTTGATACCGCAAGTGAAATTTGCAGTAAAACTAAAAAAGCAAATGCAGATTTTGTTAAAGCAATAATGTCAAGTATATAAAAAGGAACAAAGTATGGAACTAATAGTATCACTAGCAATGAAATTTTGGCAGTGGACGATATTAATCGCTGTTGTTATTATAGGAGCAATTATAAACTTCACGGACAAAAGATCAAAACCAAATTTAAAATTCTACTTCAAAGGTTTTCCTGAGTTACAACCTATTGCAATTAAAACAAAAGGCAAAGGATTCTGGAAAGGTGTAGCGATGTGGTTACTATCGACTAGAAATTGGGAAATTAAAAAAGACTGGAAGTACAACATAGACGGAACAGAATATGTGATACCAGCAGGATTTGTTTTTGATGGTGCAAGTATTCCAAAATTCCTTAGAACGTTCTTCTCACCAGTAGGTGTTTTACTAATTGGTGGATTGGTGCACGACTACGCATACAAATATAAAACATTATTACAAGCCAACAAGAAGAAAACAATGGGTGAGTTAAATCAGAAGAGAGCAGACGAAATCTTTAGAGACATTAACATAATTGTAAACGGTTTCTACTCTATGAACTACTTGGCATACTGGTCATTAAGAATAGGTGGCTTTGTTGCATGGAACGGCCACAGAAAAAGAGACGCTAAAATATCAGGCGTCAAATAATAATGATGGACAAACTTATAACCTTACTGATAGGTATATTACTTGCACTAGGCGGGTGGACACTTACTAGGACATTTGATTTATCTACAAACCAAAGTATATCAATGGAGAAAGTTAATAAGTTAGAAAGACAAGTAGAAAAAATGCAAGATAAAATTGATCAAATGATGGATTCCGATGAAGAGATTATGGAGCAACACGAAAAATTATTTGAAAAATTACAGAAAGGGGATACTCCTTCAACAGGGTATAGTTATAACTAATGGCTGAATTAAAAGAAGATAAACTTATTGTAAAAAACGACAACATAGTTAAGAAAGGTGCCAAAGATGGTTGGGCATTGATCAAAATAATTTGGGTATTCTTAAGAGATGAATTACCACAGTTCCTTTCAAACTGGAGAACAGTTCCAAGAATAATGATGGGATTGTATGGACTAGTGTTCTACAACACCATGCAATGGTTCATGGCCCTTGATGCCCCAAACAATGCACAGGCAGGATTTGTTTCTGTTGTGGTTGGTGCGGGTGCGGCCTGGTTTGGCCTTTACGTCAACGGTAAGAAGACAGAAATCACTAAAAAATAATTACCACGCATTGACAGATAGCCAATCTGTCATACAATATAGTAAATGAAAAATTATTATGATATCCTTGGTGTGGACGAAAAGGCCTCGACTGCGGATATAACAAAAGCATTCAAGGACCTAGCCAAACAGTACCATCCTGACAGGGGTGGGGATGAATCCAAATTCAAAGAGATAAACGAAGCACACGACACATTAAAAAGCACACAAAAAAGGCACGACTATGATACCATGCGGAAGTTTGGTGGACCTAGGCAAGGTGGCGGACATCACCCTTTTTTCAATGAGGATATATTTGGTGACTTCTTTTCAGATTTTCAAAACATGGGTGACGGTGTGCAATTCAGTTTTACGCAAGGAGGACAACAACCTAGGTCATTTAGACAGACAAGGCGTGGCAACAGGAATGTACAAGTTCGTATGGCAATCAGTATAAAAGAAGCCATGGTGCACAACGATAAGACAATCAATTACAAACTACCTAGTGGCAGAGAAGAATTCGCCACAGTGAAAATACCTGCTGGAGTTCAACACGGAATAACATTCAAGTTCGCAGGCATGGGCGATGACAGTATAGCAAATATGCCACGAGGAGATTTAATGGTGGTCATGAGTGTATTAGACTCTGATGGTTACACACGTAAAGGTAATGACCTTTATACAGACAAAACAATAGACTGTTTCCAAGCGGTACGTGGAACAGAAGTAGAACTCAAAACACTAGATGATAAAGTTATTAAAGTAAAGGTTCCATCTGGAACACAACCAGGAACAATTTTACAAGTTAGATCACAAGGAATGCCTGTCCACAAAACATTAAATATTCGTGGAAATCTCTACGTGAAGATACACATATTGATTCCACAACTGTCAGCACAGGATTTAAAGAAGATAAAGGACCTATGATACAAATATTTCAATACCCACACGAAACTTTAATGCAGATAAGTTCACATTGGACCAAAGATGATTCAATCGAAGGCTACAATGACATTGAAAAATTTGAACATGATTATATTAAATTAATGAAAGATAATTTTGGAATGGGACTTGCGGCCAACCAGATAGGCATTACCAAAAGATTCTTTGCAATGGGTAACGAAACATTTGACACATTTCAAAAACATGCTATAATTTGGAATCCTAGACTGATTTCGCAAAGTGAAGAAAAAGTTATCGATGTAGAAGGATGTCTAAGTTTTAAAGGAATATGGTTAAAAGTAGAAAGACCAAAAACAGTAGAAGTGCAATATGAAACAACACAAGGACAAACAAGATTCGCCAAACTCGACGGAATGGAGAGCAAGTGTTTCCAGCATGAACTCGATCACCTTGACGGTATTACATTTAATAAAAGGGTATCTAAGATTCGATGGCAAATGGCAAACAAAAAATAAAGAGGCTCAAGGCAACTAAAATATGGAAAATTTTAACTGGAACATACAGAAAAAAAGAAAAGATTTTGAAAAAGAATGTGGAACGTCTTATAGCGGCTGTGCAACAGGAATGCGAATGGGACGAAATGGATATAAAAACTTGGGACGCAATACAAGAAGGCAAAATAGATTGGAGTGGAAATGTTAGAAGCAAACGAAGGACTAGAAAACATATTCGAAAACGCAGTTAAAGAGGCAGAGAAAAGAAGACACGAATACGTAACAATAGAACACGTGTTACTGGCTCTCATCAAAGACCAGAACGTGGGTAATGTATTACACGACTTTAAGGTAAATGTTTCACTGTTGATAAAAGACATAGAAGATTACCTAGATACCAAATGCAAAGATATCGTTGCTAAAGGCAAAGAGCCTATGACCCCTCGAAAAACCGCATCGCTGGAGAGGTTGATGAACAGAGCATTTACACAGGCCCTGTTCCAAGGCAGGCAAGATGTCACTTCTATAGACATATTGATTTCAATATTTGCAGAAAAGAAAAGTTATGCGGCATTCTTTTTGAAAAAACATCAAGTGAACAAGCAGGACTTAATGGATTTAGTTTCTACAGAAACAATATTGGACGAAGGAATGGCACAAATGGGCGGTGGTCAAGTTGGCCAAGAACAAAAACTGAGACCAAATCAAGCAGATAGAATATTAAAAAGTTATTGTGAAAATTTAAATCAAAAGTATTTTGATAAAAAAATAGATCCTGTTATAGGTAGAGAAGAAGAAACGGATCAACTAAAACAAATTCTAGCAAGAAGAAACAAAAACAATGTATTAATAGTAGGCGATCCTGGTGTTGGTAAGACAGCAGTGGTAGAAGGACTTGCCAGACGTATTGCTAAAAACAAGGGCGATGTACCAGAATACCTTAAGGATCATATTGTATGGAGTCTTGATGTGAATAGTCTATTGGCAGGCAGTAAATTCAGAGGAGATTTTGAAGAAAGACTTAAACTGATTGTCAACGCACTTGACCAAAAAGGTAAAAGCATTCTATTCATAGACGAAGCACACATGATTGTTGGTGCCGGTGCAACAGGACAAGGTAACAGCATGGACATGGCAAACATGATAAAACCTGCATTATTGAAAGGAACAATCAAGGTTGTTGCTTCAACTACGTGGGAAGAATATAGGAAATACTTTGAAAAAGATAGAGCATTGATGAGAAGGTTCCAAAGATTGCAGGTTGGAGAACCTTCAAAAGACACAGCAGTGAAAATTCTTAAAGGCGTAAAACAATACTACGAGAAGTTCCATAATTGCACGATCACTGACGAGGCTTGTGAAGATGCAGTTGATTATTCTAGCAAGTTCATAGCCGATAAAAAATTACCAGATAAAGCAATTGACGTAATTGACGTTGCCTGTGCCAGACTAAGGTTAAATGGAATAAAAGATGGCAAGATAGATCATGACGAGATAATACATGAAATATCTGTAATGACTGGTATCAGCATTGAACAGTTGTCACAAAAACAAACAAGCAGTTTAAAAACACTAGAAGAGAAGATGAAATTACAGGTCTTTGGACAGGACCGAGCAATCAATATTATCACAGACAAGATATTAGTTGCAAGAGCAGGGTTGAAAGCATTAAACAAACCTGTCGGATCATTCCTTTTCCTAGGCCCAACAGGTTGTGGTAAGACCGAAACCGCAAGACAACTAGCAAAGACATTAGGTGTTGAATTGATTAGATTTGATATGTCGGAATATCAAGAGAAACATTCTATTGCAAAATTAATTGGATCACCTCCCGGCTATGTTGGATTTGAAGATTCGCAAATGGGTGGTGGAATGTTCATAAACGAGATTGAAAAAAATCCACACGCAGTAGTGTTGTTTGACGAGATAGAGAAAGCACACAGAGATGTTTCTAATATGTTGCTACAAGTAATGGATTATGGAACAGTGACAGGTTCTAATGGTAAGAAAGCAGACTGCAGAAACATAACATTGATAATGACTTCCAACTTAGGTGCTGAAGCAATGGAAAGAAACAATATAGGGTTTGGACCAAGTGAGAGAACAGGTGAGGATGATAAAGCACTCAAAAAGTTCTTCCCACCAGAATTTAGAAACAGGCTTGATGCAGTTATTAAGTTTGACAAGTTAGGCAAAGAAACAATGAAATCCGTTGTTAAGAAATTCTTGCAAGAACTTAACACAATGACTATTGAGAAAGATGTAGAAGTAAATGCAACAGATGACGCAATAGAATTCTTAATGACAAAAGGATTTGATGCCAAACTTGGTGCGAGACCATTACAACGTGTGATAGATGATGAGATTAAGAAACCATTATCTAAAATGATGTTGTTTGGCGAATTAACAGAGGGAGGCATGGTCGAAGTCGGAATAACCAACGACATTGTGCCTAAACTTACTGTAAACTTCAAAGCCAAAAAACAACCACAGACATTAGAAAAGTTCAAGCCTAAAGAAGTCGAAGATGAGAAAACATCATAATAAACTTTACTATGGCAAATACCGTTATAAAACGGTGTTTAAGATGCCAGGAAGTCTAATGTTTTATCCAACCACGGACGAACATCTTTTACAGGTAAAAAAAAGATATCCGCAGTATCCACACATTAATTTCCTAGCAGATTTTATTATGAATAATCGCGATAACATAAAATTTAGATTCCAAGACAGAAGAAGCATTTTCTACACCAACAAAGACAACTCAATTAAGTTGATTGACAAGTTTTGGGACTTCTGGATTGGCTCAGAAATCGTAGATCCAAAGTTTAACAAACTAGATAAAAATACCGTTGGTTGTACTAGGTTGCCACATGGCAAGTACCAGTATCAGGTTTATGTGAAAAAAGACGCACATAGATTTATAAATGATACACAGAAAGAAAATTTGCGAGATTTTATTGAACGTAACGTAGACCATTGCTATGTGCCTGGTTACCAATTAATGGATTATCTCGAAGACAAATGTCCTTACTGCTTTGGAGGTTATTTTTATGTAACGCAGGAACGTTATATCACACCAATATACATGATGGCACAACAGGCAATAGATAAAGTAATAAAATTTAGAAAGGTGAAAAATGAAAGCAATAAAAAAGTTAAGAGATAAAAAAATATTTAATGATCAAAGTATTGTTGAAAGCATGATACAAAAAAACTGGATGGGCAGTCCGGTCATAAAGAGAGGCCTGCTTAGGGTCAAGCAAGTGGGAGAAGATGATTGCGTGTGTGAGGAACTGGGATCAGCAGATGGCAAGGCATATAAGATAAAATACATCAATATACTGACAGTGGATGGGCAAGAACCAAATGAACTAGCCGCTGTGTATGGATTGGGTCCAAAAACTGCAAGATTCAAGAGACGCAAAAGCGAATAAATAACAACGATGGCACAAACAAGCACAACATTATCAGGTGAAATATCACACAAAAGCGACATCACTGGCTCTGACATAAGTTTTACAGCGAGTGGTGGCACTTATACAATATCTGCAACATCAACAGTATTGACAGGTGCTGGTAAATTAGCCGTAAGAGATTTGGTAACAGTTTCGGGAACAACAAACAACAACAGCACATTCACTGTCAAAGCAGTAGTATCAACAACAGAATTCACAGTAGAAGAAGTTGTCACAACAGAAGCAAGTGATGGATCAACAGATACAACATTAGATCACACAGGTTTTGTGACAGACAAAGCCAAAGGTGATGGGTACTATTCTCAGACAGACGGTGTTCACACAGTAGCCTACCATCCAAACGCAACAATAAATGACGATGCAGATATAGAATTAAAGATGCAAGGCTCTTTGGCAACAACACCCACAGAGGATGACTGGTTTGACATTTCCGGCACATCCATAGACCAAACAAAGATCGACGGTTCCACACTGGCATTCCATGCCAATTTCACAGGAAATTTTGTGTGGATAAGAGCCAAAGTTTCAGGCATGACCGCTGGTGCTATCACAAAAATACTTTACAACCACTAAAAAAGTCAATAAAATCAACCATTCTAGCAAGATCAACTCTGGTTGACGTATTGTAGTTCCGTGTTATACTAGTAGCATGAACGACAATGATATAGAAAATATCAACACAGTTGATGTTAATATTACCGCGGAATCAATTGATGCCCACGTAATTTGCTTAAGAAGGAACGGATATAAAGTTCTAAAAAAATCATCAGTATACACGCATTACCTTATGTATTTCTTATTGGGTGCTTTCATCATAGGAAACACATTGGCATGAAAACAAAATTTAGGAATCTACTTCTAGCAGGTTCGATGACGGCACTGACCGCCTGTGGTGGCGGTGGGGGTGGTGCTCCTGGTGTTGTAAATGATTTCGTTCAAGGAGATCTATCAAACTTAACTGGTTCGGCAAGTATTGTAAGTTCATATTCCAATCTTATATCAAGTTTTCAAAGCACCATATCAAGTGGTGACATCAGTAGCATACAGGCAATATTGACAGGTCCAGACGAGGACGATATCAATAAAGCAAACGCATTGTTGACACAATTACAGACAGCAGAAGCATTATGGACACAAACAGAAGACCTTATAGCAAACCAAACAGATTCGGACAAATACACAATTTACAATTCAGATTCATTTAAGCAGGCACACGCGGCTATGCTTTACCTAAAAAATTATGTTAGGCCTGTTGTACAAAAAGTTGCAAATGGTAGAACAATTACACTTGCAGATTATAACACGATAGCAAAAGAAGAAAAAGCACAGGAAATTATTGCCACAGAAAAAGACACTACTGCAAGTTCTTATGCGGCGGAAAAATTAATAAAAAGCACACAAACAATCACAAACGACACTGATACGTCTACTGACGCAACAGGTACTTCAACTGTAAGTTATTCGGATTGGTCGACAGTATACCAAGGTGGTGGAAACGAAACTAGAACAAAGACAACAAGCACTACCAATCTAAGAACCACTGTCACAACAAGATGTAGTTTTTTAAGGACAACATTATTAAATGGCACATCTTCTGATGGTGCACAAACTTGCACAGAGATCGCAAGTGCGACAACAGAATTAGATCCAACAGTCACAACCGAAACAGAAACTAGAGAAGGTGATAATCCTGTTACAAGCACTGTGAATCTAGACGATGTAATCACAACTTCAACAGAAGATTCTGCACAATACACCGTGACAACATACACTGATGCGACTGACACCTCAACAGAAACACAAGAAGGGTCAGCAACGACAACAACTACAAACAGAGATGTTACAAACACCACAAACCATGGCAACAACACATCTACAGTGGTTGTGACAAGATATGTTGATACCACAGTAACAACACCAATTACAACAAAAATATACAGAACAAGACATTATACTGATACAATCAAAAAAGATACAAGAACAATCACGACCACAACACCAGTTAAGAGGGTCACATACAAAGACGGAACTACAGAAGATGTAAACGGTACAGCAACAGTCGTGACAGGTGATTGGTCAACACAGACTGTGAGCCAGTCAAACAGATCAGAAAACATCTTACAAAGTGAAACTACAAGTGACCAAATTGTAACAACAAGTGATTCCGGCACACAATTGAGCTCACAATCCGTATCTAATGCATACTCCGACAATGACATTCATTTGGGTACAAAAACTGAAAACATGAGTTCTGTCGTAGCAGATCACAAAACAGCAGAATACAACAGCAACACAGGTCTCAATACAATCAACGCCGCAGACGCCTATGCTAGAGGTTGGACAGGTAAGGGTGCGGTGCTTGGTGTAATTGACACTTATCAGAAAACTGATCACGAAAAACTTGATGGCAAATATCTTTACTACAAAAATTATAACTCCTATACATTCAACGAATCACAAGTACATGGTACAATGGTTGCTTCTATTATAGCAGGTAAAAGAGATGGAGACAGCCTGGATGAAAATGATAGATTAACCACAGGTAATTATAGCACGTCTACAAAATATCAAAACGGTGAACCATACACTGATTACACCCTTACAAAAAACAATGACATGCACGGCGTGGCCTTTGATGCAAAACTTGTTGGTGCTAATGTGGACAGATACAGCAGTGGTGGAATAGATAAAAGTTCTGCTCAACAGGCATTGCATGACTTTGCCAAATTAAAATCACCCGAAGCAAACGGTGGAAACGAATACAATATAATTGCAGTAAACATGAGTTTCAACACTCCTTCACTTTTTTACGAAGGTGCGGCAAAGAATTCGACGGTGACGCAACTATCAGATGGTACTTACAACGCATCTGAAATCATATCTAAGATAGAAGGTAATGGTTATGGCGATGCCAAGTATTGGAAGATAGCCACAGACAACGATATCATACTTGTGAATTCAGCGGGTAACTATGGATTCGATCACGCAGGTGATCCTGGTATATGGGCAGTGGAGACAGACAGCAACGGTGATCTAGTGCTAGGTGGCAAAATGATCATCGTAGGTAATTGGGATGGCAGTAGTGTTTCTGGTAACAAAGCAGGACACGTTTGCCTAGACATCAACACAGTGAACAACACTTGTAATGATACACACAGACTTTCAGATTTTTATATACTTGCACCAGGCACAAATATAATGGGTAGTGTAGGAAATGACAACTACATGTCAGGCAGTGGTACTTCATTTGCGGCGCCACACGTGACAGGTGCATTTGGTGTTCTTCACCAAATGTGGCCATACATGAAAGGTGAAAACCTAGTGAAACTTGTTATGAACACCGCAGATAAAAATTTATCGGGTTACGATGTCAACATACACGGACAGGGGTTACTGGACCTTAATGAGGCAACCAAACCACAAGGCGCAGTTGGTATAGTAACAACGGGTAGAGTAGATCATCCAGTTGTGAGTCTTAACAACACTTATTATTCAACAGGTACTGCACTACCGTCTAGTTTAGAAAATTTAAAAATTATGGTGCTTGATAACTATGATAGAAACTATTACATTGACATAGGATCAAGTTTTGTTGTGCAGGACAAAAGAAAAGTTTCTGATATAGAACAACTGAATAATGGTTATATGTGGATGCCTATCAATCAAAACTACGGATCCTTTGCACAAGGTGGACAATGGGATCTTGGATACATGAACTTTGGATTATTTACAGGTGAGAGCGGAAACGGTGACTATTCTACAAACATAGGAAAGAAGATTTTCATATCTAACAAGTTTGCTATCAACGGTAATGTTGGAAAGATGAAAGAGAACACAACCTGGTTAGGCAATAGTTCAGATGGTATTCTTTCAGTTGGAGAAAACAACATAACAAATTTCGCACAATTAGGTGCAAGTTATCAATTAGGCAACAATGTTCTAAGTTTAGACTACAACCAAGGTAGCACGGATGTGAACACTGTTGAAAACAGTTTGATTACAGGATTCTCAGATGTAACGACTGAGTCATGGAGATTGGCTTATGAAATACACAAAGATGGGAATAACACTCTCGGTTGGTCGTTCTCACTTCCTAGCCATATTACTTCTGGTACTATGGATCTTGAAGTAGCCGAGAGTGTAAATTTAGATGGAAGCATCAACTACACTACTATAAACAGCGACCTAACACAAAAAACTAAGGAGAAGAACATAGGATTCTTTTATAACCACACACCCACACACGAGACAGATGCAAGTTTTAACTTCACGGCAGAATATAGACAGGACATATCCGGACAGGATGGCAAAGACGGTGTAAACCTAGGCATGACTTACATGAAAAAATTCTGGGGTGCCTGTAAGTTTTTATGGATGAAAAATCCAAAATGCTACACAAAGAACAAAAATGGAAAAGAAGTTTTGACAGCGGATATGCAAAACTTGATGTATGGAAACAACAAGATTGATTCTGCAACAAAACACGGTTTGGTTTACGACATGAAAACAGACATGTTCGTACCACTAGACCCAAAGGATCCTAAATGGAAAGAATAGCAATAACATGCACTAACAACGGCAAGACCAAAGAAGCAGAAGTGCTTAACAAGACTGACAAGTATCTTAAAGTTGTTCTCTCAGGTACTCAGATAGTGCTAGAACTTTTTCGTGACGATTTAAATAGTGAGTACACAGGACACACAGCAGGATTACAATTTGAATGGCTACCGAAAATATAAAATTTAAACTAGAATTATTTGCAACCAAATGGGAGAAAGCACCAACCTGCAAGATTTTTGTAAATGACATTTGCAAATGGCAAGGCGAGGTAACTGGCACAGATAAAGCACCAAACATCATTGAGTTCACTAACGATTGTGAAGAAGGTAAAGATTACAAATTAGTAATTGACAGGGCAGGAAAAGATAAAACACAGACAGTTGTTGAAAATGGTGAGATAGTAAAGGACCAGTTATTGCACATCAAAACAATAGAGATAGACGAAATCAACATAGGTTCTTTGGTGTTTGAAGGCATATACAAGCCTATATACCCTGAACCATGGAAGTCACAACAGATCGAAAGCGGTTCGCAACTTCCAGAAACCATTAAAAATGTTACTGCAATGGGCCATAATGGCACCTGGACATTGGGTTTTTCATCACCATTTTATATGTGGCTATTAGAGAATCTTTACTAATAAATATGCTTATATGAGAGCATCACAATTCATAAAAGAAAATATAGATTCGGACGCAGTAAACGAACTCGATACGTACATCATGAACAATGAGGAACTTTACCGTAGAAGATTTATGCCTATCATAAGCAACATCAAACGTAAGATTAAAAAAAATGTGTATGACCACGAGAAAGCACAGAAACTTTGGATGTACCTAGTTGATGATGCCGCAAAAGAATATGTAAAAGAATTTGGTTCTACACAGGATGATGTGGCCACTATGTTCCCGAAGGATACAAGACAACAGGTTGCTAGAAATATCTCAGACAGAGAACTAGAAAACATAAAACAAGGTGAATACGATGTTACTCAGGGAACTGTTTCTTAAGGAGGACGATCGTTCAACAGCAGTTTTTGCCTTTGGCCGATTCAACCCACCCACAATAGGACACCAGAAGTTATTAGACAAAGTTATTTCCATGACCAAACAGGTCAACGGAAAAGGCTATGTGTTCCTTTCACAAAAACAGAACAATAAAACAGACCCATTGACTTTTAAAGAAAAGCAAGATTACTTGCGAATGTTTTACCCTCAACTTGCTATTGGTGATGCTGGCGTAAAGACAATCATACAGGCACTGCAAAAAATACAAGCGGAAGGCAGAACAAGGATTGTCATGATCGCAGGATCAGATAGAGTAATGGAATTCCAAAAGTTATTGAACCAGTACAACGGAAAGCCAGACAAAGCAGGAAATGACCTGTACAAGTTTGATTCCATAGATGTTGTGAGTGCTGGCGAAAGAGATCCAGACCAAGAAGGCGCCTCCGGTGCATCGGCATCCATGGCCAGAGAACTTGCCAACAAAGGACAAGAACACGAATTCAGCAAAGTAATAATGGGCGGAAACACTGGTAAAAAGTTATACGATATACTACAGGATCGACTTGCAGAGCAGATTGACGAAAACAACAAAAAGTTGTATAATGAAAAAATGGAAGACGTAAAACCAATTGTATATCTTGACATGGACGGAGTCCTGGCAGATTTCTTTGGTGGTGTTGAATTCCTTTATGGTGTTGAACACTGGAAGGAACTCACAAACGACAAGACAAAAGATTTAAAGAAACAAGTGATAGACAGGATAACAGGCACAGACTTCTTTGCGGTGTTGCCTAAGTTTCCAACAGCGGACGCACTTATAGACATGGTTAAAAAATTCACTGGTGGAAAGTTCAGCATTAACACTTCACCATTAAGAGGTGATCATGAAAATTCAGCCAAATACAAAAAAGTATGGATTGGAAACAATATAGAACAGCCAGATGATATAATTGTCACTGGAAGGAAAGAATCATACGCAAAAGACAAAGGCACAGGCACGCCTAACATTCTAATAGACGACAGGCCAGTCAACATACAGAGATGGCAGGCGGCTGGCGGTTACGGAATTCTTTATCAGGCGAACAGAGACCCATTAAGTAAAGTCCAACAAGCACTTGAAAAATATGGTAATTCCCAATCTTAGGTATCTGCACTTTGGACCAATAATAGGAGGCACTACCTGTGACGACAAGATTTGTTCTGAGTTATTGGAACGAGGTAGGAAAACAACACAATCACACGTTGAAAACCTAGCAGGACACATTAGGAAAGAGAACCTGTTTGGTCTAGAAGATAGACAATGGTTCTTAGATAACTTCCAAGATTACTTCATTCCTTACTTTAAAAAATTACAAGTCCAACAAGATCCAACTTTCTTTTACGGCAGGCCGCCTTTCAAGGAAGTGTGGCTTTCAAACTTATGGATCAACTTTATGAAAAAGGGCGAATACAATCCACCCCACGATCATGATGGTGATTTCAGTTTTGTTTTATATCTACAAGTTCCAAAAGAAATTGCAAAAGAAGATAACGAATTCAAAGGCAGAGGCACAGGACCTGGTGCTATACAATTCCTATATGGTGAAATGCAGAAAGGCATAACCACAGGACATGCTATAATACCAAACAACAATAACATATGGATGTTTCCTGCATCATTGAAACACACAGTACCACCATTCAAATCAGACGTAGAAAGAATTTCTGTGTCAGGCAACTGGTTCATAGTGGATAACGTAGACAAAACCAAACTGGATGTTGCTCCAATAACGATTAAATAACAGAAAGGAAACAATGCCAAAATTTAGCGGAATCAATAGACCATACCTGGCAGGTGAGATTGAAAAAACACCCCAGGAAAAACAAAGAGAATTAGACGAGAAGATGAAGAAGTTCCTTGCAAAGGGTGGCAAGGTGGAGAAAGTTAAGGCGCACAAACCTACCAAACAGCAAGAAAGAGACTGGACAATCTAGTGGACGAAATAAAGTTATTATTACAAGGTATGACAATAATTGTACCTATTATTATATTAGGATTATTATTAATGCTTGGCGGATTATTTGCTCCATTCCTAACAGGTATTATTGTAATGGTGTTCAGTGTTGGTGGATTAGTTTGGGCAAGAAAATTTTTTGAATAATGGACGAATTAGAAAGAATAAAACAATTAGCAGGTGTGGATAAACTACCCAAAGAGGATTCTATGGGAGAAAACCTATCCTACATTGGCACACAAAAATCACAATATCAGAAAAAACACAACATCAAACCGGGCACACCAGAGTGGTTTAAATTATGGTTCGCACAACCTAAACTCACTGGTGAAAACCCAATGCCCAAAAACAAATAAATACTCACAAATTGAGAAGCAATGAACAAATTAATTTTTTGGGCACTAGTAATAGGAGTAGCAGTATATCTTGGTATATACGTATGGTAGTATGAAATTTATTATTATTAACGGCACACTAAAACCAAGTACGGAATCAAACACATCTGTTGTTTGCGAAATGGTTAAAATAGGTTTTGAAAAACTAGGCCATGAATGTGATATAGTAAACACAGCAGAATTAAATTACAAGAACAGCACTCAAGATGAAGATGATGAACTACGTCCAGTGATTCATAAAATGATACAACCAGACATGGCAGGTATTATTATTGCTACACCTATATGGTGGGGTATGTTTAGCAGTCATACACAGGCACTAATTGAAAGATTAGATTATATTGATTCATGGAGTATTGACGGTAATGATTACAAACCAATGTTTGGCAAAGTATTTGGCAGTATTGTTTCTGGCGGAGTGGATGGTTGGCAACACATCACAGGAACGTTGGCAAGTTTTGCATCTAACCTAGCACTAACAACACCACCATTGTGCAACATTGAATCAGAA
>MPLU02279135.1_pt1 | contig 15997 bp, 18 predicted proteins | sample 1617381 | NCBI WGS metagenome assembly MPLU02 (sample SAMN05944801, study PRJNA350692) | marine metagenome | biome: marine; feature: ODZ; material: water; isolation source: 90 m water sample filtered on 0.2 um supor filter | place: Pacific Ocean | collected 2012-04-08 | depth 90m m
ATTAATATCCCAGGCTTATCTTCATCTATGCAGGGGCATCAAGAGGCAATAAATAGCAGCAGTATTAATACCATAGAAGAGTATTATCGCAGGAATACCTTCATAACGATTACTGTAAGAATCACACCTTTAAAGAAAGACAACCACAACATTGCGTAATCACTAATTCGATAGTTCCTTTGCCACTAAGCGATGTATTCCTTATGCCACTTAATTATGCTCACTTACTTTCTCCCTCCTCTTTCCATGGGTCAGTACACAATGTCTCCTTATATTGATTTTGAGGGGATTCATCCTGTCTTGATTCTTTTAAATCTTTCCAGTCGCACCACATCGCATTAATCAACCATTGCTGCGACTGACTTTGTGCTCCCTCATCAAGCAATTTGATTTGGAATGGTTTAAGGCCTTGTTTCCATTGCTTGTACTGCTCTTTCCAGTCCTCATCATTCATGCCGCTACCTGCTGCTGAAGAATTCGTCGAACCATAGAAGTAGTCATTCCCATAACAGCAGCAATAGCCAGGTATCAATCCCCTTTATGCCGCATTTTTAACGCTGCTGCTGCCTTTTATGGCGCTTAGTGCCTTGTAGCCAGCAAAATTGACCACTATGGCTATGCATCCGCCCGCCTTTGCTCTAACGAGTCACAAATACTTTTTAGCCCATAAATAGATAGACCGCCCAAGTCGTCTGCAAACAAAATCAACTATCTATCTAGGCCGATGGACTGACTAACCAGCCTTCCAAAAGATCAGATCAGGCTCCCTCAATCGCCTCCACCACACCGTCGCGCACCACCACAGACACCTGCATCTTCTCTACCAAGTTGTCACCCACGTTCAAATCACAAAAGCTTTCGATCTGACCCTGCTCCACAATCTGCTCCATCTCAAGCTCACGCACCTGAGCCTGCTGCTGAAGCAGGTTGCGCTTCTGCTCCTCCAGTTCACTCCGCTTGGCAGCTACCTGCTGCTGCACCTGGGCAACCTGATCCTGCACACGAGGGTCTAGGGGATTGGAACTCTGACGACGCACATCATCAACGACCTGTTGCCCTTCCTGTTCTAGCTGGCTCAACTGCTGATCAGTTGTGGCGATGGCATTGCTTAGTTCACGCTCAGCTTCCTCCTTCCATGCCGGCGTCACCACCGCGCGAATAGTAATAGAGCGTTTAATCGATAGGGTCGTGCCTTCGGCCATGAAAATGATGAGTAAGAGCTAAGAGTCTCAGCCTGTAGTCATGAGGTTAACTGTCTGCTGATAACCGGATACTCAGCGGCCATAGAGGGCCGCAATCAATGCACGATCACGAAGCGTGATCCGATCCCGCCGCTGCTTAAGAGTCTGTGTAAGCAGTCCGTTCTCAATCGTGAACGCCTCCACAAGAGCAACACCCGCCAAGCGTTCATCCGCTCGAGACCCTGAACGCTGAGTAAGTAAACGATTCAGCTCGCCGCGTAGCAACCGCCGTAAAGCCTCATCCCCTGGCGATCCACCTAGATCATCAGTCAAAGACAATCCCTGATCTTCTGCCCAGGACAGCATCGCCTCAAACCTGGGTACTAGCAAAGCAGCAAGCTGTCGCTCGTCCTGTCCCACAAGCATCACCTGCTCCAACAACGGGCTAGCAACTAATGCCGCCTCCAGCGGACCAGGCTCAATGTTCTCTCCACTGCTGAGCACGATCGTGTCCTTAGCGCGGCCAGTGAGCACCAAAGAGCCATCGGGCAGCAGCATCCCCAGATCACCGGTATCAAACCAACCCTGCGCATCAAGCACCTTGGCTGTGGCCTCTGGTTTTCTCAGGTAACCAGCCATCACTTGAGGCCCGCGCACCAGTACACGGCCACGTTGACGGAACATCAATGCCGCACCAGTTTCTTGATCCACGATCCGAAACTCAGTGTCAGGCAAAGGTGGTCCAGAACTGCCACGGATGTTGCGCCATGGCCTGCGACAACTAACAACTGGGCTGGTCTCAGTAAGGCCATAGCCCACCAACAACTCCACCCCTACTGCCTCAAAAAAGGCATCGACATGAGGTGCAATTGCTCCACCACCATTTATGGGGAAACGCAGCTGTCCTCCACATAACTGGTTTAACACCTTTGGCCAGAGCAACGCAGCTGCTAAACCATGCAAAGGCCAACGCAGCGTGGCTTCCAGAAAAGCCAGCGTGCGGCTAGTCATGGACACCGGCTCCAGCAACAGGTTGCGGGCAGTGCGCCAGGCCTTTCGCTGGGAGCCGCTATTTGCTATGGCTGAGCGCAGCAAGCGTTGCCGCCTACCAGGCATCCCCTTTACCGCCTCATCAAAGCCCGCCTGGATCGCCTCCCAAAGCCGTGGCACCGTAGCCATCACGATCGGTTTTACCCGAGGCAAATCCCTCTTCAGTTGCTTGATCGTGGTGTAGTGCTGAGTGCATCCACAAGAGAAGAAGTAATACTCCGCACTGCGCTCGTAGGCATGCCAGATGGGCAACACACTCAACACCGCTGCGCCCGGTGAGGGGTAAGCAACACAAGCCAAGCAACGCATCTGATGCAACAGATTGGCGTGGCTGAGGGGCACACCTTTGGGCTGCCCTGTTGTACCGGAGGTATAGAGGATTGTGGCCGTTGCAGATGCTGCCGAATCGCGAGCGCGATCCTTGAGCGGGTCCGGTGCAGGCTGCCCCGCTCCAGCAGCAAGCAATGCATCCCAACCCAATAAGCCATCGGCAGGCTCACCTTCGAGCTGTAAAACCAGACGCAAACCCCTTTTTTGTTCTTCTGTGAGGGCAAGCTTGTGCCACAACTCTGCGCTCTGCACCACAAGGGCAATAGCACCAGAATCCTCAAGGATGTAACGCAGCTCTTCCACAGGAGCAGTAGCTCCTCGTACGGCATTAGCTGCCCCAGTGCGCATCAAGCCCTGATCGGCCACCAACCAGCGGGGACTGTTCTCAGCAAAAAACGCCACCACCTCTCCACTGCCGATACCGTGATGGCGAAATGCTGCGGCAGCTAAAGCAATCTGCGCAGCAAGCTCGCCATAGCAAAAGCGCTCAGGATGAGCCGCGTGGGGAGCATCCACTGCCAATATCTGACCATGCTTCTGGGCCAACCAAGGCCAGATCTGATCAACGCGGCCCATCGTGGCTACATGACCCTGATGAGCCAATGCGTCTTCTTCCTCTCGCGAGGGATGCCAGACAGCCTTAGCCATCGAGCCCTCAATGCTGTCGTCTCTCACCCTGCTACCTACTGCCATATCTGACATCTTCAATGGGTCCAGGGCTACCACCGCTAATCATCAGACGCAAATGCTTCTGGATTGACAAGTGAATTTGGGGTCTGCCATAGCAAGCCAAAGCGGTCACTCAAGCTCTGACGCAGCAAAGGCTGAACCTCCGCCACCGTGAGCCCAGGAATCCATTGATTAAGCCGACCCACCGGATGGTTCGCCAGACCGCAAGGGACAACAGAAGAAAAACCCTCTAGATCACAATCCACGTTAAGAGCCAAGCCGTGCTGGGTAATCCAACGACGACAACCAACACCAATCGCCGCCACCTTGTGGCCTTCTAGCCATAACCCTGTAAGCCCATGCAGACGTTCACCCGCCAATCCCAAAACAACTAGGACATCAATCAACACCTGTTCAAGCTGACGTAGATACCAGTGCAGGTCGGTTTGATGACGCCGAAGATCCAAAACGGGATAGGCCACTAGCTGGCCAGGTAAATGATGGGTGACCTCCCCACCCCTATCGATGCGATGCAAAGCAGCCGGAGGATCCTTGGTATCAAAGAGCAGATTGGTCTCACTTGCACCACGCCCCAGGGTGTAACACGACGGATGCTGCAACAGCCAAACCGCCTGCGGGGCAAGGGGTTTGGCAAACAAGTGTTGCTGCCACTGCCGCTGCCAGCCCAAGGCTGTTTCTAACGGCACCAGCTCACTGCACTCAAAAAGAAAAGCCGCTGAAGGCTGTACTGATGCAGAAATTTTACTTAGCTTGCTGATATCAACCGGCACCGGAGGGATGCCATGAAGCTGCTGATCCATGGTCGCAATCTTGAACTGACACCTGCCCTACGCGAATACACCCAATCAAAACTAGAGCGAGCGGTTCAACACTATGAAGACATGGTGGTGGAAGCTGATGTACACCTTTCGGTAGCTCGAAACCCTCGAGTGCCGCAGCAGACTGCCGAGGTCACCGTTTTTGCGAATGGCACTGTGATCCGCGCTCAGGAGCGCAGTGAAAACCTTTACGCCAGCATTGATCTGGTAGCCAGCAAGCTCTGCCGTCAGCTACGCCGCTACAAGGAGCGTCAGAGCGACCATCACCACAGCCACGGGCATCGAGCATCTTCAACGCCAACTACTGAAGCGGTGATCGATGAAACTCAAGTCGATGGTTCCCTACTCGATGGCAAAGAGGCGCATCTACCCAACCCAGGGGTAAGGCGCAAATACTTCCCCATGCCACCAATGAGCGTCGAACAAGCCCGGCATCAACTAGACCTGATCGACCATGACTTCTACCTTTTCCGCGAACAAGAGAGTGGTGAACTACAGGTGATTTACCGGCGCAATCACGGCGGTTATGGCGTAATCCAGGCTCGAGCATGAGCGCAAGCAGTATTAATGTCGCCCCCCTCCAAGCAGCGTGACCTACCGGATCTAGCACCACTGATCGATCAGGCGCTGCTAGATCCCCACCTTGATCAAGAGGCCCTAAAGCAGGCCTGTGATGCCGCACGACACTTCGGCTTTGCCGGTTTGTGCACCAACCTTATTCGTCTTCCAGCGGCTCGCGAGCGGCTCGGAGCTCCAGGGCCGACAAAGCTCATTGCTGTAATCGCCTTTCCCTTTGGGGCCATACCAAGCACGCTGAAACAAGCCGAAGCCGAATGGGCCGCTGCTAATGGAGCCGAGGCACTCGAAGTGGTTCCCGATTTCTGGGCCCTCAGCCAGGGCCAAACCGAATGCTTTGCAGAAGAACTAGCCAGGCTCTGCGCGCTGGGGCTGCCTGTAGCCGTTATCCTCAACATCGCCCACCTGCATGCAGACAGCCTCGCCCTAGCTGTAGATGCCGCCATCGATGCCGGTGCCAGCGGCATACAAACTGGCAATGGATTCAGCCCAGCAGTATCTGCAGCTGATGTTCGTCAACTAGCAAGCCTGGCTCGAGGCCGTTGCGCGATCAAGGCAGCAGGAGGGCTTCACACTCTCGATCACAGCCTTGAACTAGTAGAAGCCGGTGCTAGCCGTATTGGCACCAGCCGCGGCCCAGAACTAATGCAAGCACTACGTCGCGGCCAAGCGTGAGTGGAGAGCGACGTCTAAACGGCCTCTCCCTCAAGGTGGGCCCCCTCGGGGAACATGATCGACTTCTCACTCTGCTCAGCGATCAAGAAGGAGTGACACGCCTTGCAGTGCCAGGAGCTAGACGGCCGCGCAGCAGCCTTGCTGCAGCAGTGCCGCTCAGCTTGCTGGAGCTACAGATAGGAGGACGCCGTGGCCTGGCCAGAGTGCGACAACTGAATGTGCTGCGCAACTTCAGTTATGTAGGACAGCAGCTGGAGACACTGGCTACTGCCCAGGCCCTTGCAGAACTCAGCTTGATGTTGGTAGCAGGCAACGATCCTCTGCCTGGCCTACTCAGCACAGTGCTAATCCATCTCGAGCGACTCGAAACCCTCAGCCAAGTTCATCCGCTAGATCTAAATACCACCCTGGCCTGCAGTGTGCAGGCTTGCGTTCACCTGCTTGCCTTAGGTGGCTATGGCCTACCGGTGCAGGAATGCTGCCGCAGCGGCTTAGCGCTAGAACCACCCATAGGTCAATGGGAATGGCGCTGCAGCCTGATGCCAGAAGAGGGCTTCGCAATTGGCTCCCTACCCGGAGCAGCACTTGAACTAAACCCATCAGAGCTGGCCTTATTACAAAGGCTGCTTCGCCCTGCCCTACCCATTCGCCGCGATGGCGAACTAATGGGTCCCAGAGAAGTGTGGCTGCGGCTACTCGCTGTGGTGGAGTGCTGGATTCGCACCCATCTGCCACACAACCTGCGTGCCCTGGCGATGTTGCGAGAATCGCTCATTAGCGCAGGCGATGGGCGATCATGACCGCGACACCAAATCCATCTTGAGCGGTTCAAATCTAAACAACCCTGAACCGACCCTGCCTACTGGCGCGAATCCCGAAGGGCGCCGCGGGTTGCAAGCAGTGCTCAAGCTGGATGGCTTTCGCCGGCTATGGATTGGTCAGATCTTCTCCCAACTGGCCGATAAGTTCTACATCGTGCTGATGGTGTACCTGATTGCCCAGTACTGGGTTAGCAGCACGCCTCAAAGCAACGATGCCCTAGCTGAGTTTGCAACAGCGATTCGGATGAACTTCGAAACGCGCGCCCAAAGGATCACTCTCTTAGCTACAGGCATCTATGTAGCAAACACCATCCCAGCAATGGTGCTGGGAACAGTGGCCGGGGTATGGGCCGATCGCTGGCCGAAACGTCGCGTAATGGTGGCTTCCAACGCCTTGCGCGCTCTGCTGGTGCTATTGGCCCCAGTCTGTCTATTGCCAGGCCCTCATTGGATAGGCCTTAGCTGGGGATACTGGGCGCTGCTGGTGATGACCTTTCTCGAATCAGTCCTTACCCAGTTCTTCGCACCTGCCGAGCAAGCATCTATTCCAATTTTGGTGCCCAAGGAACATCTCCTGGCTGCCAATTCTCTTTATCAAGCCACCAGCATGGGCGCCACGATCGTGGGCTTTGCCCTCGGTGATCCGATCCTGCGATTTCTAAAACAAACCTTCTTATCCATTGGGCTCAATGGAGGGGAATTCCTGTTGCTGCCTTTCTGCTACGGCATGGCAGCCCTCAGCCTCAGCACGATTCGCATGCAAGAGCAGCGCCGCATTAGCGGCAAAGCAAGTGTTTGGAAAGAAATCGGTGATGGGCTGCAGGTACTAAAAGAAAGGCCAACGGTACGCGCGGCCATGGGACATCTTGTATTGCTCTATAGCCTCCTCGCCGCGCTGTATGTCTTAGCCATCAGCCTCGCCTCTTCTATCCAAAGCCTTGGACCTACACGCTTCGGCACACTGCTTGCAATCAGTGGTCTAGGCATGGCCCTCGGCGCTGTGGTGATGGCCCAGATCGGCCATGACTTCAGCCGCCGCCGTCTTGCGGCCACAGGCCTAGGCGCAATTGGCTGGAGCTTGGTACTACTTGGCCAGCTGCAGGGGTCGATGAGCTTCACTTTGCTGCTCTGTGGGGTATTGGGAGTAGGCGCAGCGCTTGTGGCGATTCCAGCGCAGACAACTATTCAAGAAGAAACACCAGAAGCACTGCGCGGCAAAGTATTTGGGCTACAAAACAACCTGATCAACATTGCTCTGAGCCTTCCACTTGTCCTAGCTGGCGCTCTAGTGAGCGGCTTTGGGCTCGTGCCAGTGTTGTGGTTGCTTGCTGCGCTTGCACTCTTGGCCGCTTTATTAGAACGTCCATGGCAGCGCTGCTAGCTTTCACATTCGATTAGAGGGTTGCAGCAGGTGGCGCACATCGCCTGGCTGGGAAAAAAAACACCGTTTTGCGGCAACGTCACCTACGGTCTCAACACCACAGAGGCCCTAAAGGAACGCGGCCATCAGACCAGTTTCATTCACTTCGACAATCCAGGCGGCTTAAGTAACGGCGAGAGTGCCCTGTTGGCAAACGACCCAGAAGTGAGCCTGCCATATCTAGTGAAATCTCAGGTTTACACCATCCCCTTTCCAGGAGCGCAGAGGGAACTAAAGGAATCATTCGAAAGGCTGCAACCTGATCTCGTCCACGCCAGCCTCACTCTTTCTCCCCTTGACTTCCGGCTACCTGAACTCTGCGAGCAGCTCAGTGTGCCATTGGTGGCCACCTTTCACCCGCCATTTGATAGCGGCATGCGCCACCTCACGGCCGGCACACAGCAGCTCACCTATCAGCTCTACGCCCCTGCCCTGGCCCGTTATGACAAGGTGATCGTCTTCTCCGAATTGCAGGCGGAAGTTCTCAGCAAACTTGGAGTATCAGAAGAACGACTCGCCGTAATACCCAACGGAGTAGATCCTCAATGTTGGGCACCAGCAAGTGCGCAAAACACCAACCCGAAGCAGCAGGAAGTGCGCAAACGCCTTGGAAGCGATCGAATCTTCCTTTACATGGGACGCATAGCAGCAGAAAAAAACGTAGAAGCACTGCTCCGCGCGTGGCGGCTAGTTGATACCAAGGGTTGCCGACTGGTAATCGTTGGCGATGGCCCTCTGCGTTCAACCCTGCAAAACAACTCCACCACCACGAAAGGAAGCGACGTGCTCTGGTGGGGCTATGAGTCAGATCTAAACACCAAGGTGGCCCTACTCCAATGCGCAGAGGTGTTCTTACTGCCCAGCCTCGTGGAAGGGCTATCTCTGGCATTACTGGAGGCCATGGCAACAGGCACTGCCTGTGTAGCCACAGACGCCGGAGCTGATGGAGAAGTACTCGATGGTGGCGCCGGCATCGTGTTGAGCACCCAGGGTGTCACCACCCAATTGCGCACCCTGCTACCAGTACTAAGAGATCAACCCGTACTTACAGCGGAACTGGGACGCCGCGCGCGAATGCGCGTACTCGAGAGATACACCATTACCCGCAACATCGATGACCTGGAAAGCCTCTATGGAAAATTACTAGGCGTGGAACCTATGGCGGCCTAAGTAATCAGGCCAGTTCACGGCTACGTTCTGCGGCGGCAACAACAGCCTCAATCAGAGCAGAACGAACTCCGGAGCGCTCGAGCTGTCGCAATGCAGCAATTGTGGTGCCACCTGGGGAAGTAACCATGTCCTTAAGTTCTCCTGGATGCAGCTTCTGCTCCTTAAGTAATGCTGCGGTACCCGCCAGGGTGCGATGAGCGAGATGATGAGCCAAAGCCCGTGGCAATCCTGCCGCCACCGCTCCATCAGCCATCGCCTCAGCGACTAAAGCAACATAAGCAGGACCAGATGAAGTAAGCGCCAAAAAGGCATCTAGCTGCGACTCCGGCAGCTCCAGCACCTCGCTAACCGGTAGAAACAATCTCTGCACGGATAATCTCTGCTCTTTAGTAACACCATCTCCCCAGGCCAGTCCTGTGAGCCCAGCTCCCACCAAAGCCGGAGTGTTTGGTACAGCACGCACACAGCTATGCCTAGGGAAAGTTTTCTGCAGACGCGCCAAGGTCACACCTGCAAGTACAGAAATCAACAGCGGTGGTGAATCCACGGCTGAATCAAGGCGAGTCGCAAAGGCCGCTACAGCATCTAACTGCTGCGGTTTAACGGCAAGCAATTGAATCGGTGCCATCCAGGCATCGACAGCGCTGGGATCACCAGAAGCTTTCAAACGCAAACCTTTTGGCAACTGAGCCGCAAGACGCTCGACGCTTGCAGTACGACCCACTACTGCAACAACATCTTCAGGAGATAATTCTCCCTGCTGAAGCAATGGCAAAACAAGAGCCTGGGCCATTCGGCCCAGGCCAATCACACCAAAAGAACAGGGTCTGTGGGGACTAGATACCTGCAGCTCTGGTGGCCTCCCATGCCGGAACTGGAGCGGAACCAACTACTTGAGACGATGACGACACTGCAGCCGAATCAAGATCCTGACTCACCACGGTGGGTGCAGAAGACTCGTCATGACTAGCATTAGAGACCGTGACACAGCTAGGAGCAAAGAGAAAGATGCTCTCCCCTACCCGCTCCTGATGGCCATCGATGGCGAAGGTGCCACCAGCCACAAAATCCACCGCCCGCTGAGCCTGATCAGGCTCCATCATCGTGAGATTCAAAATCACGGTCTTACGTTCACGCAAAGCCTGAATCGCACGAGGCATTTCATCAAAACTCCTGGGTTCCATCAGGTTTACCTCAGCAGAAGCTGAGGCAATACCTGGCATACCTATCACATTTGAAGAAGAGAAACCTCCCCCTAGATCAAAAGGGCTGGATTCAGATGGCGGAGCCAATGCACCCCCTCTGGCATGGTCACTATTGTGATCCATGTCCATCTGATCATCGGTTTCATAATCGAGGTCGTCGTATTCGCTATCGAGATAGTCGTCACCTGCAACAACGGCACGAAGGCGAGAAATAATCGACACCGTTGGAATCCTCTCGGGCTGATGTGAACGAAAATCGGCTTAAATCCGAATTGAATCGAGTTTCCTTTAGGAAAACTACGAAACCTGACACTTAAATAGCGCCTCAAACAGGCCGGGGCAAGGGTTTAGACAGTATTGATTTCATCTACAGAAGAACGAGTTGCAGATATGCGTGCGCCAAAGAGAATTGAACCCAGTCTCAACCAGGTGGCGCCTGCTTTGATAGCAACAGGCCAATCACCGCTCATTCCCATCGAGCAATCCGACAAATCAAGCTGATCCGCTAGATCGCGACAGTCTCGAAACAGCTCCTGTCGTTGCTCGAGGTCAAGCGCTAACGGTGCCATCGTCATCAGACCAATAATCTTCAAATGAGGCAACTGAACCAACTCAGGCCAAGCCTGCTTGAGCTGCTCTAAAGAGAAGCCACCTTTAGTCGGATCATCCCGCAACTTGACTTGCAACAGCACCTCAGGGCAACAGTTCTCCTCAGCAGCAATTCTTGAGATGCGTTCTGCTAAAGGCTGAGAATCCACGGAATGGATCACGGCAAAGGATCTAACCACTGCACGCACCTTGTTGGCTTGTAAGCGTCCAATAAAATGCCAACGCAGAACTTTTAAATCAGCGAGTGCCTCCAGCTTGGGCAACGCTTCCTGTAAACGACTTTCACCAAAATCCTGCTGACCCAGCTCCGCGAGCTGACGTATTAAGGCTGCGGGGTGGCCCTTACTTACAGCCAGCAAATGCACTCCAACGGGAAGGCTGTCAACCAAGTCCCGCCAGCGAACAGACAAAGTCAAAACAGCGTCAGATATTCAGATAAAGGTCTGAGCAAACAGCTGCTGCCAACCCTCAGCTTCAGTGGAGCGATCGCGCCGACAACGCGATAGATGGAGTTCAGCGTAGTGGCGGGCGTCCTGATAGGGAATCACCTCAAACTGTGCCCCTCGAGGCTGCAGGGTGACAAGAAAAAACATCCTCTGGGCATATAGCGTGGCGTAAACGTCTCGGCCATCACCAGCAGGTGCCACGAGATAAAGCATTCCAAACGTGGGGTGATTGAGATAGCGCTCTACACCCACTTGCCGCTTTTAATCATCTACAAACCACCGTACTTCCCACGCAAGCCAAGAACCAAAATCAGCAACATGGCCGAAGCGATATTGAGCAAAGAAGATGCTCCAGCCAATACCAACTGGGGGCGGAATTGATCGGGTGGAAGCCAGAGGCCACCACGAGCAAGCAAGGCTTCTGCTCCTTGCTCAGCCCGCAAGAGAATATTGGCCAACAAGCGCTCACCCACTGAAAGGATCAAAGCAAAAGAAGCCTTGAATCCAAGCTTGCGCAAATTGACAGCCCGGCTAGCCAGAGCACGTAAAAGATTCTGCAACTCCTCCTGCACTAGAGGCAGAAACCGCAAGGCAAGCAACAACTGAAAACTGAGCCGATCAACAGGAACACCAAACAAAGCTAGTGGCGCTAGATACCAGCTCAAAGCCCAAACCAATTCTTCTGGTTGTGTAGTCAGCAGCATCAGGTTGACGCTATGCACGACCGTAAAAATCAGCGTGGAGGTGTTGAGGCCCAACTCAGCGGAACTGCGATCAATTACTAAAGGCCCCAATGCAAAAGAGCCAAGGCGGAGAGGACCAAGCCGCAACAACTCCCAGGAAGGACTAGTCACACTCGCCCCGGCAACTTCCTGCGGCGAACGCACAGCGAGGCTGGCGGCTGGCTCCCCGGTAGGCAACAACATCGAAAATAGCCCCACAAGAACACCCAGAAACAGCAAGAAGAGCAAAGATCGCCACCAAATCCGCACAGGTAAACCACTCGCCAATGTGATCAACAAGAGAGCAACGACCAGAGCAATACGCCACAAAGAACCAGCCAGGACTGGCGTCAACAGAAACATCAATACCCAAGCCAACTTCAAACGAGGGTCGAGACAACGCAACCAACCGGAACTACCGGCTACGTACTGTCCAATTGGAAGCTGACGCAACCAGTCCATGGCTCAGCCCAAATGGTTTTGATTGCGAGCTAAATCGCGTTCAGCGTCTCGTTGTTGCTTACCACGCCAAAACAGTTTCAAAGGGGTGCCATCAAAACCAAGGCCCTCTCGCAACTGCCTTTCTACATAACGGCGATAAGTATCACCAAACAACTTGGGGTCATTAACAAACAAAGTAAAACTAGGCGGTCTAGTTGCAACTTGAGTCCCGTAATACAGACGTCCCTGACGACCACCACGAGTCGTAGGCGGACTGCGCCAACTCAACGCTTCCTTCAATACTTCATTCACCACTGATGTACTCACCCGACGGCGATGCTGCTCAACCGCCAAGGCAGCCAAAGCGAAGATACTTTCCAGCCGCTGCCCAGTTAGTGCAGAGGTGAACAACATCGTCGCCCAATCAAGGAAGTAAAGCTTGGCGCGCAACTCTTTTTCCATCATCGGCATGGTGTGACTATCTTTCTCGACCGCATCCCATTTGTTCACCACCAGCACGCAAGCGCGGCCATCTTCCTCAACCCTGCCAGCCAAGCGTTGATCCTGCTCTGTAACCCCATCGAGGGCATCGATCACAAGCACACATACATCGCTGCGTTCAATCGCCTTAAAACTACGGTTGATGCCAAAAAATTCAGGGCCGTAATTCACACTGCGACGACGTCGTATCCCAGCGGTATCGATCAGCCTCCAAGATTGACCTTCTCGCTCCAGGCGAGTGTCGATGGTGTCGCGTGTAGTGCCACGAATAGGACTGACGATTGCGCGCGCCTCACCGCAGATGGCATTTAACAGGCTCGATTTACCAACATTGGGCCGGCCAATAATGGCCATCTGAATCGGTTCAGCCTCTTCTGCCTCCTCATCCTTCGGCGGTAGAAGAGCAAGCACACGATCAAGCAGATCACCGGTGCCGGCTCCATGGATTGCTGAGATCGGATAAGGCTCTCCCAGCCCAAGACGCCAAAAATCAGCCGCCATCGCCAAACCCTGATCTGGCGACTCACATTTATTAACCGCTACCAGCGTGGGGCAGGAATGGCTGCGTAACCATTCAGCAATCGACTCATCTGCAGCCGTAACACCCTGCTGGCCATCAACGATCACTACTGCCACAGAGGCTTCTGTCAGTGCCAAGTTGGCCTGTTCACGAATCTCTGGCAAAAACTCACTGTCGTCATCGAACACCAAGCCTCCGGTGTCAACCACTTTGAACTCGCGATCACCCCAGAAACCATCCTGGTAGGTGCGATCACGAGTAACGCCAGGCTGGTCATGAACGATCGCCTCACGACTACGACAGAGGCGATTTACCAGCGTGGACTTGCCTACGTTGGGGCGACCGATGATGGCCACTACCGGACGCACCACTGAACTGGATCCTTGCAATTATTCCCAGACCCTACAGAGGCATCGAACAGAGAAATCAAAATTGATGCACTAAAAGCGCAAAGCGATCAATGCAAATCAGCTCGAAATGGCCTTGCTGATTCGCTTTTTGATGGAGCTGAGCAAAGCAATCCAATGAATAGAGAAGGTCTAGGCATAAGCGCTCAACTCATAGAGCTTGAAAAGATGCGCGCATCAACACCGACGCCCAACAACCAAGCCAACACTATGCAAACGAGAACATGTTACAATTTTTCTGTTATACCTGAGGCTTCAGGGTAATGCTTGTGCAGCCTAGTCATTCGCTCAACACCAAAAGCGAGCAAAGGCGCCAATGGCGCAAACAAAGGAGAATGGAACTACTACGAATCCGTCACGATCTCATAAGCCGCCTGAACGCAGTAGATAGAGCTTTGGGCTCTTTTAATCCTCCAGAAAAACAAACCAAAAGTCAAAAGGTTTAGCCTGCGTATATCATCAAGCAGGTCGAAGACCTGCCAACAGAGGCTATCTTGACAGCCAATAATTATTCAGCAAAATATCAACTAGAAGTATTTATGTTATGCCAATGCTTTAGTGGCATCATTTACATACCACATGCCACCAAGTCAACCCAGAACTCAACAGCCGCTATAAAAAGCACAAAGCCTCAACAAAGATTAGAGCAATAAAATCGCACGAGAGCAACCAAACGGAAACCCGCAGGCCATCAACAGACCATCCAAGAAGAATATAAAGGCCCACAAGCAAACAAAACAATCAATCAACTACTGCCATGGCTCATTTGACAACCAAAGAAAATAGCTACTAACAAACTCCTCGATTATTTCGATGGTTTAGATATACAAATAGATCATAAAAGCAATACTTACCCAATACGACTCGCCCATATCCTCAATTTCAACAACTACTAACAGTGCCCAACACAGTTGAGTTAGGCCTTCAAGCCAAACTCACTCGACGATCGGATCACCTGGATGACCTCGTAGTGGATCAATAGGAGGTTCAAAGAGCTGCGGCAAGGGTCCTTCTTCAAGCAGTTCTTCTCCACGCTGCGCCAACCAGGCCAATAACCAGTTCACCGCGGTAGCACGACGGGTGCGACGGGGTTTGAGCTCAGAAATGCGATAGCCGGCAAATTTCAGCTGTTCTTTCAATAGCTGTTTATGGGGTTTCGCTATTGAACGGGTGAGCTGTACAGAGGCTGGCCGCTGAGCGATTACAGGCGGGGCTTCAGGAAAAGCCTGCTTCCAGGCCTGCGGAGTTGCTGGCCCAGCCAACCAGGCTGCACCATGCTCCCCACTGGTTTGATAACCAAGACGCTCCCAAACCAACTCAGCTACAAAGCAATCACTAATGCGATCTTCGATAATCTGCATCAACAGGTCCCGACTAAGGGGCCAAATAGGCGGCACCCCATCTAAGGAAGGCTCAGACCCAGAAGAGAATTCCGACACCTGCACAAGTAATCAGAAAGATCACAATAATTCCATGAACAAGGCTGCACCTGAACTAACCATGCCAGGCAGAGGAAAGCCAAGAACACTGCGTTGCCGGGTGTTGCAGTCGCCGCTTGCAGGCGTTAGTGATCGCATCTTCCAAAGCCCATGAAGACGTTGGGTTCCAGAGGCGTTGCAATTCACGGAGATGGTCAACGCCACCAGCTTGGAACTAGGCCACGGCCTGCACAAGCTCGATGAGCTAGCCAATGAACCTGGAGCTATTGGTGTGCAGTTGTTCAACTACCGACCAGAGGCCATGGCAAATGCTACACAGCGAGCATAAGACAAAAGACTAATAAGCAAATATTTTAAAAGCTGCTGGTGATACAGCCACGATGGAAGACTGAAAGAAAGGTTTCTGTGAATACTCAGGCACAGTGCTTTCAAATAATGAATGAGGATATTTCAGAAGTGGCTATAGAAGAGAAATGAACGGATGAAGGACAAATCAAGTTTTAGTAGAAGCAAAGGAAAGGACAGTGATCAGAAATAAAGATTTCAGAAACGAGTTTGATTTCCTTTAAAGATGATAAAAGCAATTAACGATACAAAGCCCAAAAGTGTTCCTGCCAATAGATAATAAAGATACGAAAGAGGTATATCAAAAAAGAAGGGGAGAGGCATTATAAAAAGCTTTTGGGAAATTATAATGCCTAGTTCATTAATTTTGTCGATCGCTCATCGCTTCTGCTGACAATGAAGAGGAAGAAGTTCACTGCAACTTTAGTACAAGTTCAATCCTTGATTTTAAAAAAATCTAACGGGAAAGGGCCCAAAGTATCTGCCTCTTTTTCTTCATTGTTATGTTGACAACTGATCAAGACACCTTCGCCTAAGCCATACTCGATGCGCACATGGATATCTCCGGTCTTTTGATTCGCCTTAAGAAAAACCGGTCCATCCTCAGTTGGTTTATCGACTACATTCATGG
>MPLU02353348.1_pt1 | contig 15979 bp, 15 predicted proteins | sample 1617381 | NCBI WGS metagenome assembly MPLU02 (sample SAMN05944801, study PRJNA350692) | marine metagenome | biome: marine; feature: ODZ; material: water; isolation source: 90 m water sample filtered on 0.2 um supor filter | place: Pacific Ocean | collected 2012-04-08 | depth 90m m
GCGAAAAGGAAACTTTTTCGACCTTGTCGGTTCAAACTAGCCCGGTTTTGGTTCGAACTTGAACCGATAACGGTTCGAACCGGTTCCCGTGTAGCGTTTCGAGACGTGTAGCGTTTTGAGACGTGTCTCATTGTGCGACGTGTAGCGAAACGATGCATGACTCGTTTCGATACGTGTAGCGTTTTGGGACTGTCGCAAATTGAGACGTGTCTCATTATGGGATTTGTCGCATAATGCAACGTGTAGCAAATTGAGACGAGTCTCATTTTGAGACAAGTCACATCTGAAAGGCAGATGATTTAATGGTCAAGGCTGACCCTCCTAAGTTGTTGATATCATTGAAGAAAAGAATGGGGGGGTGTACCAATAGGGGGGAGGGGGCGGTAAAAGGGGTATATAGCCCTCAAAATCTCCCAGGATCAAAAAATAACGTGGTCCTACATAATAGGACCAATCTCCCTATCAAGCTCAGACCCCCGCAGGATGGCGACTGGAACTACATCTACGACTCCTGGAAGCGTTCCTTCAAGGAAACAATGCCTTGGGTCCCTACCCCAGATTTTTTCCAGGCCATGGGAAAAAGGGTCGAGGAGATTAAGGCCAGGGGGGAGACGAGGTTCTTCATTGCCTGCGACCCAGAGGATGAGGACTTTATCTTCGGCTGGGGCTGCTTCGGAAGAAAGAACCTTATTCATTACGTATTCGTTAAGCAGGCTTTCCGCCACGCCTTGGTGGCCATTCGGCTAGTGGAGCACGCCACCAACACATCCAAGCCTATCGTCTTCACTCACTGGACCCGAGTCTGTGAGAAGCTAAATAAAAAATACCCGAGAGCTCTCAGGTACGAGCCCTCGAAACTTCCAAAATCTTAAGGAGATAAAATGCCTATTAGTTTAAAATGTTTTGATACTATTGACTACTTCCACGTTTGCGGGATGCACATGAAGCGGTTCACCGCTGGGGTGAAGGGGAACGTTAAGATTGATTACCACTTCCCCCACGGCGTGATGGTTCATAGGGATGGTAAGCAATCAGAGTTTATCCCGATTCACTGTGTTCGGACGGTTACCCCTGTGAACCCCGAGGACTTAAATGCTGTACTCGGCGAAGCCCCGGTCAAAGACTCTCCTCCCCCCGCCGCGCCTAAGAAGCGGAAGCGTCGCACTAAGGCAGAGATGGATGCTGAATGAGTTGGCACTTTTTGCAGGAGGGGGAGGAGGAATCTTGGGAGGGAAGCTCCTTGGATGGCGCACCGTTTGCGCTGTCGAGATTAATCCCTACGCTCGAAAAGTCCTCCTTGCCCGTCAGCGAGATGGAATCCTTGAACCCTTCCCCATCTGGGACGACATTACAACCTTCGACGGAACTCCATGGAGAGGTGCCGTTGACGTCGTTAGTGGAGGATTCCCCTGCCAAGATATTAGTGCAGCCGGAAAGGGCGCGGGAATCGAAGGGAAGAAAAGCGGTTTGTGGGTGGAAATGGCAAGGGTCATTCGTGAAGTACGACCCCGACACGTCTTCGTGGAGAACTCGCCAATACTCACTAGTCGAGGGCTTGGATGTGTTCTCGGGGACTTGGCCGAGATGGGGTACGATGCAAAATGGGGAGTGTACGGAGCTCACCATGTTGGAGCTCCCCACAAGCGGGACAGGATTTGGATTGTCGCTACCAACCCCGACTGCAAACGAAGGCGGCAGGAACAGGTCTTCATCGGCGGGCTCTGCGATAAGGCCAAGCCTGGGCATGATGACCAAGCACAACTCTTGGCCGACTCCGAGAGCGAGCGACGCAAGGGCAAATACATCCCCCTCCTCATCGACACTAAAGCGAGTCGGAGAGGGAAGAGCGAAGCTCTCCGAAGCAATGCAGCACAGGTCAGAGGGTGGCCCCCTGAATCCAACGTGGGTCGAGTGGCTCATGGGGTGGCCCGAAGGGTGGACCGACTTAGAGCCCTTGGAAATGGGCAAGTTCCGGCAGTGGTTAAGCTTGCATGGGAGAGTCTAGTTAATTAGGTTTTAATTAGGTTTTAATTAAGTGGGAGTAGGATGGCTAAATACTCGGACGACCAAATCCTTAAGGAGTACCTGAAAAGGTTCGGTGGTAAAAACTTTGCCAGCCTTGAGGATTTAATCACAGCTAAGGAGGGGATGGGTTTAGAGACTGCCACCCCCTTGCAGCGTGCTATCTTTAGGATTGCTGACGGAAAGCCCCTGGGGCACCTGTCCAAGAACAAGGATGTGGCGCAGGCTCTTGGTATCTCCTGGGAGCAGCTAAGGAAGTTTCACTTAGGTGAGGCTCCGAGGGAGTTGGTTGTGTTGTCCGGTATCCGTACCGCTAAGTCTTTTATGTCGGCGGCTATTGCTATCTGGGCTAGCCAGACTTGTGATGTTGACCATTTAAGGGCTGGGGAGATCCCCCGGTACTCTATTGTCTCTTTGAATAAGGATTTAGCGCACGTTGTATTGAACCACCTTATGGGTTCTATCCTTGCGAGCCCCTCCCTGACCCGTTTAATATATGACCAGAAATCGGCCAAGAAATGGTTGGATAATGGCCGACCGGGAGCCGATGCCATTGTTCTCCGCCACCCCACTGGGCGCCCGGTTGAGATTAAGGTTGTTTCTGGGAAAAGGGCAGGGGCTTCGCTGGTTGCTCGTTGGTCTGCCGGGGTTACGTTTGACGAAGCTCCTCGTATGGCTGGCCAGGATTCTGCGGTTATTAACTTGGATGATTCACGAGCGGCGGTGGTTGGGCGTCTTCTCCCTGGTGCCTGCATCACCATGATCGGGTCCCCATGGGCTCCAATGGGTCCTGTATACAATATGGTACAGGAGCACATGGGGGACCCCAATCGAGAAAGAGTGGTGATTAAGGCACCGGGTCCCCTGCTAAATCCATACTGGTGGACCGACGAAAGATGCGAGCGCCTAAAGAAAGCAGACCCTACGGCCTATCGGACTGATGTTCTAGCTGAGTTTGTGGATATCGAAGAAAGCTTATTGAGCCAGTATCTTGACTCATCCACCAGGGAAGAGATGGTGCTAGCCCCGGCGGAAAACCAAGAGTACATCGCATCGATGGACCCCGGAACCAGGGCTAACGCGTGGACCTTAGTGATAGCTACGCGCAAAGGCAATAAAAAAATAATAGCCTACACTCAACAGTGGCAGGGTACGGCAATGGAACCTCTCCGCCCCCGCGAGGTGCTGAGGGAGGCCGCAGCAGCTTGTTTTAAGTACGGTATCTCTTGGGCGATTACAGACCAGTACGCAGCGGACGCATTAAAGGATTTGGCGGAGGCGCATGGGTTAGAGCTGGTTATCGAGCCATGGACAAGGCAGAACAAGACAGATTTGTTTATGGAGCTCCAGAGCCAGTTCCAGCAGGGGAACGTGGAAATACCGCCCGACCAGTACCTGGTAAAAGACCTGCGATTAGTGAAAAGACGTGTGACTCAAAGTGGGATTTCTATTATCTTCCCAGAGACGGCAGATAAAAGACACTGTGACTACGCGCCTGCGGTCGCTAGGGCTTTGGCAAGATGGATATCTGATGTTAGGATTGACCCACCTAAGCCAGGCGAAGAAGGTTATAGCAATTGGATATGCGACAGGATGCTGGAGCAAGAACTGCAAGAGATTAATTCTCCTGACGAATGGTGGGACAGATAAAAATTTAGTGTTATATTGCCCAAAGAGACGGAGATACTATGCCCTTTAAGTCAGAAGCACAGAGACGATGGATGCATGCTAATCAGCCGGAAATGGCGAAGCGGTGGGAAAAAGAAGAGAAGGACCCGAAGTACAAAAAGAAAAAAAAGATGCTTAAGGCGTTAGCCTCCGCAGCAAAAAGGAAAACCAATGGCTAGATATATCTTCGACGCTAAGGGAAATAAGCGAGAAGTAAAAGGGCACAAGCACCGATTTAGGAAAATGCCCGACAACATGAAAGGGCTTCCCGAAGAGCTAATCGGGACAGATATGGCGGACCCCGACAAGATTGACTTTCGGGATGCGCCACACGTAGTCGATGGGATTGTATCCGATTACTCTGAAAAGCAAGAGGCGTCCACGCCCTCGACAAAGAAAAAGCGTCGATGTGCCCAGCCAGGAGAGTACGTTCCTCTCAGCCAGTGGGAGATTGATGTGGTCCGAATGCGGGTGATTAAGACATCCGTGGACCGGTACATCGAGGAAGTTAAGCAAGGGATGCAGCCTAATTGGGGTGTTAAGCACCTTTGGTTCCCTGAAGACAACGTGAACCACTACTCGCTTAGGGATGGCAACCCTCCAGGGGATAGCCAACGGCCTAAACATATGCGACGATTTAGAGTCGAAATTGATATCTTATGTATCCCTGAATCGATTCAAACACTTCTAGAAGAGCAAAAAGAAGAAGAGGCGCTACTCAATGACTCATAAAACAATTATGGAAGTGCTTAAATGGGCACGCGAGAATAACGTTATGCGTATCAAGTGCGGAGATCTTGAAGCCGAGTTCGCACCGGAGGCGCAAACCCCGGAAGAATTGGGCTTAGACAATGAGGCGTATAGTCCGAGCGAGTTAACCGCGTACATTAATTCGACACTGGAAGAACAAGATGAGAAGCGGAAGAAAAACGAAGCTCAAGAGCAAAAAGAGCATGAAGATATGATGTATTACTCTAGTTAAAAGGAGGCTCGTATGTTTTTTGGTGACGACCGAAAACACTGGTGGCTTAATAAGTCGGATGTATTCCGTTCTATTTTTGAAATTGTTGAACACTTAGATGAGAACCAGGTTTACCAAAGAGAGGCGAACCTCCATCACTTACGCTTGTACTCCAATAAGCTGGCCCAAGGGTTAAACGCTAGAGCATACGCTTTAAGCAGCCCCGGCGACAGATTGCGCTTAAATGTTATCCGTTCAGTTATCGACGCAGCCGTGGCGCATATTGCGACAAACCGCCCGCGCCCGGAGTATCTCACTATTGGTGGCGATTTCACTTTGCGACAAAGGGCTGAGTCTTTAGGAAAGTTTATTAACGGCCAGTTTTACGCCACAGACCAGTATGCCATGAGTCTGGACATCTTTAGAGATGCGGCAATCTTCGGAACCGGAATCGAAAAGATTTATGAGTACGGTAACAAGATTCACGCCGAAAGAGTTTTCCCGAATGAGATTTTGGTTGATGACCAAGAGTCCATGATGGGAGATCCTCGCAGCATCTACCAGCATAAGGAAATTGTTCGGGAGGTAGCCGCAAGCATTTGGCCGCAACATAAAGACAAAATCGAAGATGCAGCCGTCATAAGAAACGATGACCACGTTACCGACTACGGCGTTACGGACATGATTAGCTGTGTTGAGGCATGGCATCTGCCCTCTACCCCTGGAGCGAAAGACGGGCGCCATGTTATCTGCATCTCCAATGAGACATTGGTGGACGAGCCTTGGGAGAGAGACAACTTCCCATTCGCTATTTTCCGTTGGCAAAAGTCTCCCTTGGGGTTTTGGGGCTCTGGGATCGCGGAAGAGCTTTCGAGTATTCAGGTTGAAATCAATTACATTGCTAAAAAGATTCAAGACCACTTCACTGTATCCGCTGGGCAGATGTGGATGAAGAAGGGGTCAGGCGTACCCAACGGCTCTATTACCAACAAGGTATGGGCCATGAATACTTACCGGGACGCGCCACCTACGTTATTGGCACCAACTCCGGTTAACCCGATGTTTCTCCAATATCTAGACACGCTCTACAGTAGAGCGTTCCAGCAGGTGGGGCTTTCGGAAATGGCCGCAACCTCGATTAAGCCAGCAGGGCTAAACAGTGGCCAAGCTCTCCGTACCTACAACGATATTGGCTCAAAGCGATTCATGCACGTAGGTCAGAACTGGGAGCGCTTCCACTTAGCAGTTGCGGAACAAATGAACGAAACCGCTAGAAAGATTACCAAGAAAGGCGGCGGCGCCATTAAGGTGTTGGCTGCTGGTGATAAAGCGGTTGAGCAAATCAACTTTAAGGAAGTCTCTATCAGCAAGGATATGTACACTATGCAGTGTGCTCCCGTTGGATACCTTGAGGGGACACCCGCCGGTAAGATTGCAGCACTCCGAGAGTTGGCCCAGGTAAGCCCCGAGTTTGCGTCGATGTCGGTTCACTTGCTCGACATCCCTGACTTGGACAAGATTAGATCCCTTATCAACGCTCCACTCGACATCGTGGACAAATTCATTGAGCGCATCTTGAAAGATGGGGAGTTTAGGGCGCCTGACCCAATGATGAACCTGGACCTAGCGCGTCAAAGAGCGACTCTAGCCTTGTTAAGGGCAGAAGTGGACAACACTCCTACAGATAGAGTTGAGTTGTTACGCCGATGGATTGTACAGGTTGATGACTTACAAGCCTTGGCGGAAGCGCCACCACCTATGCCGCCGGGAGCAGAAGGCCTGCCACCGGATGCAATGGGATTACCACCTGAAGCAATGGGGGCGCCCCCAGGGGCAGAGGGTCTGCCAATGGAACCGGCACCCCCAGGAGATATACCGCCAGGGGCTTTACCGCCTGGCTTAATGTAGAGGAAAACCATGAGTGAGCCAAATTTAGCAGAAATCTTAGAGTCCGTAACTGAGGCAGGAGCAGAAGCACCAGCACCGGAAGCTACCCCCGAAACCAGCGAGGCGAGTGGGACCGCCACAGAGGCATCTCCAGCAGAGGAGGCGCCAACCCCGCCAGAGGAACCCAAAGAACCGGACCATTTCGACCGGTCTTGGTCTGCGATTAAGGCAGCGGAAAAGCGCAACCTAGCGGAGCGCGGCGAGATTAAGGAGCAGCGCCGAGAGATGGAAAGCATGAGATCCCAAATGGACTCCATGAAGGCGGACCTGGAAAGGTATCGGGGAGGGTTCAAAGAGAACCCTGTTGAGTTTATTGAAAATCAGGGCATGACTTTTGACGACTTGGCTAAGCGAGTAATCAACGATGGCGCGGCGTCCCCTGAAGAATTAATTCGCCGCAACAACGACAGAAGCAGCAGTGAGATTAAGCAGCTAAGGGAAGAGCTCTCAAAACAGAGAGACATCATCCAAGAGCAGGCCAATGAAAGACACATTCGAGAATACCAAAAAGACGTAAACACTGTTCTTCAAAACGAAGAATTTGAATTGCTGCGGGACTACCCTGACAGCGAGGCCCTGGTGTTTAACATGGCCTCGTCATACGCCTCCACACACGGAGAGGTGTTGACACCTACGGATGCTGCCCGTAGAATCCAAAGTGACATAATAGACCAATTAAAGAGCTTATCTAGAAACGCAGCGGTGCAGAAGCTGTTAGGGTTGCAGGAAGCAACCGGAAAAACAAAGAGCCCAGCAGTAGAAGCCAAGAGTCCATCCGGCGAGAAATCAGAACCAAACACTTTGACTAACGCATTAGCGGCTACACCAGCAGCAGAAGTGCCCGACATGACTAAGATGTCGGAGTACGAACTACTGAGAGAAGCGGCTAAATTAATTCCGTCTGATACTTGGACGGATTAGGGATTTAAAAAATGGCTACTACAGTTACCAATTTCGACGCAGCGTTGAAGCAGATTTATTCTTCTAGCAACCTGGCAAAAACAACTCTTTCCCGGCGACCTTTGTTGGCGATGCTTCCTAAGCGTTCCGACTTCGGCGGCAGAAACATGCCTATCGTAAATGTTTACGGTGACCCGCAAGGCCGAAGCGCAAGCTTCGGAAATGCTCAGGGTACCACCGGGACAGCACCATCTAACCAAGTTAGCGTGGATGACTTTCTCTTAACCCGAGTTTCAAACTACTCAATTGCACAAGTCGGCTCAGAAGCAGCGGAAGCTTCTAAAGGCGACGCAATGGCTTTCCTTTCAGCTTTGAAGGCGAGCATTGATGGAGCGATGAACTCTCTGTCTAACTCTCTTGAGACTCAGCTTTTCCGAAGCGGGACCGGCTCGATTGCCGCTAATATTGACATTGACCCCGGCGGCGCTGGCGCTCAAATTTTTGCGTGTGGCGAGCAAGAAGACATTGCTAACTTTGACGTAAATATGGTTATCGTTTTTAGTGCGGCTGACGGCGGCGCAATTCGTACAGGTGCCGGCGGAACTCGTGCAGTTTCAGCGGTAGACCGAAGCTTGGGGCGCGTTACCGTTGGTGGTGCCGTGTTGAGCGACACTACTACCGATGGCGATTTTGTTTACGCACAAGGTGACGCTGCAAACGGCGGAACCAATGTATGTGTCAGCGGGTTAGCGGCGTGGCTCCCTGCTACCGCGCCTGGCGGCGGTGATTCTTTTTTCGGTGTAAACCGTTCAGTGGATTCACGCCTCTATGGTCAGTTTACCGACCAAAGCGCGGCAGCAATTGAAGACGGGCTAATCACTGCCGGTTCTCTTTCTGCCCGAGTTGGCGGAAACCCAAATGTCTGTTTCATTAACCACGTTCAGCAACGTAGCTTGATTCAGAACCTTCACAACTCACAGAACTATCAAACCGTGAATGCGACTACCCATAAAGGCGTAGTCTCTGACATTGGTTTCCGTTCTGTAGCCATTCAAGGCGACACTGGTGCAATTAACGTTGTAGCCGCAAACAAGTGCCCCGCCGAAAGTGGCTTCATGCTTGAAATAGATAAGTGGACTTTAGCGACTCTAGGTGAGCCGGTTAAGTTCCTAAACCTTGATGGTAACCGAATCTTGCGTTCCGCTACAGCGGATTCAGTAGAAGCGCGGCTTGCGTTCCGAGGAAACTTGGGCTGCAAGGCACCTATCTACAACGTAAATATTCAAATGCCAGCAGTTTAAAATTTAGAGGAGGCCATAATGGCTAGTTCGGCCACTTTAAGCCAATTACGCGCTCGTGCGTTGGATTATGCCGATATGACCAGCTCTAACTTCCCCGTTGAGGCGAGAGTTAATGATTACATTAACTCCGCCGCTTCGGAGATGTACGACATCCTGGTTAATGCTTATGAAGATTACTTCTTAAGCACTCAAAGCATTACCTTAGTAGCAGGAACCGAAAACTATGCGCTTCCTTCGGACTTCTACAAAGCTAAGCGTGTTTATTACCTCAGTGGCGGTCGCCGTTTTTCTATTCATCCTTTCAACCTGGAAACATTAGACGGGGCGAAAACTAGCCCACTAACATCTGGCAGCGCAGAGCTCTGGTATGTACCTGAGATGTCTTTAATGACATCCGATTCCGACACGATTTCAAGCATTATCCCACCAATGATTAAAGGTTGGCCGGATTACATAGCAATAAGCGCCGCTATCCGGCTTTTGATCCGAGAAGAATCAGACCCTACCGGCCTAATGCAAGAAAAGTTACTGATGCAGCAAAGGCTAATTAGTTTAGCCGAGCCAAGGGATGCAGGCATCCCTGACGCAATTCAGGATATTGGCCACAGATGGAACGATGTGGGCTTCGCCTATGATCCAGGTGCCTTTTTAATGAGATATCGAATAATGGGTCCAAACATTAAGTTTATTCAGTATGACGCGGGGGTTTAAATGGCAAAACCTAATAAAAACAGTAAACGAGCTTGCAGGAGAATAAAAAATTCTCAAATGGCTCTCGAACTACGCTTGAAGGGGTACAGCTACCCTAAGATAGCTAGCACCATGGGGCTGTCTACAACTTACGTTTATAAGCTTGTTGAAACCGAGCTTAAGCGATGCAAAGAGATGACGGCGGAGACGAGAGAGCAAATCAAAGACCAAGAGCTTATGCGTTTAGACAGGCTTTTGGAGCAGGCTAAAGAGCACCTCCTTAAAGAATGGTGTACTAAGACAGCCAAGATCGTGCTCGACATCCAGTCAAGAAGGACTCTCTATCTTGGGCTCGATGATGCTGTGTCTCGAATCGAGGTTTCTACGATTGATAAACTCTCTGATAATGAAATCAGAGATAAGGCGATGGAGTTATTGCAGGTTGAAGTGTTAAATCATAACCATACCGAAACCGAGCACTAGCATGGAGCCGTGGAAAAGGATAACCACTGGTGACCCTGTGATTGAAGAATTGCAGGACAACGCCGAGCCCATAATGAGACGTGTTGAGCAGGTCCCTCTTATGGGGGGCACTCTGGTGAAAGGCCAGTTTCTAACTGCGACCGACCCTTATGACACGCACATCTTTCACGGGCTGGGGAGAGCACCGGAGGGATGGATTATTGTAAGGCAAAGATCTAGGGCAGATATCTGGGATGTGCAAGACAGCAACAGGAGCCCAGAAAAGACACTGGTCTTAAATACTAGCGCAAACGTAACCGTAGACTTGTGGGTGTTTTGATGCCTTTACAGAAGCAAATCATATCTCTCCCTTTTACTCAGGGCCTCAACGAGAAGGCATCGGAAAAGCATTTAACTCCGCCAAGCCTTGCCACTTGCGATAACGGCAGGTTTACCAAGACGGGGCAAGTCCAAAAAAGAAATGGCTTCTCTCGAAGGACGAACGCAAACTTTGTTAGCGGTTCCGCCGGGACTATTGATGCGTCAGTTCAGTGCGCCACATATCAAGATGAAAAATTAATTTTTGATGGGAACAACGCATACGCTCAAACAAATACAGATTACTGGCTGGACAAAGGTCGCATAACCGGATGCACGTTTAAAGACGATACCGTTTTTAATAATGAGACAATGACAAGTGGCCCGCTTGCAGCGGCGTCCAACGATGGATTTAGGGTAGAGGCTTGGGCCGAAACAGACCCCAACCTAGCAGGCAGACAGGCAACTATAACAACCGTTGTTTTTCATGTTTATGCCAGAGTGGTTGAAGAAGCGACAGGGATAGTAGTTGTCCCTAAGATGAAGATCACCCCGTCAGCAGGCATATCAGTCACTAAGGCGCACGCTCAAAATGATGATAGCAATTACCTGAACCCCCAGGTTCAAACCGTTGTTATGGGGGATTATGTATTTATCCTTTTTTGCGACTGTCAAAAACATTCACCTTCTATCACTATAAGCGGAACTTCGGCGGGAGGAGTGGGGACCCTAATCACATGCGCCACTGCTCCGGGACTTCTTGAGGGTGATGTTGTTACGATTACAGGGACAACTTCCCATAATGGGGACAAGATTGTCGTTAAGCCGTCTGCGTCCGCAAATACATTCTTCATCACGGACACATACAGCGGTAGCTCGGAAACCGGGACCGTAAAACTCAAGATAAACTATAGTCAAGAAACGCGAAACGGAGTCCACGCTGTAGCAGTAAAGACTTCGGATGGCATAGCGGCGGCGCTTACTCCGACAGCGTTGGGTGGCTTTAACTCACCGGCCTTTTATGTGAACGGTGCCTACCCTCTTTTCTCGGTATCCGCAGCGGATAACTCAACTACGGATGACACCTCAACGCCAAAAGCCGCAGTCTTTAGGCTCAATACCACGCCAATTAGTGATGCTTCTGCGACGGTCGCATCCTATCGACTCGATTACTTTGAAGAATCGAGTGGTGCGTTTATTGAATATCTTGAAAGTGGCTTTTACGGCTATCGAGGGAGAAATACCCCAATTCTTCCGTCCGATCACACGGTATACTTTCAAGCGTCTGAGTCAGGGCATAGCGATAGAGAGAGAACTCTTAGCCATATCGCGTTAAGCGCTATCGACGCAGACGACCGCTTAATGATTGCGGCCACTTTTCAAGAAACAGGAACCGCGACAAACCCCCAAGTGCGGACTCAGATGTACACGGGAGCATTGGCGAAGGTTAGTACCACCCAGCTAGCGGTTGATACGCTGTGTTTAACATCTGGGAGCTTTATCAAGAAAACCTCTGGCACGGACCTCCATTTTGTTTGGACAGCGCAAGCGGTAACACAGGCAGCTAACACCGCAGTGGACGACGGGCAGGCCGCTGACCACGCGCTTTTTACGGCGTCGGTAAACACAGGGGGGGCCATAGATAAGTCGGGGGTTGTGCTGAAACGGTTTACTACCTTAACTTCGGACCTATTCGTCTATAACGGAAAGGTCTACTTTGCTGCGACCTATGCTGTTACGCCTAATGGGAACATTCGAGACGCTGGTGGAGACTACGTTTACATAAACTACAACTCATCTATCAACCTTATTAGTGATACGGATGGGAACATTATTGCTACAGGCGGAACTGGGCTGGGTGGCAATTGCGCTTCGACGGATTGGTACTCGAATGCAGTGGACGACAGAACTCTCTTCTGGGGGGCTGCCCGAGTAACCAGTGTCTCTGCTTCACAGTTTTGCTATGGCTCATCAAAGTTTTCGGCGGTGTCCCAGGGCGGGAACTCTGTTTTTCAGCATAAAAGCATTTTCAACCCCTCTTACGCAGAAATCGATTTATCCCCCACGAGACAACTAGAGAACGTCGAAGGCGGAGGGTCCCTCTTGTTGTGCGGAGGTCTTTTGTGGGAGTACGCTGGGGACGTAATGAAAGAGAACGGCTTTCTTACTTATCCTCAAGTAAGCGAAGTGGTCAGCTCTTACGCTATTACGGCCTTTGCTGCTGCGGGGACCGACCTAATTAGGGTTACCGTTAGCTCGCCTACTCCAATAGGATACAAGGTTGGCGATACGGTTGAGATCTCAGGGACAACAAACTTTAACTACGATGAATATTCTATCACCGCTGTGGATACAGCAAACAACACGTTTGACACCGCGAAGGCAGGAGTCTTTCCGGGCACCGATACCGGGAAAGTTCAGCTTGTAGGTGGCGTCCTAAATGACGGCGCCCCTTCTACGCTAAATGAATATAATTACATGGTCACGTATGAGTGGACGAACGTCAACGGCGACATCCAAAGGTCTTATCCTTCTGGCGCCATCTCCGCGACGGTGGACGGCGTTGGGACAGACACCACTGGGCGCGTTAGGATTAGGGCGTATACGCCACAATGGACCCAAAAATCTTTGGCCAACGGCGTAAGTAACCCAAATATTGTCTTGTACAGGACAGAAAAAGGTAAAGCAGCTTTTTACAGAGTTGCAGCGGCGCCTGTTGACTTCGAGACAACCATTCAAGACATAGACGACGCGCTTGTTAGTTCGTCAGCATTAACCGATAACGAGCCTATTTATTCGACAGGGGCCGCCGGAGATATTTACGGCAACATCGCTCCTCCATGCTGTACTGATATCATTCTTCACAAAAACAGAATGTTTCTGTCTACAATTGATGGAGCTGTTTGGTACTCAAAGAAATTAACCCCTAAAAGAGGGGCCGAGTTTTCTGACTTTCAAGTAAAACCAATTGAGAACTACAAATCTTCAATAGCGTGTCTTGGGTCCGTCCGAGAGTATGTAATCGTCATCACCACAGAAAACGCTTACTTGATTGGAGGCGAAGGGCCTAACGCAGCAGGAGGGGGAACCGACTTCTCTCCTCCTACTATCTTTTCAAAAGACGCTGGTGCCGCTATCGGATGTGCGAGAACTCCTTCTCCTGTAGGGTTCTTTTACAACGCAAACGGCGGAGTTTATCGGGTGACGCCTTCTATGCAAGTAGAGTGGATAGGGGCCGCAGTGGAAGACACGGTGGACAGTTATGGGATAACAAGGGCCGCCGTTAATGATACCGAAGGGGAGATCTACTTCGGGCTGGATAGCACAACTCAAGGGATTCTTGTTTATAACTACGTGTTCAACGCATGGACCAGATGGAAGCCAACCACTACCGTCTTCAGTAACGATACAAAATCTAAAGGCTTAATGGTGCAGGACGGGGTTCTTAATATAGCCATCCCGAGCGGGTACATTATTAACCAGCACACAGGCTTTTCAGATATTGGGAGCGCAACATCTCCCTACACTCTTGAAATTATGTCTGCGTGGATACGGTCAGATCAGTTTCTTCACATGGCCAGGTTTTACAATATTCTAATCAGTGGAACCTATAAATCGGACCATACCCTTAACTGTTCTATCCACAGCAACTATGATGACTCAGTTGGCGACTCTCAGAGCAAGGTTATAACCTCTTCGACTGATGACCCATACATTTTTAGGCAGCATGTTGCCAATCAAAAGGCTAGGTCGATAAGGCTAACCATTTCTGATTCCTTGGCGACAGGGACACGCGAGGCTTTTCAGCTTGACGGCATAGCTGTAGAGTTAGGGGTAAGGCCAGGGACATTTAAGCTTGGTACGTCAAAGACCTTGGCGACAGAAGTACCGTAGGCGCAGGAGAAGAAGATGGCAGATGGATTACAGAGACTTAGCGAGGAAGAGATTGAGCAGCTTAATGCTCCGCAGCCTGTACCAAGTAGCGGAAGAACTCATGACGAGCGCAGCAAGTCGGTTAATCAGAAAAAGAAGATGTTGCAAGACGCGGCTAAGAATGCCTTAAAAGGGGTTACGGGAGGCTTGGTATCGGCGATGATCCCATTTGGGCCAACGCAGATTAATGCAGACCCTAAGGCGCCCGGCAATCGGTACACCGCCGACGTTCTAGCCAACAGAGCCTTGTTGAAAGCACTGTCAGGGGAGTCCTCCCAAGACGTAAGGACCAGGGCGGCACAAGATACATTTGCCAGGGCGGGATTGACAGGTATTGATACAAGCGAAGGACCAGGTTCGGCAGCCAGAGGGGTGGGGGCCGTTACGGATGCTCAATCCAGGGCTACCAAGGCGTCGGTGCAACAAATATTAAGTGATACGTCCTTGATGCAAGACATGCTTAGAGGTGTGCATGGTGCAGAAGAGCAATACAAATGGTTTCGGGCGCTGTCGGAGGCGGCTCGGCTAGGGACAATAAGTCAAGTGAACCTTGGCCTCCTTAATGACGCAAAAAACAGAATGGCCTCCATGGCCAGCACTGTCGGTGTTTTGGGGGCTAAAGGGTATGCCGCATACGAAAAATACCAACAGGGGCAAAAAGACAAAAATGAGCTAGCCAGGTTAAACGCTTTGGACCGTAGGGACCAATCTGCGGGAATAGGGACATCTAGCGGACCAGGGGAATTAGGGTCTGGGGAAGTGGACGTTTAAAATGAGTTGGTGGGACGATACAAAAGAATGGCTGTCAGATACGGGAGACGCATTGGCCGAGACGATGTTCCAAGGAAACTGGTCGTCTTCGAGTCCGCCTCGCGACCCTATAGCTGCGGACCAGCTACCCCGAGAAGACCCGGCTATTCAGTCGGAGATAAACAGACTTCGAGGAATCGCTTCAGGAGCAGTCAAGGACCCAGGCGTTCAAATGCTAGAGGACCAGGCTAGAAGGTCTGGACAGCAGGCTTATGGGCTCGCTCAAGGGCTTGGTATGCAAAACGCAGCAACGCGGCAGAGGCTTGCCCAAGGCGGGCGCGGCGCGACACTTAGGGAGTTACCGGAGATGCGAGAGGCTGCGACTATTGACGCTAAAGCAGCAGCAGCGGCCAACCTTACTGAAGCACTAGCGCAGCGCAGAACTCTGGAAGAGGAAAAGATACAGGAACGAAAAAAGCAAGAACTACAGAAAGAAATCGATAGAGCATCCGCAGTAGAAAAAAGGAAGGAAGCTATCATGAGCTTTGTGGCCGGCGCTGCCCCTATCGCTCTAGCGGCTATCCCTCTTATGTCCGATGAGAAGCTTAAGGAAAATATCGCTCCAGCAGGCCGAGACACTCGACAATTTATTGATTCGCTAGAACCAAAAAGGTTCAACTATAAAGGAGCTGACCCGCAGTCACCGCAGCTTGGGATTCTGGCTAATGATGTAGCCCGTGGCCCCGTTGTTAATATGGGTACACGCGAAGAACCTATTCTAGGGCTTGACCAGCAGAAAACGAGAAGCGCATTGCTGGCATCCGTTGGAAAGCTAGGGCAAGAAAATAGACAGCTTGCAACTGCTCTTACTGACTTAGATGGCAAACTTAAATCTTTGACAGGTGAGAATCTTGGCGCTCCGCAGGCCCAAAGAGGGGTGCGCCCCGGACCATCGCCGGATGACGATAGGATTCATAAGGAAATTATGAAGGCGCAAGAAAACGAAGTGCTTAAGTCCATAAGCCAA
>MPLU02264795.1_pt1 | contig 15946 bp, 8 predicted proteins | sample 1617381 | NCBI WGS metagenome assembly MPLU02 (sample SAMN05944801, study PRJNA350692) | marine metagenome | biome: marine; feature: ODZ; material: water; isolation source: 90 m water sample filtered on 0.2 um supor filter | place: Pacific Ocean | collected 2012-04-08 | depth 90m m
ACCAGTACGTCTAGTCGAACTATTGGTAGTCCCTCCCGGATTCGAACCAGGGTCATGGCATCCAGAGTGCCATATGATGGACCGCTACACCAAGGGACTGGTGTAACACGGACAAGGCCCGAATATTTCAAGAAAACCGAGCAATCAGAACTGTCTGCTCAAGATCTGAATGCGGCATTCACCTTGTCTAGACTGCCCTCACTGGGCCTCAGGAGGTCCTCTGGCAGGTCCACAAGGGGCGTGTCGCTAAGCCCCAGAGATTCTGTTGCAGTAGGCACGTTCTCGTCATAGTAGAGCAGGCCAGTCACATGCCTCTCCGCCTTCTCCGACTCGTGTATTGCACTCAGTGCCGAGACGGCATCGGTGTAATCATGATCGGCCGCAACTGTCTCCAGCCTCAAGGTCGAGCCATCGAACAGACTAACCTCTCTGAACTCGCCTTCTGGAACCTCCACTTCCTCCAATGGAGAGAAGTGGGGGATGTAGTCTAGAATGTGAAGGACCTCGTCATTCGCCTTTACGTAGTTGTAAGACTTGTACGACTCGTCATTGTTGGCGAAAGTTACGCACGGAGAGATCACGTCAATGAATGCCATCCCTTTGTGACTCATTGCTGCTCTCAATAGTGCAGTCAACTGCTTCTTGCTACCTGAGAATGAGCGCGCCACAAAACTGCATCCGAGGTTTATTGCCATTGCACAGAGGTCAATCGGGGCTTGCTGGTTCGCACTCCCTTTCTTCTTCTTAGAACCCTTCTCGACTGTGGCACTGTACTGGCCCTTGGTCAGGCCGTAGACACCATTGTTTTCTACGATGTAAACCATATCGAGGTTCCTCCTGATCGCATGGATGAACTGTCCAATCCCTATGCTCGCGGTATCCCCGTCTCCAGACACCGCCAAGAAACTCAGGTCCTTGTTCACCATGTTCGCTCCCGTAGTTACCGATGGCATCCTGCCATGCACCGTGTTGAATCCATGGCTCTTACCTAGGAAGTATGCCGGGGTCTTGGAGGAGCATCCAATCCCACTCATCTTTGCGATTCTCTCGGGTTGGATCCCGTTCTCCCAAGCTGCCTGGATGATGTTATTCGAAATCTGATCGTGACCGCATCCCGGGCAAAGAGATGACTTCCCACCTGTGTACTCGGATTTCTCGAGTTCAATTACGTTCAACTTCACCATCAAGCCTCCTCCTTCAATACTTCAAGCATCATTTCAGAATACACCCTGGCTCGTGGTGGCATCCCATCGCTGTAGGAGACTCTGTGGATCTTTGGTATCAACTCAGTGGGGAACTCCTTCCGGATGATTCCGAAAAGCTGCCCATCTCGATTAATTTCTAGGACAATGACCTTTTCATGCCTACGAACGAAATCCTCCACTTCGGAATGCAGGGGCAGGGCCCTTACTCTGCACGTACTTACAGAAAGCCCATTCTCCTCCAGCATGTCATCGATCTCGACTATTGTATTCTCCATTGAGCCATAGAATATTACTCCGAGTTCCTTGTTCTCTTCCTCTCTAATTATTGGCCCTGGGAGATGTTCCCTTGCACCATCGATCTTCCTCTTCAGTCTCTCCATCGCATCGTGATACACCTGCGGGTCTTCGGAGTAAATACCGTCCTCGTCATGGCCCGTACCCCTGTACAGAATCGGGTCAAGGCCACTGCCTGGTAACGTCCTATATGCTATGCCATCGCCATCGACATCCCGGTACCTTCCGTAATTTGCTATCGCATCCATCTCCTCCTGGCTCCTAATCACCTTGCCCCGGTCCATGGGCTCATCCGGGTATTGGAATCCAGATGTAACCCAACGGTTCATCCCCAAGTCTAGGTCATTGAATCCGAATACCATGGTTTGGAACCTCTCAGCATAGTCGAAGGCCCTCCAACCGAATTCGAAGCACTCGTCAACTGTCCCGGGAATTAGAACGATGTGCTGGGTATCGCCATGGCTCGCCTCGTAAAGCATCGAAAGATCCCCCTGTTGTGTTCTGGTTGGCAATCCAGTGGACGGGCCAACTCTGTTAACATCCCAAATAACTCCAGGGACCTCAGAGAAGTAGAACAAACCGATGAACTCCGACATTAGAGAAATCCCCGGTCCACTGGTGCAGGTCATCCCCCTGCCTCCGGCCCATCCAGCACCTAGTACCATTCCCGCTGCAGCGAGTTCATCTTCAGCCTGAATGACGGCGCAAGTGCTACCCCCATCACCATCGCTACGTAGTTCTGGCAACCATCCGATAATTGACTCCGCAAGAGACGAAGAAGGAGTAATCGGATACCAAGATAGCATACTGATGCCCCCATATATGCAACCAAGAGCAATCGCCTCATTCCCTTCGATTAGGAAAGAGTCGGGGTCCTTGTCCCTGCTCTCAACGCAGAATTGACACTCAAACTCCCAATTATCTTCAGCATAGGATCTGCCCTCGGAGATAGCTTGCATGTTCAGCTCCACTGCTTTCTCCTTACCCTTGAATTGAGCTCGGACAGCTTTCTCAATAGCATCCTCATCTATTCCTAGAAGATGAGCGACTGCGCCAACATAGTACATGTTCGCAATCAGCCTACCGAGCTTGGGATTGATTTTCCTAGCCATTTTCGTCATCGGCATTCCTAAGAGAACGCAGTCCTCCCTATCCACGGGGAGTTTTACATCCTCGTTGTAGACCACAATGGTTCCTGGCTCTAGTCCCTCGAGGTCCTTCATCCACGTGTCCTTGTTCATCAGAACCTGAATATTGGTGAAATCCCCTGGAGCCTGGTAACCCTCGTCGCTCACTCGGATGATGAACCATGTTGGCAAACCTGAGATGTTGCTTGGAAACAGATTCTTCCCGCTTACCGGAATCCCCATTTCGAACATTGAGTGAAGGATGATTAGATTGGATGATTGGGAACCCGTTCCGTTGGCTGTAGCTACATTGATGACGAAATCATTGACGATTTTTCCCATTGCTTTCTTGCTCCCCATTGCTTCCGGATACGGTTGTTCGCAGGGTATCGGCAAAGCCTCAGGGTCTTATGCGTTACCATGGAAAAATCAATGAATTTGCCCCATCATCGCATCCGTTGAAGTTTTGAATGAGAGGGCTGTCGCGAGCCCGTGCCAATTCCAGCAGAACTGCAGAAAGCTTGGGACGAGGCCACTGAGCTCCTGACCGACAAGAACGATCCCGAAGGAGCATTGGAGGCACTGAGGTCCGCTTGGGGCAGCATAGACAATGAAGCCCAGAGGTCCAAGACACTCGCTCTGGCCGCAGACGCTGGGACGGAGTTGGGATTAATCGATCAGAGGAACCAGAAGTCGCATTGGCAGAAGGCATACAAGAATTATACAAAGTCTCTATCTATCGACCCAAAGAACAAGGAGACCCGGAGGAATATGAATAAGCTCGCTTCGCTTATGGACGAGAAGTCGATCTCCCTCGGACTAGGGTTCCAGATGTTCGACCAAGGAAATCCAACCCCTCTAGGGCTTCTTGTAATTGTCATCTCCATGGCAGCATTCCTGGTTTCGATCAAACTAATTTCTGATTTCCTTGATGATGGTAATAACCCGGTTGTGTCACTAGAGGTCCAGTACGTTGTTAACGGCCAGTCTGTTACCGGAGAGATACAAATTGAATTGTACGAGGATGACGCACCAGACCACGTCGAGAGCTTCTTGACCCATGTGGAGAACTTCCAGTATGACGGCGTTGAGTTCCACAGAGTAATTGACAACTTCATGATTCAGGGCGGAGATATCCAGAACATGGGCGGATCCGGAGGATACGCTGCACATTACTACGGATACTGCAATGGGGAGCAGATGCCAGAGAGCGAGTGCCGGCAGGAGGAGGATTACACAATTCCATTCGAGCACGAGAACGGCCTGAAGCACACAGCAGGCGCGATTGCTGCAGCACACGCTGGAAAAAACACCGACGGCAGCCAATTCTACATCGTCCCATCCGATGGCGTGGCTGACTTCCTAGATTATGATGAATTTCCCGCAAAGGATTGCTGGGGCGATCTGACGCCCAATGACAAAAATGACGACGGCTCTTGCCACACCGTTTTCGGGTACGTCATCTCTGGAATGGAGCACGTTGATGCAATCAGCCATGTTGATACCGTGGACCCAGGCAATAGAGACGACCGTCCTGTGGACCCCGTCCGGATAATTTCAGTATCAGTCGTCTGATTCGAATCCGTTTTCACTAGGTGAACTTAATGTATCCCTCACGTGGAGAAATTGTCAGGTGAGATATTGGGAAACGAGATTCCATTCGATGCGTTGTCCGAGTTCGAGAAATCAGACGGCACCATGGCTGGTTTCATGGACCTTCATTCACTTGAGAAATATGGCCTATGCAACCTGTCTGATATCCCATTCTCAATCAGAATTCTCATCGAGTCAGCATTGAGGAAATGCGATGGATTCCTAATCAATGAGGATGACGTGAAGAGAATCGCCTCATGGTCTCCAGAGATGAAGCCGGAGGAGATTCCTTTCAGCCCGAGTCGGGTAATTCTGCAGGACTTCACCGGAGTCCCTGCTATAGTGGATATCGCTGCGCTGAGGGATGCAATGAGGGAGCTCGGCGGGGACCCAAGCAAGGTGAACCCACAGGTTCCAGTGGATTTGGTCATCGATCACTCGGTACAGGTCGATGTGTCGGGTCTATTTCCCGATGCCCGCGAACGCAATCTGGAAATCGAGTACGAGCGCAACTCGGAGAGGTACAAGTTCCTGAAGTGGGGCCAACTCAGTCTGGACAACTTTCGCGCAGTCCCACCAGGCAGGGGGATTGTACACCAGGTAAACCTAGAGTGGATTGCCAGTGTAGCCAGGGAGGAAGATGGATTGTGGATTCCAGACTCCCTCGTCGGAACGGACTCGCACACAACTATGATCAACGGATTGGGAGTACTTGGATGGGGGGTCGGTGGGATTGAGGCCGAGGCAGTAATGCTTGGGCAACCCATCTACATGTTGCTACCCGAGGTTGTCGGATTCGAACTCAGAGGGGCCCTAGGGCCGGGCGTGACGGCCACTGACATGACTCTGCGCATAGTAGAGATGCTGAGGGAGCATGGCTGTGTTGGCAAGTTCGTAGAGTTCCATGGCCAGGGGCTGTCGACCCTCAGCCTGCCGGATAGGGCAACAATCGCTAATATGGCCCCAGAATACGGTGCAACCTGCGGCTTCTTCCCTGTTGATCAGACCACTCTCGATTACATGCTACTGACTGGTAGGGAATCAAGTCAAGTAGAGGATGTAAAGAGGTACATGGAGGCCCAGGGACTTTTCTACAAAGACTCCACTCCGACTCCCAAATTTACCTCAAACCTATCACTCGATCTTTCAACTGTAGAACCATCCCTATCTGGTCCAAAGAGGCCACAGGACAGAGTTCCTCTTTCCGAGATGAAGTCTCACTGGATTTCTAGCCTGAATGCCCCAACTGGACATCAAGGACATGGAATAGACGCCAGCAGGAACGATGCAAGATCCCCCATCGAAGGGAGAGAATGCGATTTGAAACATGGGGATATTGTGATTGCAGCAATAACCAGTTGCACGAATACCAGCAATCCGAGCGTGATGATAGCTGCAGGATTGGTTGCTAGGAATGCTAGGATGAGAGGTCTTTCAATCAAACCATGGGTCAAACCTAGTCTCGCCCCGGGTAGTCGCGTGGTCACGGAATACTATGATGCATCGGGGCTATCAGAGGATCTAGATGCATTGGGGTTCAGCGTAGTTGGATACGGGTGCACCACTTGCATCGGCAACTCCGGCCCCCTTGATCCAGAGGTAGAGAAGGCAATCGATGATTCGGATCTCGTTGTCGGCAGCGTCCTCTCCGGGAATCGGAATTTCGAGGGAAGGATTCATCAGAAAATCAAGGCAAACTACCTTGCCAGCCCCCCTCTAGTAGTGGCTTACGCACTTGCAGGTTCATTGGACGTGAATTTCTCAGAAGATCCTCTCGGACATGATCCCTCTGGCAATCCAGTTATGCTCTCGGACATCTGGCCAAGTGATGACGAGATTCGCAGTACAGTTGAGGAATCGATAGGGCCAGAGATGTTCGTCAGCCGATATTCTGACGTCTTGAGCGAACCAAGATGGGACTCAATCCCAAGTGAGGCAAGCGAGATTTTCCCATGGGACCCAGAATCCACTTACGTGCGCCTCCCCTCATTTTTCCAAGGAATCCAGCCAGAACCTAATCCGATTGAGCCAATTGCCGATGCCCGGGTCCTAGTCATGGTTGGAGACTCTGTAACGACTGACCACATCAGCCCCGCGGGGGCATTCCCAAGCTCAGGACCAGCGGGCCAATATCTGATTGGAAAGGGAGTCCAACCTAGGGATTTCAACTCATTCGGAAGTCGTAGGGGAAATCACGAGGTGATGGTTAGGGGGACATTCGCAAACATCAGGATGAGGAACAAGACCGCACCAGGAACAGAGGGCGGATTGACCACCCACTTCCCATCCAACGAGGTGATGTCTATTCACGAGGCTAGTGAGAGGTACATCGAGGATTCTACTCAACTAGTGGTCCTCGCCGGCTCTCAGTATGGTTCTGGTAGTAGCAGAGACTGGGCAGCAAAAGGCACCTTGCTGCTCGGGGTTAGAGCAGTAATTGCGAAATCATACGAGAGGATCCACAGATCAAATCTTGTTGGAATGGGCGTACTTCCTCTCGTCTTCGCCCAGGGTGAAGATGCAGACTCATTAGGGCTGGATGGATCAGAATTCTTCAGCATCCCTGCTTCTGGAGACTTGGCTCCCTTCTCGGAGATTCAAGTCTCAGCTAGGAAGTCCGATGGATCAGAGATTAATTTCCCTGCTATAGTCAGATTAGAGACTCCTGTTGAGGTTGAATACTACAGAAATGGGGGAATTCTCCAAACCGTTCTGAGAAATCTGGCAAAGGATTGAAGTCTGACTTGAGAATAAATGAGGATGTAGGATGGAAGGGGAAGAGCAGGAATCTGAAGAAGGCCTCCCAGGGCCACCGCCAGACCCATCCAGAATCCCGTCGATAGTTAGGAAGGTAGGCGACTTGAACCTCCAATCTGAAGCCGACGAGCACGGCATCTCGAAGAAGACCGATCCTGACATCCGTGGAATAATGGAATTCTTGGAAGAAGTCGAGGAACTAGAGCCACTGAGCAATAACCTATCGGGGGACCCAATGGCCGAAGCATGGTTGCAGATCCTCCTCACCATGATTGTGAGGGAGCACGGGCACTCTTCACTAGGGGTCAGCACCATCGAGCATCTTGTGGGAGAGCGAATGAACAGGGAGGGCATAGACCTAGAGATATTCCTAGACAGACTTTGGATAATGGGCAGGCTCGAGAAGGTCTACGGGGGCGCCGAAGTGAGTTACTCCCCCAACCCCAGCTGGCTTGAGATGAAGTAACCAAAGCGGTAATCACCCAGTGCATCAAAAAAACACGTTTCGGTAATGCATAAGAGTGGCCGGAAACTCCGAACTACCATGATGAACGAAAGTATGACTGGAAACCCTGAGCATGGAAAGAGCAGGAGGGCCTTGGGATTAGTGTTCCTGATGCTAACTTCGCTCTTCGTTTCGGCAGTGCCGTACGCTTCAGCTTCCCACACCACTCAATATGCCGTGCAGAGGGATCCACTGTACATCTCCATAGGAGATTTGGACTGCGACGGGGACAATGACATTGCTTCAGGTAGCGGATTTGGTCACTTCATCAGCTTCCTATACAATGATGGAAACGGAGGATTCGCAGACAGGCAGGACGTTCAGATCTCGAACAATGACTCATTCAGGGCAGGTTTCCGAGACGTGGCCGACGGAAACAGGGTCGAGATTGCCGACGTCGATGGCGATGATATCAACGACGTAATCTACTACCAGCAGAATGTCAGGTTCGTCGGCGAGTCATTCATCAGGCCTGCCAACCTAACCGTCCTAAAGGGAGACTGTGATGAGAGGGTAAACGAGTGGGAGGAGATGTTCGACACTATCACGGTCATCAACCCATACCTAGCAGACTTCGACGTAGGGGACATCAACGACGACGGATATGCCGACGTAGCCTTCTCCTCGACAGACTCCACCTTTGCAAATCAGTTCATCCAAGTTTACAAAGGCCCGGACTACAGCTTACCCGCGAACCAACATGCTCCCATTTCGGTTCCGCTCACTAGCGGTTTCTACCAATATCTCAAGCTCGGAAATTGGAACGAGGACCTTCTGGAGAACCCGCTTACGGGTGACCCAGTCCCCGGCGAGTGCGAGGATCTAGACATCTGGCTACTTAGGACCCCGCCATACAATGCGGGAGTGGGCTACTCGGCAGGAACCTATGACAACATGACAGTCCTGGAATACGACTGCGTAACGGGCCAGTTCCCTAACCCCATGGATCCAACCGGTTCCGGCACCATCCACGAGTTCACTCTCGACGCAGAGCACGACTTCCCGTTGTATGGTTTGGACATCGCCGACTCTACGCCAGACGACGACGTAAATGAGATTGACATAATCGCAGCAGTTGACGGAATCACTGGCAACGTCTCTTACGCGACCAAGACATCCTCTGGTTGGGACACACAGAACTATGTGGATTACGGCGATTACTTGGGCGCCTCTGTCACAATAGCAGATGTCAACCAAGATGGCGAGCTGGATTTCTTCGTCCCAACTTCACTGACCCTTCTGGATACCCAGGAGTCAACCGTCCAGAATCAGACATTCCTTCTACGACCAAATCTCCGGGCTCTCAACACCGTGCAGATACTTCTAGCCGACCCAGACAGTAATGGATATCTCGATCCTCTTTCGTTCGACGTCGGCAGGAGGCCAACAATGGCAATGCCAGGACAACTACAAGGCGCAGAGAACAGTGCTCTTGAGGTAGTCATAGGCCAGGAGGACTACACCTACAGATTCTCAAACAACGCCATGTGGCTGGACACACAGGGATATGCTGGCCAGGGGGATTACCTGTCAGTACTAGTTCTGGACAACTTCGACCTGGGAATCACAAGAGTGGGGATCGAACCGTCAGTCAAGGATCCCGCCACATTCCAAAGTATCGTCGGAGAGGGAAATCGCTGGGTCAATGTGACGGTAAAGAATACCGGACTTATGCCAATCTCCGGAGGTAGCCTAGACATCGATCTAGAGGTTAGGGAGGTTCTCGGCGGAACTGACACTGTGATCTACTCCAATGACTTCGAGTCATCATCGCCTGACATCAACCTCTTCTCTGCCTCCTTCAACAAGTACTCTTACACCGGCGAGTACGAAGCAGGAAACTCGTCATGGCACATAGATGAGGACCGGTATTGGATTAGTCAAGACTACGACGAATACGATGTAGTACATTTCAACAACAGCGACTACCAGTGCATGCCCAATGGTACTGACAAGTGCTTCGCAACAGATGGCAACCCGGAGGATAACAACGAGTCTTGGGATGGGCCAGTAGCATACCCAAATTGGGAAGCAGAGGCAAATCCAACCAATTACTACTGGGCCGGAGTCTCACACACATACGACTTTGATGATGGCAACTCAACAGAGGACACCGGATACTACAACCACATGGATGAGGCATTGATACTAGAGGGGATTGACCTCTCCGGAGCAGATGCTGCATTCTTGGATATGGATGCCATTTGCACTGCTGGATTCTTCGAACTATTCTTGGCAGAACCGTATGACGTCATCGAGAGATGGTTGTACGAGGACTCCTGCAGCATCGAGGTTTGGAGCGATGGAACCGGATGGGAGACCGTTTGGAGGTATGGTGGTTGGGACAACGAGAGAAAGTACCGTATCGAGGAGAGGGTATCCAGTGCCCCTGACCCAGAGTACAACGACTACAATGCCAACTTCTTCGGAGATTGGCATACGACGATGTGGAACAACTACACCGATTCAGGAGGAATCAGAGATTCCTGTGTCGTTGGATTCGGCATCTGCTGGGAAGATGGAGGGTTTGACCAGAAGGCAGACTCGATCGATCTTACCCCTTATGCCGGACAGACCATTGACATCAGGTTCCGTTTCCGGAGCGGCCTAGAGGGCACTGTCGGCCCCGAGGGGTCCGAGGACTTCTCCGGCCTCGATGGTTTCGCAATAGACAACGTCTCGATCAGGACAAGGGACGTTAACTTCGGCGAGTCCACGGTTGAGAGTCAGCAACTGACGAACCTCGACCTAGTTGCCGGTGAGTCCCTGCAGGTCCAACTAACCGCGGACTTCGTTGACAACACCACATACTACATCTCGACAGTTCTGTCAAACTTCAACCTGGGTGGGGGACAAGGAGACCAGGATAGCACGAACGACCAGACAAGGTTCCAGCTTACCGTAAGGAATCTCTACGACCCGGGCTTGTTCGAAGAGCCATGGATGGACCTGCTTAACGGGGAAAGATACGCATCAGGGGAGATGCCAATTACAGTGGGCGTGCAGAACTGGGGCAACACTTTCGTCGACTTCGACGTTGAAGCCAAAGTAAGCAACGCTCTTCCAGAGTTGATTGCAGCCGAGGACTTCTCAGGATTCCAGCCGATATGGGAAGATGACGGGAACGAAAATGGAAGCAGATTAGACGACTCATCCGGGTCGAACGAGATGCTTCCTCAGAACCAAGGCGTCTTCAAGAACCAGGCTTACTGGCTGGGACACCCAGATGACGGCTACGGAGACAGTTGGAACGAGACTCTAACTCTAGAGCCAATCGAGCTAACCGATAGCGGCGCCGACTTCACCTTCCTAACCTTCGACTACTTCGCTGAGGGGGACCACATATCAGACAGGAATGGAAACGTCCAGTCAGTAAGGGACTTCTCATACCTGGAGGCATCTTGGGTCAGGGACGGCGAGGTATACCAGGGGATAATCTACGGGAGTTGGACCGACCTCAACGAGAACGGACTCAGACTAGCATTCAATCCCTACACGGAGACCGTCTACAACTACTGCGAGGATTTCGATCAGAATGGCCTCTACGAGGAAGTGGAGTACGCGGGAGACCACTCGGGCGGAATCGGAGAGGATGGATTCGTTTCTTGGTTTGACTCTGACAACCTAGTCAACACAGCTCGGATCGATTTGACTCACGTACATCTGCTCAACCAGACTGCGGAGGACTCCTTCGCATGGACTGACGAATGTACTTCTCTAGCCGGCGCTGACGTCACATTCACTTGGAGATTCTACTCCAACGATGACGGAGTAAACGGCAATGCTGGATATGCTGGCTTCGCAATTGACAACATCAGGGTGGACGATTACACATTCACTGATGACGGCTCATACACTCAGACAGTTTCTGGAATGGACGCTGGCCAGAAGAGGGTCATTGAGATGGGTACTCATGACTTCGAGAGCGGACTATACAGGATAGATCTGATGACATTGTACAACAACACGGACAATGCATCGAAGTGGTTCGACAAGCCTGAGATAAGCCAGGCTAACAACGTCTCAACCATCCTCTTCGAGATCGCTAACGCAGACATCACACTGCTGCAGGCCGACGTCCTGGATTGCGTCGCAGACGCTGTTTACTCGTGCGTCTATACAACCAACTCACAGGGGCAGAAGTCACACGACTTCGCCGTCCCCATGCTCAATGGAGTAATCGAGGGGGTTTACGAGGTCACTATGAAGATAGTCGACGAGGAAACCGGCCAGACTGTCTTCGAGCAATCCTCCGACAACGGACCGTTCGTTCTAGACCCGCATCAGAGGTCACAGGCCAATTGGTCGGCCCCATATGACCTATGGTTTGACTCCCACACTTACAACATCAGCTTCCAGTCCATTCTGACCGAGACAGGGGATGAGTCAGGAAACGAGCGGTACTTCGACATCCAATTCCAGGACCATGTCGATGTAGCCATACTCTCAAATCCAACTGATCAGAACAGACTACAGAGGGTAAAGCAGGACCTATCCGCCATGAACAAGACCTACACCCAGTTCGAGGTCGAGGAATGGGGCGTGTACGGGATGGAGGACTGGTTGGAGCACTACTCCAAGGTACTCCTCCCATGGCAAACCGATTACAGCGTAGAGTACGGAGACTATTACGAACTACTGGGGACTCCCAACCCGGACAACGCCGACATCACTCTGACTGAGTCTCTAATTGAATTCATGAGAGAGGGAGGGACCTTGCAGGTCCACCTAGGACCTTATTACTCGGATTACAATGACATCCAGAACCCGAATGCACCTGATAGGCTACCGTTCGGGATGAACGTAGTAATGAGGGACCACTTCAACAGTACAGTTGACCACCGTATTTTATCTGAAAACATTAGCCTGATTGATCCATTCCACCCGTTAATGTCGGGGATCAACCCGTCTGCTCTAGCAGGAATAAACGGGGGTACACACGTAGCGCTTTCCGCACTGGACCTCACTCAAGTGAATGCGGACAACATCCCTCGTATTTGCAGTGACGGCCCAGCAGGAGGAACCGAGGGCGGGGAAATATCGGATGGCGGGACATTCCACACCATCATCAGGGACTCAGAGAATCCAAGCCAATCACTGTTGTCTACTTGCAACTACCAGCAAGGCGGAATGATAGTGACTACCATAGATGTCGAGAACCCAGCCGTATCACAACCGTTCGGAGACCCTAACTTCCCAATGCTAGCAAACCTCCTAGACTTCCACCTGTCCCCATACCCGGACGGATTCGAGATAGCAGGCGAGGGCTTCGAGCTCACGATCGATGGCGCCGTACAATCGATTGACGTATTGTCAGGGGCGTACGAAAGGACCCCAATCAAGAGCTCGGCCGAGCTGGACTTCGGATTCCTAACAGAGGCAACTGGAATCCATGCAGACTGGCTGATTGAGTCCGCAAATGGGGAAGACGTCACTGGCTGGGACGGTCAGTCACTCGATGCCGATAACAACCACGTGCACAGGCCAGACTCCAGCGAACCGGTCACCGCTACATTCTGCGTCCCGGACGAGAACGCAGAACTAGGATGCAAGATAGACGCAGAGTGGAGAATCTGGCTGTTCCTTCACGATTCTCATGGAAACACCAGGATCACAAACATCTCGGTGTACACGAATGACGTCAATGCTGACAGCACCCCTCCAATAGCGCACATCGAAATCTTGGAGGACTCTGCTTTCATGGAATACGTCGAATTCGTGGGTTACCAGCAGACGCCGACAGGCGATCAGGATGAAGACGGGAACTGGATAATGGTCGATTCCCCCAAGTATCGAGTCAGACTATCCGATACTGGAGATACTACGATCAGCTTCTCATCAGCAAACAGCAGCGATGTTGGGACTGGCATTGGCGAGTTCAGTTGGTCCATCAATGGAGATGGAGACAGCGTGCACGTCTACGAACTTCCTGGTAGCGAGGTCGAGTGGTCTTACACTTTCAGGAACCTGACAGCGGGACAGAACACGATAATGGTCGAGTTGACCGTCTTCGACAAGAGGGAGCAGAGAAACGAGGAACCAACACGGATCTTCTTCGAGGTGGTCGGGGAGATGTTCGGGGACTCTCCTCCGGACGTTGAATTCGACAGTATATCCACTGCAGATGGAGACTCGTTCTCCGCTTTGGACTCTGACATCGTCAATATCACAGGTACCGTCGTAGACAACGATGCAAGTGCCGATTGCGACGTCAAGGTCGAAGCGTCTCTGGACGATATCTCGGTTTTCGACAAGAGCGAGGGGATCAAGACGGCCCAGAAGGCACTCGGGCGATTCGACTGGCAGGATGGTCTATGCGATGGCGACCAGTACACGCTTTCACTGAACATCTCCCACCTGTACCTAGCTCTCGATGGAAATGCCGGAATCATTCACATCAGGGTGACAGAGGGATCTTACGTGGTCGATGACCAGATTCAGTTGTACACGGTACCAAGATCAGACGAGGAGCAAAACGGAAATGAGGAGGGAAGTGGAGACACATCCCCATTCATTTTCGCAGGAATCGGAGCGATAATGCTTATCGCAGTCCTAGCGGTTACTTTGATGATAAAGAGGAGGGGCGGTGGATCGAATCAGGAGCAGGATTCGGTGGAATCTTTCGGAGGCGTCGAGCAGATGGATCCGGTCGAGGCCTACGTTCAGCAGCTTGTGGCTCAAGGGTATGATGAGCAGATGGCACGGCAGTACGCTACCCAGTACTATGCCCAATACTACTCCCAGCAGAAGGGCGGCGGTGGTTGATCAGAGTTTAGGAACGTCGAGGCTCCACTTCATGGGGAGTGGCTCGCCCGACTGCTCGATCACACCTAGCCTCTCTTGGAATGAAGGAGTCCTCTTGCCGACTACGTGAGAGTATAGCTTGGATCCCCTGATGTCATCAGGGACGCAAACCTTGCCGCTAGAGCACTCAATGTCGATAGCCCTATTCAGAAACGACTCGGGCCTATTCAGCTTGAGTAGTAGCCTCCTTGAGAGGCGGGCGATTCCGAAGTACAAGGTGATGATTAGTAGAATTACAATCAATGTGCTATTCAGTAGCATCGTTGCTGCAGACCCGATCAAGAAAACTATGGGCATGATGAACATGAGTAGGAAGTAGGTCTCTGTAATCGGTTTCTTCTTCCTCATCCTGCTGATGAGCCCCCATGAGTCGTCCTTGCTATTCTGGGGCTCGAAGCTTAACTCATCCTCCAGAGACTTCTGCTCCTCGTAAATCATCCTCATTCTACTAGCCCTGGCCTCAAGAGACTTGCTAGGCTGGGATTCGACTATCTTGTCCAAGACCTCAAGGTAATCCCCCGCCTCGTCAAAGTAACCAAGCCTGATCAATATTGAAACCTGCTCGAAATAGGGGAGGACGTCACTAGGAGCTGCTTCCTTCCTCCCTTCCCACCAATCAAGGCCATGTTCCAGCATCCCCAAGTGGCCAACCATGATTTCCCCACCTATCCTCCATGCATGCTCGTTATTGGGGTCTAGTTGAACCGTCTTCCTGATCGCTGCCATGGACTTGGAAGCCTGAATCATGTCAGGCATGATCTGCTTTCCTCGTGAATCGATTGGCAGAGTCCATTGTGCCACAGCAAACCAAGCATCGGCATGCTCATCGTCTAGTGAAACAACCTTCTCGGCCAGTTCAAGTGCCTCTTTCCTATTTCCATCCTCGTTGGCCTCCATGGCATCCAGCCAAATCATCTCAGCACTCTTCGCCACAAAACTCGCAGAATGAGGCTGATGAAGAATGCTCGGGTGGGCTCAACGTCTCCTGTTTCCTCTTCCGTTCTTCCCTGAATCACTTCTACGGCCTGAATTTCCTGCTTTGCGGCCAGACTTGCTCGGGCCCCTTCCTCGGTTCCCGCCGCCCTTGTTGTCTCTGAAGCTCCGTCCGCCTTGGCCACCCGGGCCCCTTCCTCGGTTCCCGCCGCCCTTGTTGTCTCTGTAGCCACCGCCATTCCTACTGCTTCCTCTTTCGCGGAAGCCTCCTCCAGAATGTCTTCCTCCAGGACGTCTCTTACTCGATTGTTCTCTCGGCGCGATCTCTACTGGAGATCCCACAGATGCTCTGGCATCTATGCCATCATACAACGGATGAACGTGAATCAGAGCCGAACTAACTGGACCAATAACTGAATCCACTCTTCCGAGAATCTTCCCTCCTGAGATCCTAATCCTTGCACCTAGTCTTGGGGGCATGCCTTCGAAATCAACAAGCAGACCTCCTAGGTGTGACTCGCGATCAACCCTCCCAGAGAAACTCATCCCAATTCCCCCCTCCTTCTGAAAAGTATTGCCACTGATATTGCTATTGCTACAGAGGGTATCCCAGCAGAGGGTAGAACACTGCTGCCGACCTCATCAGAATCATCAGCCCCATCGGGCACTACTAGCTCTTCCATCACCAACGCAATATCCAGTGTCATGCTAGATGTTGTGCACTTGCC
>MPLU02027342.1_pt1 | contig 15863 bp, 15 predicted proteins | sample 1617381 | NCBI WGS metagenome assembly MPLU02 (sample SAMN05944801, study PRJNA350692) | marine metagenome | biome: marine; feature: ODZ; material: water; isolation source: 90 m water sample filtered on 0.2 um supor filter | place: Pacific Ocean | collected 2012-04-08 | depth 90m m
TCTATCGACGGCAGTGGCTCTTGAGATGATTCACACCATGTCGTTGATCCATGACGACTTGCCAGCCATGGATAACGACGACTTGCGCCGTGGTCGTCCCACTAACCACAAGGTCTACGGAGATGCGGTTGCCATTCTCGCGGGAGATGCCCTACTCACCCGTTCCTTCGAGATGGTTGCTTTGCGCAGTCCTGGCGTAGCACCTGAGCGGCTGTTGAAGGTTGTTGGAGAGCTTTCGGTTGTTGCTGGTGCCCCAGGCTTGGTGGGTGGACAGGTTGTCGATCTGGAGTGTGAGGGTAAGCAGGTAGATCTGGATACCTTGGAGTTCATTCACCTCCATAAAACCGGGGCCTTGCTCAGTGCCTGTGTGATCTGCGGAGCTTTGATCGGTGGTGCTGAAGAGGATTTGATCGATGCGCTGCGCATCTACGCCAGAGGTATAGGTTTGGCTTTTCAGATCATTGACGACATCCTTGATGTAACTGCCAGTAGTGATGTCCTTGGCAAGACCGCTGGCAAGGATTTAATCGCCGATAAAACTACTTATCCCAAATTATTGGGCTTGGAGGAATCTCGTCGGCGCGCAGAACTGCTTGTTAGCGAAGCAAAGGCAGCGCTAGAGCCATGGACAGCCTCCGCTGCACCCTTGTTGGCATTGGCCGATTACATCACCAGCCGCGACCGATGACTTTTAGCGACTCTTCCCCATCTGCGTGGCTGGGGCTTTTCGATAATGCGGTGCTGGCTTGGGGGCTTGCAGCTTGTGGTCTGGCTCAGCTTTCGAAGCTGATTGTGGAGTTAATCCTTTATCGCCGCTGGCGACCTGCAGTTCTTCTTGAAACCGGTGGCATGCCTTCGAGTCATTCGGCCCTGGTAACTGGTACAGCAGCAGGTGTGGGATGGGAGATGGGTTTTGATCACTCAGGATTTGCTTTGGCAGCCACCGTGGCTTTTGTGGTCATGTATGACGCCAGCGGGATTAGGCGTGCTGCGGGATTCACCGCGGCAAGGGTCAATCTTCTGCCTGCTGATACTTGGCCCACGCCACCACAAAAGCAGCTTAAAGAAAGTCTTGGTCATAGTCGCTGGGAGGTGTTGGTTGGCAGCCTCGTCGGCCCTGCTGTGGCTTTGCCGGGATTGGTTTTTGTGGGTTCCCCGCTCCATCTCGCTCAGTTGTTGGGCATGACTTTGGGGTGAGGCAGTCTTCTTTTGAGCCAACGTCTGCAGAGCTCACCTCAGATCAGCAGCTGGCTGCCGAAGCATTCAGTTCTTGGTTGGATGATGGCAATCATGGCAATCCATTTGTATTGAGTGGTTTTGCCGGTAGTGGCAAGACGTTCCTTTCAATGCGGTTGCTGCGCCAGGTTGAAACCTCTGGCTTGTGTTGGACAGTGGTTGCCCCAACTCACAAGGCTGTTGGGGTACTTCGTCAGGCTCTTGATCTAGAAGGCCTTAGGCCCACTTGGTATCCCTCCACGATTCACCGATTGCTTCGACTCAAATTGAAGCGACAGGGCGACCTTGAGGTGTGCGAGGCAACAGAGCAAACGGCCCAGTCTCTTGAGCAACTAGGCCTTGTTCTGATCGATGAGGCCTCGATGATCGATAGCACCCTGTTGGGTATTGCCCTTCAGTGCGCACACCCCTTTCGAACACGTCTCGTTTTTGTAGGCGATCCTGCCCAGTTGCCGCCTATTAGCGAGGCTCAAAGCCCAGTCTTCTCGATGCAAAGAGCTTGTTCGGCCACATTGCAGCAGGTAGTTCGTCATCAGGGCCCTGTGTTGCAACTGGCCAGGAGTCTTCGCGATGGGAGTTTGCCCTGCAAAACTCCACCTTGCCTTCCTTTGATAGAGGATGAGCGAGGCCGGGTGGGATGTCTTGATCAGAACAGCTGGCTGAAGCGAGCTCAGGCTGCTTTGCGGTTGGCGGCGGCTGACGATAGCCCTGATGCGGCAAGGATTCTTTGCTACACAAATCGCACTCTGGAGCGCTTGGTCCCCCTTGCTCGTCGTGCGATCCATGGCGACATGGCTGATCAGTTGCCGGTGTTGCCTGGTGAGGTGTTAATCAGTCGAACGGCTGTGATGGCGCCTGCCTCTCGTGATGGGGCAGAGACCGGCGAGGAACCGGACATGGTGCTGGGATCAAATCGTGAGCTTGTCGTGCAGGATGTCACACCTGAACGCTGTGAATTGGCGGAATTTGGTTTGACTGGGCAGAGTGACTCGGTGGTACCGGTCATCGATACCTTGGTTGCCCAGGTTCGTGCCGGTGAACTTGAGCTTTCGCTGCGCCTATTGCCGCCTGTTGGTACAGAGGCCAGACAGTTGCTAGACGGCACCTTACAAAGGTTGAGGGCTCAGGCGAAGGAGGCGGGGAAAAGCGATGGTCGTTCCTTTTGGCGGCGGTTCTTTTTGGTTCGGGATGCCTTCGCGTCTCTTGGGCCTGCAGCGGTTCTCACCGTTCATCGAAGTCAGGGGAGCAGTTTTGGGGAGGTGTTTGTAGCTTCAGATGTCTTCTGGCCTAAAGACCTCACCTTGCGGCGACAGCTTGTTTATGTAGCCGTGAGTCGCGCACGTACGGGGGTATGGCTTGTCGGCCAGCAACAAGGTTCATCACTAGAGGCTTGCTGGCAGCAGCAGTTCAGATCACCATCAGACCACTGATCCCTTGCCAGCCCAGATAGGCGCCCAGGCTCAGACTCACTCCACTTACCATCAGTTCACCTTTGGCAAAGAGAAGCTGTTTGCCCTGCTGAAGCACTGGCAGGACATGTTTTTTGCCAATCAATACTGCTATTAGGGGTGTGAGCAGCAATAGGCTTGAGCCCAGCGTGAATGCCATGGTGCCAACGACCTCCTGCCAGACGGGCAGGCTGGCGGCCAGCACTATTCCTGCAGACTTGGCAAATAGAAAAAGGTCGTCTGGGCTGGCGATCTCGATAAGAGCACCCAGGCCGATCAATAGCGGTAATGGCAAATTCACAAATCGTTCGATTGTGTGGGTCCATGCCGGTTGTTCGTCGCCATCGGCAAAGGACCGCAAGAGTTCCTTTAAACCCAGGGCGATCAAGGCCCCTCCTGCGAGTAGGTCGAGAGCAGTTCGATGATGTGAACCATGCGTCATGTCCAGTACCAGGCTGTGTCCCAATGTCAGCAACAGGGTTACGGTGGCCAAGGTGGTCACGACCCATCCAGCCACGAACCAGCTGCCACGTTGAAGCGGATTAGGTCCAAGCAGCAACAGCAGTAGTAGGCCAATGTGCAAGGGGGAGAGTCCTAATCCGGTGCCGTAGGCCAGTAGTTCTGCCCAGAGGGTTGTATCAGCCATTGAGTTGATCAGGTGAGCCTTCTGATTTTCGCTGACGATCAAATTTGAATATTGGAGCAAAACTCCTTAGTTGCTCGCTTTAGGACTTGCCTGGGGTGGGAGATCCTTTAGCGGCTTGCATGTTGGTGGGCTGCCTGCCAACCTTTGATTTGTATAGCGTCTCTGGACATACTTGCCTTGGGGCCAAAGCATTCCCAATGCAGCTTGTAAATATTTTCTCGAATCCTTTTAATTAGTTGTTATTTGGAAAAACAAAGAGCCTCCTCACTTCTGGCTTTGATGGGGCTCTTTGCGGTTGATACATAATCGAGATATCCCCTTCGATACGCCTGATCACAACACTAATTCAAGCTTAGTAATCTCAATGTGATTGATGCTTTGCCTGAATGTGCATCGGTGGGCAAAGCTGCCAATCAGCTGTTGCCAACTTCTGTAACTTAATCAAGAGTGTTTCCATGATGAGATTTTGCTTGAACTGATGAGGAGGTAATGCAAATTGTGATTTGAACTCTCTATAGAGGTGAAGTAATTAGCCAGTTTCGCATGTCTCTGCTAATGGCGGTCAACAGCAAAACTTATTTAATAATTGGTTTCTAGTGATCGCTATTGCAATAGTAGTCGTGCTTTTCCCTGCCACTAACTATGAGGTTTTGCCTAGATCTCTTTTGCCTACAATGACGAGAAATGCATGGCCACAGAGAGTTAGTGCTCCACAAATCGGCGTCGCATGAATCATTATTTAATTAGCGAGATGATAAACATACGGCTCTTTTCGCTAATAGCCTATGTGCTGATTTAGGCAGCTGCCTCTGGCATCCTTGTGTATCGATTCTCAGCTAGTAAGGATCACTTTGTGCTTTGCCAGGTATTGCTTATGGTTGCATGCCTTATAGGTTTTGTTGCTCCTCGTTGGATTGTAGGGCCTATTTATGGATGATTCTCTTTAGGAAAATTTGTGAGGCTTGGCTTACTTCAATTGAACTTAAATGCAACCCGCTTGGTTTCTCTGCCTGCAGTTGTAGCTTTTGATTCATCGATGTGATCCATATCGGCTGTTAAAAGGCAGTGTCCTGAGTTATGAAGGTTCGATAGAAGGAATTGAGGAGTTCAATTTCTATGCAAATAGATCGCAGGGTTAGAGCTATTGATGCACTAGCTGACTTCGAAGTTAGAAGGCATGCACGCCTTGCTAAAGCCTTGGTGTTGGCCTTAAAGAAGAAGTCAATGGTCAAGCGTTCAGGAAGGAAGTGGGATTGCTTTGATGGTTCTTTTCAAGCCTGAACAGTTTGCTGTTTTTGGCATCAAGGCAGGTCAGGCTGATCAGGGTTTTCATGCGCTTGCTTGATACTGATTGCTAATGGGCATATGCGGATTGGTGCCTGTTAGGAAGCGGTTGCTTCTTGTGTTGCTTCAGCTTCGAGTGCCGCTCGCCAGCGGTGGGAGATCATTGAACAGCTCGCCCAGTGGAGGTGCACCCAGCTGGCATGCAGTGTTCTATGGCTCCACCCTTCAGGATGTTGCTGTAACCGCCAACCTTCAACTTGCCATGGCGGCTTTGGCTTATTGATTTCTCGTTTGCAATCAGTATGGTTGTTTGAATGATCGGCAGTGCTTGTTCGGTGAAGCTCCCAGCGGTGGAATTCATGGCCCATCAGCTGATCGCCGTTGCGTACAACAAGACTGTCTTCTTTGACGTGAAGGCTGCGATAACCGACTTGCAAAGTGCCTTTCTTGGCATGAAAAGGCAACAGTCCTGTCATTGGATGAGCTTGTCCCTCAAGATCTGTGAGGCTTTGCCCGAGGAGCAGCATGCCGCCACATTCGGCATAAATCGGGCGTCGTCCATACCAGGCCCTTAGCTCTGCCATGCTGCGATTGCATTGACTAAGGCGTGCTGCATATTGTTCGGGGAAACCGCCAGGGAGGATCACTCCTTCCGCCTGTGCAGGTAAAGGCTCATCATTCAAAGGTCTCCAAGGGAGTACTGGCATCCCAAGGATTTCAAGGCATTCTTTGGTCTCCGGATAGCGAAAGTGAAAGGCTTCGTCTTGGGCTACGGCTACGGGGCGGGGTTGGAGCGGTGGCTTTCTCTTCTTTTCTTCATTCAAAAGAGCATCGATTGGATTTCTGGTCCAGGCTGGTGCTTGGAGCAAAGTTTTGAAGCTTTTAAGATCTAAATGAGTTTCAGCGAGGTGGCTCCATGCTTTCAGTCGAGCTTCTAGTCGCTCAAGTTCATGGGCTGGGGCAAGGCCAAGATGCCTGCTGGGCAAGCTGAGTTCGGGCTGCCGGGGTAAGCAACCCAGCACTTTTATGCCAATGCTGCTGAGCACCTCCTTTAGCAATTCTTTGTGACGGTTGCTATTGACCCTGTTCAACACCACGCCTGCCAACTTCAGTTGCCGATCATGGTCACGGAAGCCTTTTACCAGGGCTGCTATGGAGCCTGCTTGGCCGCTTGCATCCACTACAAGAACTACCGGCAGTCCTAGATGACGTGCTACAGCAGCAGTACTGCCTAACTCCGATGTGCCGATTCCATCGAAAAGGCCCATCACGCCTTCTACTAGGGCGAGATCTGCAGATCCACCGAAGCAATGAAAACTTTCTTTTACCCAGTCGGGGCCACAGAGCAGCAGGTCAAGGTTTCGGCAGGGTTTTTCAGATGCAACTGTTAGTTGTTGCGGATCCAGATAGTCGGGCCCCACTTTGAATGGTTGGAGACTTAGGCCGCGGCTGCGGGCCCAGGCTGTGAGTACCAGGCTGAGTAGCGTTTTCCCAGTGCCACTGGCTGGGGCAGCAATTACACAGGCCATGATCGGTGGCGGGTGGTAAGGAGCTGGGGTGACTTAGCTCAGCAGCTTGGCAGCTAGGGGGGCTGCAGCGGCGAGTAGGGGCGTGGTGGTGTTATGGCCACCCGCTAGGAGGCGGGCTATATCCATCTCTACAGACGCAATCTGATTGGGGACGACTTCTTCCAGTAACTCCATGCTGGCCATACCACCAGCTTCAAGCCGCATGCAGCCCCCAGATTCGGCACAGAGAATCACGCAAACGGCATGATCGGGTTGTGAATCGGGCTTACAGATCAACCTGATTCCCACGATCTGGCCAGGATGAATACTTGGCTGCCCCATGGGCACAGGCATGAGGCGGAATTGCACAGTGGTGCCATCAGGTCGTTTGAATTCGGCAGCTATGCCTTCCCCTTCTGCTCTCTTGGAGGACTGTGGGAGCCAGCCGAGTCGATCGGCGATCCAGGCTGCTAGCAGTAGTCCCTGGACTGGGTGATTTCCTTCAACATCGATATCAAGCTGTACAACATGGTGGAGGGTGTTTCGGCGTTGCGGTGGGTCAAAGACCATTGCCAGGTGTTCTCGCCAGGTGCGTAGCCGCAACCAGTTGAGATCGTTCACCGCTTGCCCTGCCTTTACTCGGGTTTGCAGCAGGTCGAGACAGCGATGGGGATTCCCGAGAGCTGTGTCGATCACGAGGCGGCGTGGGGGCACAGCTAGTTGATCGAGTAGATCGGGTGCTTCATCCAGGCTGCCGTTCCACCAAACCCATGAGGGCAGCTCTGCCGGTAGAAGAGGTTGCAGAATTCCCAGTCCCTTTGCCAAGGCGTCGTGGTCACCGCGCAGAACTACCACGTCACCGCAGGCGGCTGTGCCGCCACCTTCTTCTGGCAGAGGGCAATAAGCAGCTACGAGCGTTTCGAGTTCGTGCACTTCATCGAGGGTTGGTGCCAGCGTGATAAGTCGTCGGGGTTGAAGGGCACTGATGGCAGCATCGACGTGTTGTCCACGTAGATCCTCGCCATGTTGAGTGCCTTTGCGCTGGGCAAGGGCTGCTGCAACAGTTACGTCAAGGGGAGCTGTGCTGTGGGGCATATCGACATCTATGACAGCCTGGCGGGCAGCTTGGATTAGTTCTGGTCTTTGTACGCCGATGATCGGGCCTGCAATCTGATCCGTTCTCACTAGTTGTTGCTCTACCCATGCGGGTTGCCAGACCAGAAGGCAGAAGGTATTCGCACCTGTACTGCCAGGCTGATCGTTCGACCAGAGCTGCTCGAGATAGCTTTGGACCTCGCTAGGAGGGAGTTGAAGAGGGCTCTGAAGCGTTAGCTGGGGAGACATAGCTGGGCCGCGAAAAGAAGATTGAATACGTCAGGCTGAATTAAGGTCGGCGCCAGAGCAGTCCGTCATTGGCGAGCAGGGCATCGGCAGCGGCTGGTCCCCAGGTTCGTGATTCATATGGGTGAATGGGTAACTGCCATGGGCTGTCTTCAATTAATTCCAGTAGAGGGGTGTAAAGGCGCCAGGCTGCTTCTACCTCATCGCTGCGAGTGAATAGGGTGGGGTCACCGAGCATGGCGTCGGCCAAGAGTCGTACGTATCCCTCGTCGGATGGTTCACCGAAGGACTCGTCATAAGAGAATTCCATTTCTACCGGTCGGCTGCGCATGCCCGAACCGGGTGACTTCACTTCAAAGTGAAATTCGGCGCCTTCGTCAGGTTGGATTCGCAGAATGAGCTGGTTCGCTGTAGGCCCACCCCCGGCCGCATCAAAAAGGTGCACAGGTGCTTCTCGAAAGGTGAGCACTACTTCACTGAGACGTTTTGCCAGTCGTTTACCAGTGCGGACGTAAAAAGGCACTCCTTGCCAGCGCCAGTTGTCGATGAAAAGTTTCATCGCCACGTAAGTCTCTGTGGTGCTGATGGGGTCGACGCCCGGCTCCTGCCGGTAACCGGGTAACGGGGCTTCCTTTGTGCCGCCAGGGGCGTATTGGCCACGGATGCAGCAGTTCCAAGGTTCTGATTCGTCAGCTAGGCGAGCAGCCAACAAAACCTTGGCTTTTTCATTACGGATTGCCTCAGGGTCAAATCGGCCCGGGGGCTCCATGGTCGTGATAGCAAGCATCTGGGTGAGGTGGTTCTGCACCATGTCCCGTAGGGCGCCTGAAGATTCGTAGTAGTTGGCTCGCTCTTCTACACCTACGGTTTCAGCCGCTGTGATTTGAACGCTGGAGATGTAATTCCTGTTCCAGATTGGTTCAAAGATGGTGTTGGCAAATCGCATCACCAGAATGTTTTGGACTGTCTCTTTACCGAGGTAATGGTCGATCCTGAAGATCTGATTTTCTTGGCCACAGCTTTGAACTATGCGGTTTAGAGCTTGAGCGCTGCCGTAATCTCGCCCAAACGGTTTTTCGATGACAACTCGACTGCGTTTGGGATCTTTAAGAAGCCCGGCATCAGCTAGAGCCTTACAGCCACTGCCGTAAAACTTTGGCGATACGGAAAGATAGAAGGTGCGATTGCTGCGGGTGGCGCGGAGGCGATCAATCTCCTCTAAGCGATGGCCAAGTTTTACCAGGTCTTCTGGCTTTTGGAGATCGACAGGCTCGTAAAAAAGGCCTGCCGCGAATTGATCCCAGCTAAGACGGTTTTTGTTGACCTTGTCGCCAAGGGCATCAGCCATTTTTTGACGAAACACTTCGTCGGTCCAGGGACGACGAGCACAGCCAAGCAGGGCGAATTCACTAGGCAGCCGCCGCTGTTTGTAGAGCTCGAATAGGGCTGGAACTAATTTGCGATGTGTGAGGTCACCGCTGGCACCAAAGATGACTAGGCATTGCGGTGCGATCACTCGCTCCTGACGTAGTCCAACCCTTAAAGGGTTTGTAATCGTGGCGCTCATGGAACACGAACCTCTTCGGAAGTTTTAACCAGGTATCAATAAATTCAAAGTGCTTCCGATCATCCCGCCATGTTTTGTTCTCGTATGCCCAAAAAGCTTTGGCAGCAAAAAGGCCCTCCTGGATCGGCGGGCCTTTGACGCGGGCTGAAAGTTTGGAATTTCTTGCCTTAGTAGGTTTCCACGTGCCAGCGATGGGCTTTCTTGAGTTGTGGTCGTAGTTCTGCCCAATCGATACCCTTGGCGGATGCCGCTGCTGTCATGGCTTCGTCGATACCTGGCTCCATACCCCTTAGGCCACACATATATACGTGGGTCTTGGGGTCTTCAATCATTTTGAAGATCTCTTCAGAGTGCTCCATCACCTTGTCTTGTATATACATCCGACCGCCTTTTGCATTCTGTTGTTCGCGGCTGATTGCTTTGGTGTATTGGAAGTTATCCGGGAAATCACTTTGATAACGATCGAAGTCGTTGTCATAAAGAAGATTTGCTGTGTAGGGAGCACCCATGAACAACCAAGCTTTGCCACGGAATTTCCAGCTATTTTTTGAACGCTCTGCAGGCTCGAACATGCGGCGAAGATAGGTTCGCATTGGTGCTATGCCAGTACCTGTAGCCAGCATGATCACATTTGCATCTTCATCATCTGGCAAGAGCATTTCTTTGCCCACAGGCCCGGTGATTTTCACCTTTGCACCAGGATTGATGTTGCAGAGGTAGGTAGAGCAGACACCGTTGATGGTTTCGCCGTCTTTCTCGTATTGGAGCTGACGTACGCACAAAGAAACTGTTTTGCCTTCTAGGTTGTCGCCATGGCGGGTGCTGGCAATGGAATAGAGCCGTAATTTGTGGGGTTTGCCGTTGGCATCCTCACCAGCAGGAATGATGCCAATGCTTTGACCTTCCACGTAGCTGAGATGGGGATCACTACTAGATAGGTCAAAGGTGATGTGATGAACCCTTCCTGTAGCGCCCTCTTTGAGCAGGCTGTAGTTCTCCTGAACCGTCCCTTCAAAGGGGGTCTTCGGCTTATAAAGGTTTATTGGTATTGCTTGCGCAGCTGGTTTGCTGACAGTTTGAGCGGCTGGAGCACTAGTGCTTTGCTCTTGAGGTTTTACGGCTGAGCTAACAGTGTCAGTAGTTGAGCCTCTTCTTTGTGCTGCTTGGCGGTAACTGAAGCTAAATGGAGCCAACCTTCCGTCAGTCCCCCGGTACATGAGTGCCTTGACCACATAGAACATCCCAATAAGTAGGGGTATATGGGCGATTCCACCGAGAACTACTTCAGTTTGGTTGTAAGCCATCAAGAGCAAGAGTTTGACGGCGAGAATACCTTGAAGCCGAGATGCTTAGCGTAAAAATGCGTATTTTCGGGTTACGTTTGGTGATTGGCACAGCTCAGATACTGGGCCTTGGTCCAACGTTTATTGAATCCATTCGTTATTCTCCTGCATCTTGAGTGCAGCCTCTGCTTTGGTATCTATTCAAGATCTTCAAAGTCGCTCAGGGTCTGTGCTCTTAGCCTCAGAGGAGGCTGACGCGATAAAACGTCAGGCCATCGAGCAGACGATGGAACGTCTACCTCATGGTGCACGTCGACTGGCAGTACAGCTGAGAACACCTATTAAAGAGGCTGTGCTCTGGGAAGTACTTACTGACTACGATCATCTCAGTGATTTTATTCCCAACCTCGCTAGCAGCACTGTTGTTGCACGCAAAGAGAAGCGAGTGCAGCTGAATCAGGTTGGGTCTCAACAATTGCTTGGGTTGAGGTTTTCAGCTCAGGTGCAGTTGGAGTTAGTGGAAGATCGAGCTAAGGGCCAGCTGAAGTTCCACATGATCAAAGGAGATTTCAGACGTTTTGAAGGCAATTGGATCATGCGCGACCTAGATAGAGGTACTTCACTGCTCTACGAGCTCACCGTTCAGGGGTGTGTTGGCATGCCTGTTGGTTTGATTGAACAGCGTTTGAGAGATGATCTCGCGGCTAATCTCCTTGCCGTAGAGAAGGAGGCCCTTCGCCGCCAGACTTTGGTTTGAACACCAGAAGATAGGTAGAGCAGAGACCGATCAGTCTGATTAGATCTTTTTAGAATTTCCGAGCGAAGGAAATGCAAAAAAGTTGATTGCTTCGCTTCATCAAGCTCACCTTTGGCAAGATCAATTCGGCATTTGCTCATACCCCCAAGGGGATTCGAACCCCTGTCGCCTCCGTGAAAGGGAGGTGTCCTAGGCCTCTAGACGATGGGGGCGAGGCCGTAATCGCTGCGTTCTGAGCTTGCGATCACTTGGAAAAACTACGGTTCAGCCTGACCCTCCGTCAAGGCAAGCTGATCTCATTTCTGTCCTTGTCGTTGCCATATTGGAACTGTGAAGTAAAAAGAGGCGCCTTCGCTGGGCTTCGAAACAACCCAGATTTTGCCGCCGTGGACTTCCACAATGCGTCGGCAGACCGAAAGGCCCACTCCGTAGCCACTGGTTATTCCTGAAGTTTGCGGTAGACGTACTCGGTCAAGAAAAATCCTCTCTTGTTCATCTTCGGGAATTCCAGGCCCGTTGTCGCAGACGCTTACCTGCAGCCATTGACTTGTTCGGTGCAGCATGGTCAGTGAGAGTTCTCCACCATCCTCAGTGAACTTCAGGGCATTTTCCAGCAGGTTGAGCAGCACCTGTCGCATGCGTCGCTGATCTGCAAAAACCTTGGGCAGGTCTGAGGGGAAATCTGTATGGATGTTTACGTTTCTGCCTAGCCATTGTTTTTCTAGCTCCAGAATTACTTCGGCGGCGACACTTGCAAGATCAAGACATTGTGGATTGAAAAGGGCTTCCCATCGGGTGCTTTTTACTTCTAGTAGGTCTTTTGACAGCAATTCGATTTCATCGAGACGCCGCTTGACGACATCCTGAAAGCGTTCCATGTCGATTTGACCAAGCTGTTGACTTTGTAATGCCAACACAGCAGCTGTTAGCGGTGTTCTTATCTCGTGAGCCACCATCCTTAGCAATCGTTCCTGTGCTTGGAGACGGTCGATCAGGGTTTCATTCTCCTGGCGCAATACCAGCAGTTGATCATCAAGCTGTAATTCCCTTTGGGTGCGACTCCCATCTAGTTCTGTAGGCCTCAAACTCAGTCCCAGGCCGCTTACAACGACGTCTTGTTGCCAGCGGGTTATCCAGGTGCGTAATTGCTGGTAAATACTGCTGCCTGCGAATACCTGTTTTGGTGCTGGCGACAGTTTGATTAGGGCTGGGGTTGCGACTAAACGATGCAACTCGAGCAGCTCCGGCTGCTCACTTGGATCAGACATCTGCAGCGTGACATCGAAGCCGCAGTCTTCGTTCTCCAGAAACTGGATCACTGATCTCAGATCGACCCTGGAGAGCTGATGGCGGGCAGCTACTAGCAGCAGCTGAAGTTGTTGTCGCCGATTGGCTTTGACCCCATCCACTGTGGCGGATGCCTAGCAAAGTTGATGTTCACCTTATGAGTTTTTGCTTGAAGCTGGTAGACCCGTAATCACCTTGTTGAACAGTCTGTTGCTTAGCGAGCGTTGGTTGTGGCTCTTTTTCCTCTGTAGAGCAGGGTTGCGCAGCAAAATCACTTTGGACAGATTTGTGAACCGCACATGAATATCGATATCAACTTCCTATCCTGCTTGCTTGCAACTTGGGCCTTTTGACGGTCAGGACCTAAATGTGGGCATGTTTGTATGAGTGGATATTTTTGCTGAGCGCAAAGATTGAGATGATTGATATTGGTTTGGTTGGTGGACAGAGGTGGTGTTTAACTTCTTTGTGAAAAAGCCTGACTATGAGCGTGAGTTCGGCTTGAAGCCACCCTATGGGAGTCATCAGTCACTGCGCAGTTGGGGTTATTTTCCTGCCTTTGCGGTCAAGATGAATATCCGTCAGGTCGATGAGCAGGAATCGATTTTTGAAACCCACTATGAGTAGTGGCATATTCTCGAGCACAACCGTTTAATTGAGAAGGACTGCTGTTGCTCCAGGGCTATTTAAAACTGGAAAAATGGTGAATTAAAAACCATGGAGCATTACCGTGGAATTAGCTTCGAGGGCGCATCAACGCCGATCAGGGAGGGGTTAGAGCAGGTGGTTTTGGCGGAGCTTTTGTCAGAATTGACACCGATGGGGTGGTTAAATCAATGGCGGATAGGGCAGCATGGCGAAGACTTGATGACCAGATCCATTGCAGAACCTTTTCCGTCGGCTTCGTCCAGTTCTGGCTGCGACGATCTTTATGGCGCCTCTTACTTTGATCGGCTCCAATGCAGAGGCTCAGAATTCAGCTGCTATTAAGCAAACCCCTCTGACAAAGGATGAATACAGAAGGGAGATAGTTAAGTCAACAATGTTTATTTGTCTTGCAAGAGAAAATGGCGTGGAGTTCGATAAGGCTTCTAAGGCAAGTATTACAGCTAGCGTATATACCATACAGCTTTTTAATGGCAGCCAATTTGCTTTTGGCAACATAAAAGATAAGCTTAAACCTGAGAGAATAGCTAAAATCGTCCAAACCGATATTTTCTTAAGGGCACATGCACTCTGCCCAAAGATGCTTCCTGATGATATAAATAAGCAGGCAGTAACGATTAAGGAAAAGATTAAGGAGAAGATTAAAAGCCAGAAGAAGTAGAGGATTTTCAGTAATCAGCCTTTGGCCTATTCTGTCTAAGCAGATGAGTGGCTTTCTTCGCGTTATTATCCTTAATTGCTTTTTGATCTGCGCTGTACTTCGTTGATTAGCATTGTTTTTTATGCTCGATTCTTTGGTGTTCACTTTTCAACAGCGAACCACAACGTTGAGAGCTGTATATCTTTTGTTGGCACCTATAGAAAATTAATCTGTGATTATTGATAGGTGCATCGCAGCGATTGGTATTACAGCTCCAGTCTCTACCGATATCTTCTCAATGCCAGGTGAATATTTAGATGCCAAAATATAAAATCAGATGTAGTCATCACCTTGTTCCAGCTGCGACTTTTGCTTCAGTTCCCCTCCGCTGTGGATAGATTCTTGCAGCTTCAGTTGGGCTGATTTGAGTTAGCTTAAACTTCACGATTAAACTTGCTTAGAAGGGTAGCTTTTTGTAAGTATTTGTTATTTTGATGGTCATTAATTATCCCTGTGGCCTGGGCATATCAGCTCCTACTTTCATGGAGCCCTCTCCTTAGGGCAAGGATAACTTCTCTGTCCAACAAGTTGCTATGAATCTGGATCAGAGAGGTTGTCCAAGCTGAATCGATATCCTTGTTGGCGCATTGTGGTTATGCCACCTCCTTCGCCAAGGCCAGCTTGTTCAAGTTTGCGCCGAAGGGTAAGAACTTGGGTATCTACCGAACGGGGACCGCCACTGAAGGGAGGCCAGGCCATTCTCAAAAGTTCCTGTCGGCTTCGAACGATACCCGGAGGCATCAAGAGTGCACAGAGTAGAGCAAATTCCCTGGGACTCAATTCCACAGGTTTATCGCGCAGAGTTACCTGCCGAAGTAATAAATGGACCTCTAGGGGGCCCACAGTGACGCGTTCTTGCAAGCCGCTATGTCCACGCTTCAGCAAGGTGCGGCAACGGGCGGCGAGTTCCTCAAGTCCAAATGGTTTGCGCAGTACATCGTCGGCACCCTCATCCAACAGGTACACCAAGGGTTCGGTTCCTGTACGTGCTGTAAGCACGATCACGGGACATCGGAGCTGATGAGAGAGTCGCATAGCTGAACTTTTCTCAAGCAGCTCTGCACTAACGAGAAGGTCTGGCGACTGATCTTGGCAGACATCAATGGCTTCAATAGCTGTTGCCACAGCGGCGGTGAGATGACCGTCCTGCCGGAGGCGATGCACCAGCACAGTGCGAAGAGTCGGGTGTGGCTCCACCACAAGAACCCGTGAAGGTTGCTTTGAAGTGGGTTGCATCTGCATGGACCCCGAAGAAGACAATTGATTGTCCTCTCTGGAATTTAGATCGTGGGAAATGGAGGTCACGTGCGATGACATAGCCCACTTACGCTAAACCCAACCTGATGGCAGGCTTGTAGCAGAGGCTGCCGTGATCTCCGACCATGACATCTCTTGATCATCCAGAGGCGATTAGATGCTTTCAGTCGCTTTGTGATGCTTGTCAGGAACTCACTGATCGGCACCACAGTCCATCGGAACTACGGCTATATGCCGATGGATATATTCATGCTTTAAGACGCAGTGGTCAATTAGACACAAGGGAACAAGCAAGGTTTGAAGCCCTTGTCGAGCGGTGGATTCTGGATCCTTCCAGTTTTATTGGCCCAGATGGCGATCTGAGCACCCTTTATCTCAATAAAGAAGCAGGGTGGTAATTGTGCCTCACCCACTTCATTCAGTTGCTCTTAGGGTCAGTTGATCAGGGCCGGTTTGGTTTCCCGTTGAGTTCTACGAATTAGTGCTGATATGCCTTGATTGGCGAATAGAAAAGCCCCCGCTGCCTTAAGTGGGCAGCTCAGTGCTGTGCAAATAAAAACCGTATGATCCCCATCACTCAGGCCCAGCGCGTAAAGCGAGGGTCTTTTTTTGCGAAGGTCTCCTGCTCAGCCAGCAGGGTGAGAAGGTGGGCGGCTGCTTGATTGCTATGTGGCTGGCAATGCAGTATCAATTGGCATTGATAGTTGGCTGTTAGCGAATAGCGTCGCCAGGATTAAAGGGAATGTTGCCCGGTCAATCTTGGTCATGACTGAATGATTCGTTATCCAAATTTTGGTAGGGCCCCTCATTCCACGGCCGCCTAGCAACCTGGCAATGTGTCTGACATGCCCTATTGCTTTGTATCAAGTTCTAGGTAAGTGCA
>MPLU02043098.1_pt1 | contig 15862 bp, 15 predicted proteins | sample 1617381 | NCBI WGS metagenome assembly MPLU02 (sample SAMN05944801, study PRJNA350692) | marine metagenome | biome: marine; feature: ODZ; material: water; isolation source: 90 m water sample filtered on 0.2 um supor filter | place: Pacific Ocean | collected 2012-04-08 | depth 90m m
TTTTTCTCTTTTTTCATCTTCCATTTGCGTGAATAGTACTTTTTCTACTTGATATACCCAAGTTCCTCGTTTCTCTCTAGTCGTAAAATTATCCCAATTATACTTCTTTCCAACACCGGGTGCTCTTTGGAGTCCAGGAGGGCCTATCGATATTGGTTCCGCATAAATTTTTTCTGACAAATTACTAGCACTAACTTTTACTGCTTTTCTTGGATACTTAAATCTGTCGTCGTGTCCCATATCTCCGTATGGTACTGCTACGGCTGTGTATCTAGCACCACCTTGGTCTACTTCAAATTGTACTCTGCTAATATAGATAGGAATTTTTCTTAGTAATCCTTGGCTGTGTATTCCAGCACCTGGGCCGGTATTTCCTATAACTTTGCCGTTCTCGTCTGTTCCTTTCCATTCCATTGTTAATAGAAAAGGTGCATCTTGATAGTCTGTCCATCCGTTTACAAACGCAGATCCTCGCAATTTTTCAACAAGTGTTACTCCAAAAGGCTCATGCATTTCAAAGTCCATTTTAGTAAAGTTTGCCAAACCTCTTTCAGGGTTTGGTCCAACTGTACTAACAATATTAAGATTTTCAAAAAATATATCATGTCCTTTTGCTAAAATATTAACACTGTTGTCGTACTCGTGAGTTTTTATACCTTTTACATTGGGGTTTCGATTCATCTCTCTAACTTGAGCACGAATTTCGTTTGTTTCTTCGTTATATCTTCCCCAGGATATATTTGGATTTCCTATGCCTCCAGTACGTGCAATAATATCATGCACTGGATTTTTTAAAAAGGATACATCTTCAATTTCGTTTTTAGATAGTCCAGATATAGTAAAAATTGTATTATATGTTGCAAACTTATGCAACGTATTCTCTTGTATCCTATCTGCCTTTTGTGATGGATGGACATCATTATTGTCTTCTATTCCGTCTATATAATTGTGGGATTTTATAAAAGAACTATTGAAGTAGTTGGCGGCCGTCCACGTATTTTTAAGATCGTCTATTACTTCTTCAATTTTTGATGTTTTTTTGTTTTTGCTTAATGGATGCTCTTCGCCTGGCATTTTATACTCCTAAATCTTTAGAAACGTTTGCAGGTTTAGGCAACTGTATCGTTACTCCTGGTTTAAAATCGTAAATAGGATCTTCTAGTTCGTCTGGATTTCTTTGAGCAAAGACCCACCATAATCTTGGAGTACCATATAAGTCATATGCTAATAAGTCTGGCCTATATGCGTAAGTTCTTTCTATTTTATAAGTTTGATCATCGGCTTCTGCTGTTATTGTTCTTGGTTTTAAAATGTCTAGACTGATTTTATTTTGTGATGTTGCAAAATAAGGTGATGATGCTGAATATTTGGCCATTAAATGTATCCTATGTGTCCTTCTCCTTTGCCGTTTAATCTACCTGCGGCAAAATCTTGTAGTGAGAATTGTTTAACTGATTCTCTTGAGTAGATTGGTGTTATAAGAACTGAAATGTTTGATAATGTTGGTGCCCAAGTTTGATCCATGTTGTCTGGATCAAATTGTTTAAATCTCTCTTGTGGTGGCAACTTATCTTTGTAAGGCGAATCTTGTTTTGTTGATATGTAATCTATTCCTGCTCTTAATTCAACGTTAAATGTATTAACAATTACTGGAACTTTTTCAAACATATGTTCACCATATCCTGATAAAAATAAAATCGGTGGTGGATTGCCTTTGAAAGTTTCTTCTTTTCCAAAAAACATTTTAGTAACTGTTCTTAAAAAATTAACTGTTGCTACCCAATATGCGGCATCCTGTTGATTTTGTACAGGAAATTCTCCAATTATATTCATTTGATCTACTTGCGAATTCTGATATGCTTGGAAAGGATAATTGCTATGTGTTTGTGCCAACGGATTATAATTTGCTGAATGCTGTATTACCATTGATGGTGTTAATGGCCAAAAGAAACCTCCTAGATCTCTTAAAGGATATAATCGATGATTTTGTTCACCTGTTTCTGGAAATAATTCTTTCCTAAGATCACTAGTTGGTGGTAATGTTAATTTTACACGCCAGTCATGTTTATCAGACGAACCTGACCATTTAGCAGTAGCATGAACAAGTCTAGAATCTGAGTTTCCACCTCTTAATCCAGCACCTGTTAACCGTTGCCAAGTTCTGTTAATAACTCCGCCGCCTAAATTTTTAACTTTCTTTAATATATTTGCCATTTTTTACTTGCAATTCCAATCTAATTTTCGTATACTTTAAACATATTTATAGGCATCATTTTAGGCGCACTTTATTCACCATACGACAACATTTCAACAGACCTGTTTGTGGTCATTTAGCATTAAAACAAAGACAAATTATGAAGAGAGTAAAATACTTAAACAACCGGGATCTGTTGGCACAAATATACGCCAGCAAAAATACATTTTGTTCATACGTTACTCCAGAGGATGGAAGGTATGATCTAATCATATCTGATGTCAAAAAAATAAATGCAATTACTATTGCCAAGGCAAGAAAAGCTCAATCAAAAAGACTTACACAAGAAGCTTGGGAACAAGCAAAAGCATCTGGACTTAAAAAAATTAAATTATCAGACTATACAGTTAGCACTAGAAAAATTGAGAAAACAGACTTAATATTTAGAGTAATGTCATTTGAACATATTCCTACAGATTTAGAAAGAAAAAGAAATCCTAAACAAGAATCAGACAGACACGTTAAAGTTAATTTTCCACCTTTTCAACATTATAGAATTGATAAAAAAGGTAAACCAAAATGTGTAGGAAAATCGCACTGGATTGGCGGAATGGGTAATGGATATTTTTCTGGTGATCATGGAAAGATTACAAACAGTTTAGCAATGATGTTTATGAAGTTGTGTGAACGTTATGGTACAAGAGCAAACTGGAGAGGTTATACTTACAATGACGAAATGCAATCACAAGCATTAATGCAATTATCACAAATTGGTTTGCAGTTCGATGAAAGTAAATCAGAAAATCCATTTGCATATTATACAGCGGCAATTACAAATAGTTTTACAAGAATTTTAAATATTGAAAAGAAAAATCAAGCAATAAGAGATGACTTATTAGAGCAAAACAATATGATGCCTTCGTTTACTAGACAAGGCGAAAATGATAGAAGCACACCAGCATACAAAAAGAAAATGGACACTGCACACGGTGACGTAAAAACTGTAAACAAAACTGGACTTGCAAAACTAAACAGAAAATTTAAAAAAACCGGATCACTTACAGCAGATGATTTTGATGAAGTAGGTTATAAAAAAGTAGATATGACCAATCACAAACCACCTGTTAAAAAGAAATGGTAACATATGTTTTTTAAAAAAGTAGCTTGTTTTACGGATATACACTTTGGATTAAAAGGTAACTCTAGAGTACACAACAATGATTGTGAATCATTTATATATTGGTTTATAGAACAAGCCAAAGCACATGGTTGTGAAACTTGTATATTCCTAGGAGATTGGCACCATCATAGATCGGCAACCAATGTTTCTACAATGAACTATACAGTTTCTAATATGGAACGTTTAGGTAAAGCATTTGAAAATGTTTATGTAATAATGGGTAATCATGATTTATTCTACAGAGATAAAAGAGAAATTAATTCAATGGAATATATTAGAAATATTCCTAATATTCATATTGTTAATGAATGGATTGTTAAAGACGACGTTGCAATTATTCCTTGGATTGTTGGGGATGAATGGAAAGTTGTTGAAAAAATGACACAAAAATATGTGTTTGGACATTTTGAACTTCCATATTTTAAAATGAATGCAATGGTAGATATGCCTGATATTGGTGGAATTAAAACAGAACATTTTGCAGGTTGTGGAGAAGTATTCACAGGACACTTTCATAAAAGACAAACAAACAAAAATGTAACTTATATGGGTAATGCATTTCCACACAATTACGCAGATGCGTGGGATGACGAACGTGGAATGATGATAATAGAATATGGAAATAAACCAAAATATATTAATTGGCCTGATATGCCAAGATATAGAACAATTAAAATATCTGAATTATTAGCTGATCCTGACAAAGTATTAATGCCAAATATGTATGTGAGAGTTACATTAGATATTAAAATAAATTACGAAGAAGCAAACTTTATACGAGAAACTTTTATAGACAAATATAAATTGAGAGAATTACAATTAATACCAGAACAAATTGACAAAGCACAACAACCGTTAGTACAAGTACAAAAATTTGATAGTGTTGATCAAATTGTTATTAAACAATTACAAGGTGTAGATTCTGAGACATATGACAAAAACATATTAACAGCAATTTACAATGATTTAGATGTTAGCCAATAAAGTAGCAATTACAGGTATGGGTGGCGTTCATAGAAAGTTTATAACTTATTTCTTAGATAGATTTAGTTCTATAACACCAGAAATTAAACAATTACCTTTTAATTTAGATACAGGTACTTCACACAGAAAAGATATTCCGTTCTCTGGATTTTTTGTACATACGCATATTTTAGAGAAAGAACCATACTTTGAACGACCAGAATTATTAAACATAATAATAAAAGTAGACATTAAAAATTTACTGTTTCTAGAAAGAATAGTACATATTAGAGCTGGTGATCTTAATCAAAAGCTCAATAATAATTTAATAAATTTTAACAAAGACTATTTGGATCAATTTAATGGTATGGATAATATTAGTCCTGCTTTTAAAGACAAAATAAAAATGTTATACAATATAGAAATAAATGAAAAAACAGACGTTCCAAAATTTGTTATTAGAGATTTATTAAAATTAGGATTTATAGATCCTACAAAAAACGGATATATAGTACACCAAAATAAAATATTAAAGCATTTACCTAAAAATTATTATTGGTTAAGTTTAACATCCATCTGGGATAAAAATAGTTTTTTTGCAACAATGGAAGAAATTAGTAATCGTTTTAATTTACAACTTAATTTAAACAGCGAAGCAGAAGAAGTTTATGATTTATTCCTTAATAATATTCAACAATATAAAACATTTAATAGAATAGATGATATTATTAAAGCATTAAAAAACAAAAATAATATAGATATATCTGATATTGATGTTGTTGAACAAGCATATCTTTCAGCATACATTGAGAAAAACTTTAATATACGAGTACCAGTATCTAATTATTTTTTTAATACTACAAAAGAAATTTTAACTTGGATTAAATGGTTTCCAACATACATTAAAAAGGAGAATAGCCTTGTTAACAATTAAACAACTAGCAGTAAAAAACTTTATGAGTGTAGGTAATGCTACACAAAGTATAAATTTTGCTAATAAAAGTCTTGTACTTGTAATTGGTGAAAATATGGATTTGGGTGGTGACGATGCTGGTGCAAGGAATGGTACTGGTAAGACAACTATTGTTAATGCACTATCTTATGTATTCTTTGGCGAAGCACTTACTAATATTAGAAGAGATAATCTTGTAAACAAAACTAACGAAAAAGGAATGTTAGTTAGTATTAAATTTACAAAAAATAATGTTGACTACACTATTGACAGAGGTAGAAAACCCGGTATCTTTAGATTCTATGCAAACAACATTGAACAAAATATTGAGAGCAACGAAGCACAAGGTGAAAATAGAGAAACACAACAAGAAATTAATAAACTAATTGGAATGACTCATGCTATGTTTAAAAACATACTTGCGTTAAACACATATACACAACCATTTCTTGCAACTAAACAAGCAGAACAAAGAGAAATAATTGAGCAACTTCTTGGTATAACTTTATTATCTCAAAAAGCAGACTTGCTTAAAGAAAAAATGAAAGCATCTAAAACTGAAATAGCAGAAGAAAAAATAAAAATAGATTCTCAAGTTGCATCTAATGAAAGAATAGAAGAATCAATTAAAAGTTTAAAAGTAAGAAGTAGTGCATGGCAAACACAAAAAGACCAAGATGTACAAAAATTTAATGATGCAATAGCAGAACTTGAAAAGGTTGATATTACAAAAGAATTAGATGCACACAAACGACTACAAAAACATAATGAAAATTATATAAAACTTTTAAGTTTACAAAAAGAAAAAGCGTATCACGAAGACTCTTTTACTAAAGCAAAAAATACAGTAGAAAAAACTGAAAGCGATTTAGAATATGCACAACAAGCCAAGTGTCCTACTTGTGAACAACCATTGCATGACGAAAAACATAAACATCTTACTGATAAACTAACAACTACTTTAACTGAAAGTAAAGTAGATGCTGAAAAAGTAAAAAGCGGTCTTGTAAAAATACAACAAGGCATTGATGACATAGGAGACTTAGGTAATACTCCAGACACATATTACGACAATATAGATGAAGCATACAATCATAAAGGTTCTTTAAAAGATCTTAAAAGACAATTATCACAAACTGAAACTAAACACGATCCATATGAAGAACAAATTATTGAGTTAAACAAAAGTGCTATACAAAAAATTGATTACAATAAAATTAACGAAAAGGAAGATCTATTTAGACACCAAGAATTTTTATACAAATTATTAACTGCAAAAGATTCTTTTATTAGAACTAGAATTATAGAACAAAATTTAACATACTTAAATCAACGTTTAGCATTTTATTTAGGTCAAGTTAAATTACCACACACAGTAGTTTTCCAACCAGACCTAACTGTACGTATTGAAGAATTAGGAAGAGAGTTAGACTTTGATAATTTAAGTAGAGGTGAAAGAAACAGATTAATTCTAAGTTTAAGTTGGGCATTTAGAGATGTATGGGAATCGCTTTATCAACAGATCAACTTATTGTTTATTGATGAGTTGGTAGACGCTGGTATGGATATATCAGGTGTTGAAAGCTCAATGGCAGTACTAAAAGACATGAGTAGGACGCAACAAAAGAACATTTTCCTTATTTCTCACAAGGATGAACTAATTTCTAGAGTAGATTCAGTATTAAAAGTGGTAAAAGAAAATGGTTTTACCAATTATGCAAATGATGTTGACATAATTGTTTAAATTCTTCTTGACAGAACCACTTCTTATATGCTTTAATTACAGATATGTTAATTAACAATACAAAGAGGCTATAAATTATGTCACAAACACACGAACAGATCATGACAGAAATTCAAAACTACTCTGAAGAGAACGGAAAGTTTACAGAGAAAGGTGTTAAAGCTTCGGCAACAAGAGCCAGAAAAGCATTAGCAAGTTTGTCAAAATTGATCAAATTAAGAAGAAAAGAAATTCAAGAGGCGAAAAACGCGGCTAAGGCGGCGTAAAGAATTTACTTGAATTAATTCAAATAAAGCCTTCGGCTATATTAGTCGGAGGCTTTTTCTTTTAAGATACCTTTGCCATGCACTCGTACACGGATATGGCCATTATAATAATCATTAGATTCTAGCACTTTACGAGCAAACTGCTCTCGTGCTTCTACGTATGACATCACTGCTTTGGAATTACAATAAAAAAGTATTTCTCTTTTAAAATTTTCTTTACCTAGTTTTTTAATATCTATAGTAAGCTCATCACTAGACCCGTAATAGTCTTGCCAATCACTATCGATTTTATACCTACGTTTATTTTTACGTCCTTTTAAAGGTTTACGTGATCTTTTAAACTTTGCTAATTTTTTACCAATATACATCCTACCATTAGTTGTGTTTGTTATTTGATACACAAAGCCAACACAGTCTTCTGGCAGTTCATTTACTACGTTATTCTCATACAACCACATATTGCAATATTTAAACTCAATTTCCTTGACTATAAATTTATTCCATGTTATATATAAGCGGAGGGCAACAGCATCCTCCCACCAGGCAAATTAGGCAAAACATATCTACTTTATATAAAACAGCATTGAGGTCGCATTTTGCGATCGGAACTTGCTTGTAGAAAAGGCAAATGATGGGGCTCTGAAGAAAAAGCACCCCCAGGTTTGTGTAAGATTATCGTATAAAGATTACACAAATTCGCGTTGAATAGAACAAGCTAATGGGTACAGCACAACCGCCCAGTTACGACAGCTATATACGGTGACTATAAACTCAGCACATGAGTAAGTCGTTCTGCTAGAAATAGCAGAACTATGACTAACATCTAGCACATAAGACGCAACGTTGCGTCAGTTTTATAGAGCGTAGCGTAAATTAGAAAAGAAACGAGCGTAGCGAAGTTTCAGATGGCTGTAAGCCATCTTTATATTGATATTAAGTACTGTATGATGAAACTTATCTTTGATCACAAACTTGGCAAAGTTGAAGATTCCGATTTAGTAATTTGTAATCCGTTAGCAGAAGTAGATGAAGAATACGAAAACGAAGCAGTTGAAACTGGATGGCTAGCCTTAGATTATCCTGTAAACAATACTGAAGTATTTTACCAATCACGTTCTACTCGTGTAAACCTTGACAAATATACACCACGTTTTAAAAGCCACAAACTACGTGGCGATGATATTAAAATGAAAGAAGTTGAAGCAAACGAAATGCTTACGCTCGTAGGACTTCCTAAAATTTATCGCGACTATATGAAACGTAAAGGCTTTAATGCAGATTACAATCCTTTTAAACATATGCACGTTCGGGATTCTTTTTTAATATTTTATATTGGCAAAATTAATAACATTATTGCATTTACAAAACTTAAAAAATACCATTATCAGGAAGACTCGTTTGGTGGCTACACTAGACAAATGGGAGATCCAGACGATGATAACGGTACGTGGTGGGCAGGTTATGAATCTGTAATTCACTGTAACAAAGAACCAATATCTCAACTAACTTTAGATATGGAAATAGCTTGGGCAAAAGAACACAGAGCCGCATATTATTATATGGGGTCTGGTTATGAAACTTCTTCTCAATATAAAAGTAAATGGCAAGGATTTGAATGGTGGACTGGAACTAAATGGTCTACGTCTAAAAAATTATATCAAAAACTTTGCAGAAGTGATTCTAGAATTAAAACTTTAAGCGAAATTGCTAAAATTCCTTCACTTCTCCCTAAAGCCTCTAACAGATTCTAAATATTTTTTATCCCATTTTTTATAATAAGGACCTGAATCTAACATTTTAGCAAACTTGTTTAACTTGCTTAAACTTTGTACAAGAAAAAGTGTATAATGTCCATTATTAAGTTTTACATCTTTAACATATTCATTTATTTCTGGATGATCTTCTAATATAACTATATCTTGTGGCATAAATCTTTCATTTAAAAATTCTGCCATACTAACAGTTTGTTGTGCAGTAAATTGTTTTGGTTCAGCAATAATACACAATACATCTTTTTCTTCAAAATTAAAATTCCAAATTATTCCATATATGGTTCGCCAATCTGCACCACCGTTTAATTCAACAAATTCTACTTTTTTATCTAGTATGGCCTGCTTGGCATATGGACAAGGTGGAAGGTTACCAAACGCTGGATGAGGAACTGTTACGAAATCACGAACCCACTTAAGAATCGTCTGAGTCGGTGTCTGTGTCTTTGTCTTCTGTTTTGTGTGTTGTACTATCGTCATTTTGTTCTTCGCCATGTGTTGCTATATATTTCTCTATTTCCTCGTCGATTTCTTTTTTAACAATTTTATTTTTATCTTTAAGTTTTTCTTTTAGTTTTGTTATTTCTTTATCTTGTTCTGCTATTTTCTTTCCTGTAGTACTAACATCTTGCGTGGCGTGTTCTAATTTAATCATAACAGTTTTAATTCGAGACTCTTTTTGTTTGATAGTCTTAAGGAGGTCCTCTTTCTCATCGGAGAGGTCCTTAATTGTAGATTTGAGTTCTTGAATAAGATCTCGTTCAGACATATATCGTATAATTATCCTGAGTTTTTAGTACCATTATAGTATAATATAATATTTTAGAAGAAAGGTTGACCAGTTTTTTTGGTTGTTTCTAAGTTTTCTTTGACTAAATTACCAATTATTTCACGTTCACTTGGAGATAAAGCCGCGGCTTCTGAGTATGTTATTCCACCTCTCATATACCAGCATACTTTAAGTAAATCATGTCTAAGTTCCTTTGCTTGACCTTCCATATCTTTTAATGTCTTTACGATATCAGAATCCGATTGTGAAAGTAAAGTTATACGAAAAAATTTGCAGTATCAAATGTTACCGGCACTTCATAAGTGGCAGGGGCGCCTTTCTTGATCTGCTCTTCAGTTGCTTTTAATTTTACAGGTTTAGTACTGCCTTGTATTCTTAATAGATTTAATTCATCTTGTAATTCTGTAATAACAGTTGCGTTAGCATTTTCAACAAACTGTTTAATTTGTACAGGATCAGTTACTTCTGTTCCTTCAGGTGTTGTAATTTTTTCAATGTTTCTTAATAACAAACTCATGCTTAATTCAGTTAATGATTTAAATGCTTCATTAAATTTTTTAACTTTTTCTTCATCACCTAATTTACTATCTTGTACTGTTGAATACATTTTTTGTTGTTGGAAAGTTCTTAAAGCGGTACTTGTCATATCTTTATATGTTAAAGGTCTTACTTGAACTTTAAGTCCGTCTTTTAACGTACATTCATTTTTAATTTCTTGATGTTGTATTTCTTCTAATATTGCTGGTAAGTTTAAAGTATGACTTGATTGTTCATTAGCAATAGGCACATTAAAATTAATGTCCATTGTTTCCCCGTATGTTGCAATTCTAATTGCAATTAATATAGTATCCAAATCATAACTCTTAACTTGCCATGCATCTTTGATACTAGGAACACAACTTTGTATAACTTCTACTACTCCTTCGCCATTCATTAACGCATCTGGAGTTTTAAAACGTATTTCATCTTTGGCTGTCATTGGCATTACACCTAATTCACCTGTTTTTGAAGGTTCTATTACGTGAGGAGGATAATTTCCACCTGTAGGTAAACTGACATACACCGCAGGTTGTCTGAAGTACTTGTTTAAAGGATTGCTATTTTCTACCATTTTTTAGTTCTATAAATATACATTAACTTGCGTATATAGTCAATATTTATATGCGTATATTATGACAGGAATTAAAACCGTATGGATCCAGAAGTAAGGCGAATACTAGAAGAATTAAAAGACTTATTTGGTAAAGATGATTTATCTCCCAGAGAAAGAAAAGCGGCTTTAAAAGTTAAAGCTGAAACTTTAGTTTTAGAGAAAAAAAATATAACCGAAATTCAAAAAGCTAGTAAGGCTGTTAAAGATCATAGTAAAGAATTAGGATTAAGCAAAGACGAAATTAAAGAGTGGGATAATGCAATTAATGGTTCCATTAAACAACATAAAAGATACGAAAAATCTTTAAGAGATGTTGGGTCTGCTGTCCTTGGATTTGGTAGAGCCGCGGCACAAGGAGAAGGATCTATTAGTGCCTTTACAGATAATTTAAAAGGCTTTAATATTATTGGAGATTCTTTTGCAAGTCTTGGACAAAGATTAGATACAAACATTGAAACATTTAGACAATTATCACAAACAGGTGCAAACTTTGGACAAAGTATAGTTCAAATGAGGCAGGCCGCAGGACAGGCTCTATTACCTTTAGATGATTTTGCATCATTAGTAGCAAGTAACTCACAGAATTTAGCGGCATTGTTTGGATCAACAACTGCTGGTGCAAGAGGAATTGCTAACTTATCAGAAGGATTAAGAAAAGTTGGAACAGAATCATTAGCACCACTAGGATTTACAGTTGATGAAATTAACGAAACAATGTTGTTAAACCTAGAAAGACAAAGAAGAACTTTTAACTTTGATGCAAATGCAACACAAACTAATATTCAAAGTGCAATTAATTTTGCAAAACAATTAGACAGATTAGCAAAACTTACAGGTACACAAAGAGAAGAATTACAAAGACAAATTGAACAACAAATGTCTAATGAACGATTCCAAGCGATGTTGACAAAACAAACTGATGCAACTAGAATACGTTTAGAAGCTTTTGCTGGAACAATTGGTTCTTTATCACCTGAACTTGCAGAAGGTTTCCAAGATTTAATTGCAAACTCTGGAAGACCAGTTACCGAGGCGGCTATTGCATTGGTGCAAAATATGCCAGAGGCTCAAGCCGCAATACAAAATTTAATTGCTGGAACAACAACATCTGAACAGGCATTAATTGCAATAAGAAATGCATCAATTAGATCACAAGATAGATTTAATAAAGCAACAGTAACAGGTACAGTTGACTTCTTGAGATTACAAGGCGGAGTTATTAGATTAGCAACAACAAATATGGATCTTAATTCTATTCTAGAAGAACAAGCAAAAACAGCCACAGGACTTACATCAGGATTAACAACATTCCAAGAAGCAACTAAAAGATTATCAGGACAATTCCAAAAAATAGAAACAGGATTACTTGCATCATTTGGTCCAGCATTAGGCGGACTGTCTAGAGGATTACAAGGCATAATGGGAGGCCTAGGAGGTATAGCACAAATACTTGCAGGAATTCCAGCACTAACAGGTACAGCATTGGCAGGTATAATTGTTGGACGATATTTGTTTGACAAAGCTACTCAAGCCGCAATAATAACAGGAGGAACTTATACGGCATTAAGAATGTGGGGACCGATGGGACCTATGGGAGCTGGTGCTGGCGGAGTAGGCTTGGCAAGTAAAATAGGAAGATTTGGATTAACAAGAGCACTACCGGCCGCAGGAGCGGCCATAGGAGTGGCTTCTAGTGCAGGTATGTTAATGGATGACGATAAAAGTAATGATGCTAGAGGTAAAGGCGGTTTGGCTGGAGCGGCGGCTGGAGCATTGGCCGGAGCGGCAATTGGATCTGTTATTCCTGGAATAGGAACAGTTATTGGTGGATTAATTGGAATGGGAATAGGTTCCATGGGCGGACAAGCAATTGGTGGCACATTTGGTGGACCAAAAGCAGTTGGAGGACCGATGGATGCTGGTAAATCTTACCTAGTACACAAAGATGAAATAATTACACCAGGTACACATAGCACGGCAGTTGCAAAATCAGATGTAACTGATATTTTAAATACCAAATATGAAGCAATGGAAAAACATTTAGCGACAATGGTAACGGAAATGAGGACTGGAAATAAGTTAACAAGTTCATCACTAGAATCGTTAAATACTAGTAATGCGATCGATAAAAAAATTATGACCGCTGTCGAACGAACGGCACGGACAAATCCAAATCAAATTGGATTAGTTAGTTAATGGTTGCAAAAATGTTGGAAAGAATGTAATATAAAGTATGGCTTGGAAAAAGTATTTTAATGATGTAAACTTATCTCCAATTAGTGGAGAAAAAGTACCTAATTTTGCAAAAAGAAATTATAGTTCTTATTTGCCTGATGTTTATACAGGACATCCAAACAGAATTCAAAGATATTTTCAATATGACCAAATGGATTCAGACAGTGAAATTAATGCGGCACTAGATATCCTAGCAGAATTCTCAACACAACAAAATAAAGAAAACGAAACACCATTTGATATTATATTCAAAGACGAAACAACTGACCACGAAGTAAAACTTTTAAAGAAAGCACTTCAACAATGGACAAAAGCAAACAAACTTACTAAAAGAATTTTTAGAATATTTAGAAATGCGTTAAAATATGGAGACTGTTTCTTTGTAAGAGATCCAGAAACAGTTAAATGGTTATACATTGACAACGCAAAAGTTGACAGAATAGTTGTTAACGAATCAGAAGGTAAAAAACCTGAACAATATGTTATAAGAGATATCAATCCAAACCTACAAAGATTAAGTGCAACACAAATTACACCTAATCAAACTTATGGTGGTGGTGGAACAACAGGTGGCGGTACTTCGGCATACGGTCAAAGTTATGCAAATGCAGGTGCAACTGCTAATATGTCAGGCTTTGCTGGAGCCCATGCAGGTGGTAGATTCTACAGATCAATGAATGCATACAACATTAATGCAGAACACGTTGTACATATGAGCATGTCAGATGGAATGGACAACTTATTCCCATTTGGACAGTCAGTGTTAGAACAAGTTTTCAAAGTTTACAAACAAAAAGAATTATTAGAAGATGCAATTATCATTTACAGGGTACAACGAGCACCTGAAAGAAGAGTATTTTATATTGACGTAGGAAATATGCCTACACACTTGGCAATGCAGTTCGTTGAAAGAGTAAAAAACGAAATAAACCAAAGAAGAATTCCAAGCACAACAGGTGGCGCAAACTATATTGATGCAACTTACAACCCAATGTCAATAAACGAAGATTATTTCTTCCCACAAACAGCAGAAGGTAGAGGATCTAAAGTAGATACACTTCCAGGTGGTACTAACTTGGGTGAAATTGATGATTTAAAATTCTTTACAAACAAATTGTTTAGAGGATTAAGAATTCCAAGTTCATATTTGCCAACAGGTCCGGATGATTCTCAACAATCATTCAATGACGGAAGAGTTGGAACAGCATACATTCAAGAATTAAGATTTAACAAGTATTGTGCAAGATTGCAATCAATGTTAAACCCAACATTCGACGAAGAATTTAAATTATGGATCAAAGGCAAAGGTTACAACATCGATAACGGTATGTTTGAACTAAAATTAAATCCACCACAAAACTTTGCACAGTACAGACAAACAGAAATGGACCAAAGCAGAGTAAACACGTTCACAGCAGTGGCAGACTTACCGTATATGTCAAAAAGATTTGCACTAAAAAGATATTTAGGTTTAAGTGAAGAAGAAATGGCAAGAAATGCTGAACTATGGGCAGAAGAAAACAACGTGCCACAGAAAAAATCTACAAAATCAAATCAATTGAGAACAGGCGGCGTTACACAGTCAGGCATTTCGAGTGATTTAGATCAGTTTGAAGAGCCAACAGCAGATGCAGAAGCACCAAATCCTGCAGGAGCACAACCAGGAACACCAGGAACAACACCAGGTGGGTTAACAGGTGGTGGCACAGGACAAGGTGGCACAGGACAAGTTTAAGGTTAAATACGAATATGAAACTATTTGAATTCTTTACATACACAGCAGACGGCTTTGAACAGGACAAAACATACGAGCCTGAAAACGATATATCTGTTATGGATGCAGAGGACACAAGAAAAACAAGGTTGACTCTCAAACAAATCAACTCTATGAGACTTGCATCAGAGGCCCACGATGCACAGCAAAAGGAAGAAGCAGTATTCACACAAAAGATGTATGGACAACCTGCTCCAACAGACGATTTAGCATTATAAAATGGCGGAAGTGGCATTCGTATTGGGAAATGGCGAATCCCGGAGAGGCATAGAAATCAATGATCTTATGGAACGAGGCAAAGTTTATGCCTGTAACGGTGTATACAGAACACACAGACCAGATTATCTCGTAGCAGTTGATCCTAAAATGCTTATAGAAATTGCAGAAGGCGATTATCTATTACATAATAAAGTATGGAGCAATTTTAATGCACAATATCAAAAAAATGAGAAGATAATGAACCATGTGCAATGGTTTAAACCTAGTTTAGGTTGGTCTAGTGGTCCTACTGCGTTAAGAATGGCTTGTGAACACGGACACAAGGACATTTATATACTAGGATTTGATTATAAAGGACACAAACAAGACGATAAAGGTAATGCTTTTAAGTTTAACAATCTATTCAAAGACTCAAGGAACTACAAAAGGTCAAAAGACGAAGCAACATTTTATGGCAATTGGTTGAATCAAACCAAACGTTGCCTACAAGATTTCCCAGATACACAGTTCCACAGAGTTATACCCGATGGATGGTTCAAACCCAAAGAGCATGAGTGGAATGGCAAGATGGATCACCCCACAACAGAAGAATTTTTGTCTAAATTTGATTTACAGATAAAAAA
>MPLU02347370.1_pt1 | contig 15853 bp, 9 predicted proteins | sample 1617381 | NCBI WGS metagenome assembly MPLU02 (sample SAMN05944801, study PRJNA350692) | marine metagenome | biome: marine; feature: ODZ; material: water; isolation source: 90 m water sample filtered on 0.2 um supor filter | place: Pacific Ocean | collected 2012-04-08 | depth 90m m
ACAAGGGGCGTGGTCGTACAGAGGACTAGTTTGCCAGCAGGCCTTCACGTTCATGAGTTCAATACCGATGGGGTGCACGGATGTCTACGGTTGATGAGGTGCTTGTCGAGGATACGTACGCCGAGGCTTTTCGAAGCCTGTATGCCGAGGTGTTGGTGACCGCCCGTGACGGAAAGTGGCTTCAGCACGCAATCAACGCAAGTACCGGTCATGCCTCCAGCACGATCATGTGTGATTGCGAAGCGGGTTTGGATCGCCTGGTGGGCCCTGGGGGTGACGTTTCCTTCAAAACCCCCGACGGCCGCCCCGGCGCAGTGCTTCAGTTCCATGTGCCGCGATTCCGTAAAGACCGGGTCCGCGCACTCGAGAAGGCGTTGCTCGCACGTATCAGTCAGAATGTCCTGACCTGCCCGACGGCGAGTTGCTTCAACTTGCTGGATACTGAGAACTACTATCACCTGGGTCGCAAAATTGCCTTTTTTGGTGATGGTTACCAGCAACGTCAGATCCGTCACGAGCGGCCTGTTTGGGTCATACCGACCATGGGAGGCGAATTCGTGATGGATCGTCGCATGGGGTACGAAGATGGCATCATGGGTGGCAACCTCTGGTTTATGGGATCCCATGAAGATGCCGCGATCGAGGCAGCGGAAAAAGCGGCCGCTGCAGTGGATGGAGTCCCCGGTGCAATTACGACCTTCCCTGGAGGAGTGGCCTCCAGCGCTTCGAAAGCGGGCAGTCGATATTCGTTCCTGTTTGCCAGCACCTTCGAGGCCTATTGCCCCACTCTCAAAGAAGAGTTGGGAAGTGAATCGCGCGTGCCCGATGGAGTCACATCCATCATGGAAATTATTATCAACGGCCGTGACCTCGATACCGTAGCCCATGCTACCAGGGAGGCGATCGAAGCCTGCCGAGACACAACGGGCCTGATGCGCATTTCCGCCGGTAACTACGACGGGCGACTCGGCAATAACTTTATCTACCTGCGGGCCGGTAGCGAGATGGCGGCTGAACTTAGCTAAGCTAGTCTGGCGACCCCGGCCGATTCGAAAGGTCCATGCAGTAGTGGATTTGACGGGCGACTTCGCGGAACCCCATGGAGGGATAAAGCTTCTGGCCAACGTTATTCTGGTCGAGCGTTTCAATCCGAGCATGGGTTAGACCGGCAGTTTGGAAAGTATCAAGTGCGAAGGCGATAAGCTTCCGGCCCAGTCCCTGTCCGCGGTAGTTTCGGTCGACGGCCAGGTTGGGGATGTTTCCGATTCCGGCCTCATGATCCGTCCACGTGGTGATATAACCCACGATCGTATCCGCATCCTCCGCCACGTGGATACCAGCAGGTTCGCGTTCGGCGTCCAGGGCCAGGTGGCGAGCCTTGCGCCATGCCCAGTCTCGTTTGCCAATGACGCCAAACTGATCCTCAATGTTGCGATCGATGCAAACGGGTTCAAACGCGTCGACGGTCAGTTGTTGGATGCGGGGAAGGTCTGAATCCCGGTAGGGTCGTATATGGATAGCCATGGTGCCGCTTTCAAGTGTTATCGAGTGGGGGGGGTGAGGGTGCGGTGGGTCAAATCATTCCGGGTAACCCTGGTCGACCCATTTTCGTAAGTCAACCATCGAGTCCCAGTCAGGTTCATCACGAACGGCGAAGCCAGGTCCGAACAGGCTGTTGATGCGAACCTGGCCATCCGCGACTTTCAGGTACCACTCGCCGTCACGTTCCTCGTAGAGGTCAGCGTGATGACGAGCAACCGAGGCTTTGTCGGCCGGCGACAGCATGGAGAGTCCACGGTTGTAGTGGTGTCCGTTGCGTTCACAGTGGGTGATCCCGAGGATCGACACCATGGCAAGGTCCTGCTGGAGGGGCACGACCGGCAGATTCTGAAGATCCTCGGCGCTCATGAAGAGGTCTTTCTGCTGATCCAGATAATGTAGCATCAGGGCGCGGTTTGCAAGCGATTTGAAGATGCCTTTACAATTCTTGTGAGACGTCCCAGAGTAACCCAGCGCGACTGCACGCGGAAAGGCATCCAACGTGGCATCGGACTCGTCAATTACGAGTGGTTTTAACTGGGAGGCGGCCTTGATTGCAGACGCGGTCGCTGGTGCCAGTGAGATGCTCCGAGGAAAAGGTTGCTCCACGAATGCTATGTGTTGGAAAAGACCAAGCTGATCGCGTTTTAGTTGCGAGAGAAACTTAACGAACTCATCGGGGTCGTCGAACGCCTCGTTGGCGTCGAGAGTCACGACGGGTTCCTGGGCGTGGGGAAGGATCTCCCAGACCCGGGCGAGTCGTTTTAGATCAGCCGCGGGATTACCCGAGACCTTGACCTTGAAATAGCGGATCCCGTAGGCCTCGATGATTTCGCTAAGGGTTTCCGGAAGACCGTCATTAAGACGTTGTGGACGCGGCCAGTCGGTTTCGTCGAGCGGGTCGAAGAAACCTACCGTATGCCGGATGTCGATGGCTGTCCGTAGTCGCGAAGGTAGGTATGCGGACGGTTCGTTCTGCTTGACGACTGAATGGATACGGGATGGCTTAAAACCGAGGGCATCGGAGGCAAGCATTTCCAGCAAGCTGCGATCCGCCAGGCGACAGACACCGTCAATCAGTGCGCGTTCGTATAGAGAAGAGACGTAGGTCGATGTTAGATCCTCTTGGCCGAGCGCCTGGCCCTTTTTCATGATCCGGGAGTGGTTGGTCAACCAGTGATCGAAAGGTGTTTCGAAACTTGGTTTCTCAAGATAGTAACCGCGCGCCGTTTCTAATAACTGAACAAGTTCCCGTAGCTTGGTTGTTTTCGTGCGTTGAGGGCGCTTGTCCAACCAGCGAACGGAAAGACGGTCGGCGGAACAACCAAAGCTTTTTCGACCCTTGTCGTCTTCCAGTTCCAGGTGCACGTGGCAGAGTGGACTGGTCGTTTTCTTCGGGGGTGCCGCCCCCTGGGCCTTCTTGCCCAGGGAAAGTGCAAAACGGGCTGGCTTCGTTTCGCGAACGAGTAGGCGAATATTCGTGATGCGGTATGTCATTGCCGGGCATTTCCAGGTAAATAATCGTGAACGTAACGCCAGAAACGAAGTGGATGTTGACTCCGTTGTTGGTAACGATCGAGGTAGTCGCGATAGGAGCGACCCGCGCCGTGAACCTCCGTGGGAGGTGTTGGGTAGCTGGTCATGGTCTGGAATGGTAATGGGTCTACGGATTGACCGTAGACCGTATTCAGATCCGCGTCCTTATCCCAACCCACGGTATGCAAGATAAAGTCGCGTGTCCAGCCTTCCGGGACATCTGCCACTGGAACAGGGAATTCCACAAGCAACGCATCTCCTGATCCGAGGATAGCCATTTGGTCGTCATTTTCGGTGAGCAGAGGTAAAACGTTGCCATAGCGGGTGAACTGCCCCTGCATGGGAGGCCAGAGTGGAGCACGGGTGGTCTCGGCATGCCCGAAAAGTTCAGGGCCGAGGGGTTGCCTCGGTAGCCTCCTCGAGAAACCGCGATAAGACAGATCCGCAAAACGGGGAAGCGTGCGGGTTACTTTTAACGGAGCCGTCGTTGGGCCAAGAGTAAAAAAGATGTGGTCCCAGTAAATTTCAGCCGAGGTCACGATCCGTATCTGGTTGGCACCAGCTGGCAACTTGCCGGACAGGTCAACCGCTATGGTCTTGGTTTTTCCACCGGGAAAGCCCATGTAATCGATGATGGTGTTCCAGTTGCCTTCCGAATCGCGGGCCTGCACGAAAGGAAGCCGGGGACCCGCCAGGTCAGGGTTCTGAGAAAAGGCAATGTTTAACGACGTGTCTGTCGGCTGGATCCAGCCGGTTAGAAAGAGCTTGACCGAAGCCTCTCCGGGGACCGTTCCAAGATCGATCTCCACGAAATGTTCATCAACCAGTCCCTGGCGGTACTTATGATCGTAGGCTCGTGCGAAACGGTTGTCCTGTGCAGCTAACAAATTGTCCAGTGATCTTCCGTGCTGGTCGGTCAGCGACCGTGGTGAGCGAGGTTCACGAACCGCATGGATAGCAGGCTCTGCGATGAAATCAGGTCCTACTTTTTCGTTGGTATAGATGACAACGTCAGCGGGGTGATCGACCACAAGTAGTTCGGCATAATCAAAATAGGCCGCTTCCCAGAGTTCCTCGGTGAGCTTGATGCGGTAAACGCCGTCGACAGGGTGGAGATCGGCTCCTCGGATGGCGAGGTATTCCCATGGCCTCCCGGGTACCTGGACGCCTTCAGCCACTTGAAGTCCGATCGGGGCACCCCAGAGACAATCGGTCAAGAATTCAAAATCGCCGTTTCGCCAGGTGTAGATGAAGGGACAGGAGCCCTTGGTCACCTGTGGCTCCGCAATCAGTTGGTTCGCATCCGGTAGCACAACTCCTTGTGGAATGCCATTGGTAAGAAGCATGCGAGCCAGGTCGGCACGTGGGGCGTCGCCGAGTCCGAAGTGCGTTGTTTCCTCGGTGACCACCTCGGCCTGGTAGCGTCCCGCTGATTGGATCTCCAGCATGCTGCCGATACCGTAATGATTAACGCGTCCGGTCTGCTGTTCGTCATCCTTGCCGATGATCCGAATGTCCAGCCAGTGATTCGTATTCCCCCCCTGGTTACGTTTCAGCTCGATGCCCCTGGGCGTGAGGATTGCCAGGTCTTGGTCACCGTCCTGGTCGAGATCGGCCACCTGCGCGGTAACAACACCGTTGACCTGATCGAGGCCGGGTGCGGTAGCCGTGGTAAAAGTACCGTGGGCCGATCCCCGGTACAGTCGAAGTTCCTGGTCAACCATGCAGAACAGGTCGGTATATCCGTCGTTGTCATAATCACAAGAACGCAGGTGTGAAGTCGACTCCGTGTGACCCTGGTGAATGCTAAGTGGCTGCACGGCGCCAGGTCGAGAAGTGGTGGTTAGCAGCGACTGGAGCCCCTTGGGGCCGGCCAGTAGCAGGTCCCAGGACACGTTGCCATCGAGTTCGACGACCCGCAGGTCCGTGCCCGGTTTGACGTCGGGGTGGGTATCGGAAAGGGGACGCCAGCGGAATTGCCCGTGACGAAGATTTTCCAGGATGCCAAAGCCGGTTCGATCTGGCCCGATGGCGAGCAAATCAATGTCTACGTCGCGATCCCAGTCCACCGCAGCAAACTGACTAATCACGGTTTCGGCGGAAGGAAGTGTTGAAAGGCTACTCATGTTCACATAGGTCATGTTTCCGCGGTTAAACCAGAGCGAAACGCCTGCGCTTGAAGCGATGGCGAGGTCGAGGTCACCATCATGGTCCAGGTCGCCAGGGCAAACCGAAACGATCGATTTCAGTTGCTTGAAACCGTCGGGTTGTTCCACCTGACTGAAGGCGGGCGACTCATTTTCCTTCGGACGATCAAGGTTGTTGCGATATACGATAGCACCGGCAGGGCCATAAAGTACCACTCCCATGTAAGTATTATGCCGCGGTCCCTGTGCGGGAGCCGGGCTCTTACCATTAGCGGGGCGCGTCAGTTTCCGCGAACGTTTGGTGTCGTCGACCATATAGAGATCCGCAGCAAGCAGTTGCGTGTAGCCCAGCGGCACCTCCTGGCTCAGCATCTCGGACCAGGGTTGCCCAGCGGCGGTTTGGCGATAAACCGACAAACGCCCTTCGCTCAGCACGAGTAGGTCTGGGCGGTCATCCAGATCAAAATCAACGATCCGGAAATCCTCGCCCAGGGGGAATTCAATCGGGGTCGGTTGCCAGGGGAACGAATCAAAACTAATGGATATTGGGTCCCCGGTGGACGTGTCTCGTGTTCTGTAACGCTCATGAAACGTCTCGTCAAAATCATGGATCAGGAATTCTAGCGAGTGAGGGTCGCATCGTGAGCGATCACTCCGCGCGTAATCCTGTGGGCGGACAATGTTGTCAAAGAAGGCCGTGTTTTGCTGAACCCCGGGCCAGTCGTTTCCGTTAAGTGCATCGGCTGCGTCCTTAAGGTATTTCCAGGGGTCAAGGTTCTGCCCCGTTCGAATGAGATGTTGCCGGAGGGCGGTTGTGGCTTCCCTCGCAATCGCAATGGTGTCGCGAATCGTAGGGTCCTGGGAGGCGGCCTGCTCGGCAAGGTAAAGTCGGGCGATCGCAATATTACCCGGGGCCATCCTGAGGGCCGCCTTGAGCGATGAAACCCGCTCCGTTACAAGGCCCGGATCATCGCTGCTTTTGGTTGCCTCGTAGATTGCGTAGGCCACGGCCAGGTTGGTTGGATCCAGTTCGTGGGCCGTACGTAGGTAGGACAGTGCCTTCTGGGTGATGTCGTGCTGTGAATTCTCGGCGTCACCGAGGTCACTCGCGAGAGTGATGCGGGCTGCCAGGAGATTGGCGGTGGCGGAGCGTGGGGCAAAAGTGATCAAGGTGGCGACAGCTTGATTGGCCAGCGTTAGCGAGTTGCGGATGGCCGCAGTTTTCTTGTCTGGTGATAGGGTTGAATTCTCCATGGCGTCTCGCGTTGCGCGAATCGCGAGGTAACGTCCGACGGCCAGGTTGCGCAGGGGCATTAACTGATCAGGATGGGCAGTTGCAAGTTTAGAAAATATGCCGTTCGCTGCGTCGAATTCAGAGGTCCGGACGGCGTTTTCAAGTAAGCCAATCCCCTGGTGCATCTGCTGAAGGTGAGCAAGTGCCACGGGTCGGGTAACCAGGGGCGGTCGCGTATCGGATTCTAGCCACCACCAAAGTACCAATGCGATCAGCAAGGGGCTGATGGTTAAGAGTATCAATGAGCGGAAAGGGGTCGGATTAGGGCTTGTCGTGGACATGAGTGAGTGACGCAGGATGGTTGGAGGACGAGAAGGCAGTTACGTTCGTCTTGATTAAAACGAAAAGAGCCCAATTGTGCCAGCATATTTGGGTGAAAATGTCGTTGGCGGGAAGCCTTCACGGGCCTTTGCCCGCTGGTTTTGGCTAGGAAGCCTGCCGCCCCTTGCCATTCGCTGCGGTATGTGGATTGTCGGCGCTACCTATCATCTCAAACAGGAAACGGCTTGGCTGGGTGTCGCGCGGTTTACCCCATTTCATCCTGGTAAGAGCCATGGAAAGCGTCAGGAACTCTTGCGCCCGTGTGATTCCGACGTAGCACAACCGGCGTTCTTCGTTGAGCGCCTCGCCATCTTCCTTGATGCTGCGGTGGTGAGGTAACAACCCCTCCTCGAGGCCTGCCATATACACGTGGGGGAATTCCAGTCCCTTGGCGGAGTGCAGTGTCATTAAAACGATCGCATTGCGTTTCAGTTGCGAGTCGCGCTCCTGGTCATTTTCAAGACTTCCGAGCAGGATGTCGTCGATAAACTGCTGGAGCTCAGGTCGGGTTGCTGATTTTTGGTATGCGGCGAGGGCGTTCACGATTTCCTGGACGGAATTCCAGCGGCTTTCAAACTCGCTTTCCTCTGGGTAAAGGCGATGTAGTTCACCCTCGTATTTGATACGCTTGATCAGGTCGTGGGCAAGTTCGTCGAGCGGTCGAAAATTGGTCTGGTGGCGAAACTCCCCGATCAAGTTGACCAGTTCAGAGAGCCCGGCACGTGCCGATCGAGAGAGTTCGGCGGTAACCTGATCATCATCGAGCAAGCTCCAGAGTGGCACGCCGGCCTGGGTGGCCGCACCGACCAGGTGTTCTACGGTTTTCGCTCCGAGGCCACGTGGTGGCGTGTTGATGATTCGCAGCAGTGCTGATTCGTCCTCGGGGTCAACAAGCAGTCGAAGATAGGACAGCAGGTCGCGGATTTCGCGACGGTCAAAGAAGGAGAGTCCGCCAATCAAGACGTAGGGAAGCTTGGCGCGTCGCAGTTCAGTCTCGATTGCTCTCGGCTGCTCGTTGGTCCGGAAAAGGATCGAGAAATCGCCAGGTTCGTAGTAGCCCTCGTTGATACGGTTGCGGATATCCTCAACGATTGCTGTCGCCTCCGCGGTTTCGTCGGGGTACTGGAGGATGCGGGGCTTGTCGCCGGCGGGTCGCGCCGGGCGCAAGACCTTGGGGTAGCGCATCTTGTTATAGGCAATTAGCGTATTGGCCAATTCGAGAATTGAACCGGTAGACCGGTAATTCTCTTCCAGGGTCACCGTGACCGCCTCTGGCCAATTCTCGGAAAAGCGGAGGAGGTGTTGCACTTCAGCGCCCCGCCAGCGATAGATCGACTGGTCGTCATCACCAACCACGCAAAGATTGCGGTGGTCTTTGGCAAGTGCGGTAACGATACGATATTGGGTCGCATTCGTGTCCTGGTATTCGTCGATCAGGACGTGATCAAAAGCAGCTGCCTCCTGCTTGCGGATTTCCGGGAACCGAGTAAACAGGTCGTCAGTGCAAAGCAACAGGTCGTCAAAATCGACCGCACCCTGGCTCTTGAGTTCTCGTTGGTATCGCCGATAGCCCACGGCGGCGATGTGTTCCTTGTCGGTGGACGCCAACGCTTCTGCCTGGGCGGGTGCAATGGCGCGGGATTTCCAGGAGCTGATGAAAAAGAGCAGGTCTCCCGGTCGCATCTGGTTGCTGGGTATGTGGATCTGGCGGAGGACAGTGCGGGCGAGACCCTCCTGATCCCCTCGTGCATAAATAGCAAACTTTTTCGGGTAGCCCAATTTCTGAATGTGTTTCCGAAGAATCCGGACGCAGTAGGAATGGAAGGTGCAGACGAGTGGTTTGGATTTACGTCGACCGCCGAGCACAGCGGCCACGCGAGTCGTCATTTCGGCTGCGGCCTTGTTCGTAAACGTAACAGCCAGAATACGTTCCGGTGATGTTCCGAGTCGGATTAGTTCCGCGATTCGGAGCGTGACAACACGCGTTTTGCCACTCCCGGCTCCGGCTAGCACAAGGAGCGGGCCGCTCGTTGTTTGGACTGCCTGCCGCTGTGATGGGTTCAAGGTTCCTTCCATGCAAGAATCGTAACGGGGTGTCGTCTGTGGGGGAAGGGGGGCCGAGTTCTGCCACCGACCTTGACCTTATCCACCAACCGCTTCTATACTTGCGCGTTAATGAGCGGGACGGTCAAAGGGACTCCTGTGACAATCGCGTCAAGGCAATGGGTGCCTGGCCGGACGATAGAGGGACGATAAAACCATGAAGAAAAATCGGCGTCAGGAATTACAGACAAATATACTCGCGGACCGGTTGGGGAGCGTGATTCAAGTGCTCAGGCCGTACGTGGTGCCAGGCTCGATCGTCTTGGCTGTACTCGTCGTTTCACTTGGCGGCATAAGTTGGATCCGCGGAAGTCAGAATCGGCGCGATACAGAGTTCTGGCAAGAGTTCCTGGATATTACGATCGAAAAGGAACAGGCTAAATCCGGTCTCCTGAGAAGCGCGCCGCAAGCTGGCGACTATAGCAACCTCGCTAGTGACCTGGACGCTCTTGCTGAAGAGTATAGTAGTCACCGTCATGTGAACTGGGTCCACGCCGCTGCCGGCGACGCCCGTCTGGCGGCTGGCATGCGACAGCTTTACTCGGAGAAAGTGGAAGCGGCAAATCTTCTATCGTTGGCGAAACAAAGCTACGGGGACCTCATTGAACTTAATGAAATCACGGATAAAGACCTGGATGAGCGGGTTCGCTACGGATATGCGCAGGCCTGCGAGGGACTAGCGAATGCGAGTTCAGACAGCGGCGTGCACCTGGGAAATATGAAGGAGGCGCGAGAATATTACACGGAACTCTCCAAGGCTGGCGTCAGTCAGGGGATTAGAATGATGGCGGAATCGCGCCTTCGGATATTGAAACCGGTTTCAGGGGATGCCTGGTCTGAGAGCGAAGAGGATATCGTTGCGACCAGTTTTGCATCATGGCTTAGCCAACAGGAATTACCCGATCCGCCGGAACAGCCGCCGGCGGGCGCTGGGCAGAATCCCGCGGGATTGCCCCCATTTAATCCCGGTGCCGTTCCGGGTGGTGGTCCGGTTTTAGGTAATCCGGAAGCACCAGCTGAAGAACCGGCCAAAGAGCCAGCTGAGAAACCGACTGAAGATCCGGCCAAAGAGCCAGCTGAGAAAACGACTGAAGAACCGGCCAAAGAACCTGCTGATAAACCGACTAAAGATCCGGCGAAAGAGCCAGCTGAGAAACCGATTAAAGAACCGGCTGAGGCTGGCAAGCCAGCGACACCCTAGTACCAGGGGCTTTTGTCCGCGAGTTCTGTGGAGTGACGCATGCCCAGTGGTCAGGATCAAGAGCTGAAGGTAGGGCCGGAGCAGGCAGGTGTTCGACTGGACCAGTTCCTTGCCGCCTGCGTTGAAGAGATGAGCCGGTCACGCATCACGCGCTCGATCCAGCAGGGCGAAGTAACCGTCAACGGGGTTTCTCGCAAACCTTCCTATCGACTTGCTGAAGCGGACCAGGTTGTTGCACGGTTTTCGGAAACGGTGGCCGAGGGTCCTGAACCGGAGAATATTCCCCTCGATATCATTTACGAGGACGAGGCCATGGTCGTGGTCAACAAGCCTTCCGATATGGTGGTGCATCCGTCGCGAGGACACTGGAGTGGAACGCTGGCCAGCGCGCTGTGTTATCACTTCCAGCAATTAAGCAGTATCGGTGGGCCAACACGGCCTGGAATCGTACATCGCCTCGATCGCGATACGACGGGGGTTATCCTGGTGGCGCGAACGGACCGGGCCCATCAGTTACTGGCAGCCCAGTTTGAAGCACGCACCATCAAGAAAGAATATCTAGCCATTGTACATGGCAGGCCCGATCACGACCGTGATGTGATTCGCGCCAGCATCGGGGCCCACGCTCAACACCGGACGAGAATGGCCGTGCGGGCGGATGGTCGGGGCGTACGAAAGGCTGAGACATTCTATGAAGTCGCATCCGAGTTTGGACAGCTTTCAGTAGTGCACGCACGTCCGCGTACGGGTCGGACGCATCAGATTCGCGTTCATTTGGCACACATCGGCTGTGCCGTCCTATGCGACCGACTCTATAGTCACAGTAGCCAGGTGACACGAGGTGAATTAATTGGTACCTCGGAGCTGGCCGATGCTGAGAAAGTCGTCTTGGAACGACAGGCGTTACATGCTCGCTCAATTAGCTGCTGTCACCCGTTGACGGGGAAAGAGATCGAATTTTCCGCACCGCTTCCGCCAGACATGGGTGAGGCGATAGAATGTTTAGAACAGCGAAACGACGGTGGCTCAACAGGACGATAGCGAGACGCGCTCGTAAACAAGGATCTCTAACGCGAACGAAAGGGTGTAATGATGAAAGACGACCGAATCGCCTGGGTAATTCCGATTCTCGCAGTCGCAGGGCTGCTGGTTTTCGGCTGGGTTACCTGGGAGGCACCATTGCACCGGAGCCGTATTTCCTCACCGGGCGACCAAGGTGAAACAAAGGAGCTGGCCACCGTGGTGAATCGGGCGGCCGCACGGTACGCGATTGTCATCCATGGTGGCGCTGGAAGTTCGCCGGCCCAACTTGGTGAACGTAGTCGCCTCGGCCGAGAACAAGCGGTTCAGAGGGTCTTGCGTAAAGGAGTTGAGATTCTCGAGGCGGGTGGATCTAGCCTCGACGCGGTGGAGCAGGTTATTCGCCTGATGGAAGACGATCCTGTATTTAACGCTGGTCGCGGCGCTGTCTTTAATAACGCAGGTGGACACGAACTCGATTCCTCCATCATGGACGGTCGTGACCTCTCGTGCGGCGCGGTAGCTGGAGTTAAGACCGTTAAGAACCCGATTTCCGTTGCGCGACTTGTGATGACAAAGACACCGCACGTGCTCCTGGCTGGTGACGGGGCAGATCGGTTTGCCAGGCAGATGGGAGTGAAGCAGGTTGAGCAAACCTATTTTTCAACGGAAGCGGCCCGGAAACGCTGGGAACGGTCGCGCAAAGGGAAAGAGAAGGATGCCAACAAGGGCGCGGCAGGCGGCGCACAAAAGGCTGTGCATTATGGCACCGTGGGATGTGTCGCCCTCGATCGCTCCGGAAATATCGCAGCGGGAACGTCCACCGGCGGATTGACGAACAAGCAGTATGGTCGAGTTGGAGATTCTCCGATCGTTGGTGCAGGGACTTATGCAGACAACCGGACGTGCGGCGTTTCGTGCACGGGTATCGGAGAGCATTACATCCGTAACGCCGTCGCATACGACGTGTCGGCCAGGATGAAATATCTGAAAAGTACGGTGCAGGATGCGGTGGATGCGGTGATTACCAAGACCCTTAAGCCGGGCTACGGTGGCATCATTGCCTTGGACTCCAAGGGTAATATCGCTGCTGGCTACAATACCGGTGGGATGACGCGGGGAATGGCCGACTCGACGGGCCGTTTCGAGGTTAAAATTGGCAAATAGCAGGACTCGTCTACTTTTAAGCGTTTTTTGCCAGAAAACTGCAAACAACTTGCTAGCGTTGCCGTAACGGATCCATGTTTCTTCGCCTTTCTGGATGAATCGAGGAGACGTTGCCAATCGCCTTGTCTTCAGATCGCTCGATCCCGTGAAGATTCAAGGCGAAATGCTAGCGGACTAGATGTGACGTTGACCGGATTGAATTAAGCTTCCCTTGTCCTAGGAGATTCTGGTACTCTTTGTCCGCTTATCCAGGGGACATTGACCGCTTCTTTCCGCTTCGGCCGCCCAGGAGAGTCTTTCGCAGGGCCACATGAACGAAATCAAGACCAAGATTGATCCGGCGCTTCTGACCAAGCGTTCCTATCAGCGTGCAGTGGGTCCGCGCCTGCGGGTCATGTTGGTCGTCGTCTTTGTGCTGGTCGCCTTGATCGCAGCTAATTCCGGTTACCTGGCGAGTATCACGTTTCTTGAGTGGTCCAGCGCACAATGGGGCGAGGGTTTTACCTATCAGAATTATTTCTACCTCTGCATGTTTTCGGTTCACCTGGTGTTGGGATCCTTGTTGGTACTGCCTTTCCTGGTTTTTGGGATTGGGCACATGATGGCGTCGTATCAACGGCGCAATCGTCGGGCGGTACGTATTGGGTATGCACTGTTCGGCGTGGCGGTTGCGGTCCTCGTAAGCGGGATCTTGCTGGTTCGCGTGGAGGGTTTCTTTGATCTCCGCCAACCGTTAGCCCGCAGCACGGTTTATTGGTTACATGTTGCCTGTCCGTTAGTGACCGTATGGCTCTATTGGTTGCACCGTCTTGCAGGCCCGCGGATAAAATGGCGTTATGGAATGGGCTATTGTGGACTGGTCGGAGGTGCGATTGCACTGATGGTGATTCTGCAGGCGCAGGATCCGCGAGATTGGGGAAAGGTTGGGTCTGAAGAAGGCTTCAAATATTTTCAACCATCCAAGGCCAGGACCAGCGACGGCAAGTTTATCCCCAGCCACGTCTTGATGAATGACCAGTACTGTCTCCGGTGTCACAAGGACGTGCACGCAGGCTGGTCGGACAGCGTCCATCGTTTCAGCTCATTTAATAACGCTGCCTACCTGGCGTCGATCCAGGAGGCCCGGGAGTTCGTCAAGGAACGTGACGGCTCCGTGAAGGCCTCTCGCTGGTGCGCTGGTTGCCATGATCCGGTGCCATTCTTCAGTGGCGAGTTTGACGACCCCTCCTATGACATTATCAATAACCCGACGGCGCACGCGGGAATTACCTGTACGGTTTGTCATGGAATTACGAGTATCAACGGAACCGATGGGACTCCGATAGGCAACGCCGACTACACGATTGAAGAGCCGCTTCATTATCCCTTTGCCTCCAGTGATAGCGCCTTTTTGCAAGGGATCAATAATCTCCTTGTAAAAGCCAAGCCAGCCTTTCATAAGAAAACGTTCTTGAAACCGTTTCACAAGTCGGCGGAGTTTTGCTCGGTTTGCCACAAGGTTCACCTTCCTCGCGAGGTAACGCATTACCGCGACTTTCTCCGCGGCCAGAATCATTACGATGCCTACTTGTTGAGCGGTGTTTCCGGACACGGCGCATCCAGTTTCTATTATCCGGCTGTTGCTCAGACCAATTGCAATGGTTGCCACATGCCGCTGAAGCCGTCCGGGGACTTTGGTGCGAGGATCTACGCGGGCTCATCGGAACCGCAGGTTCACGATCACCTGTTTCCGTCAGCCAACACCGGGATTGCCTGGCTGCGCAATAAACCGGACATCGTCGAGGCACATCGTAAATTCCTTACAGATATCGTGCGAGTCGATATTTTTGGAATTAAGGACGAAGGGCGCATCGATGGAAAACTGACGGCCCCGTTGAGACCCGAGGTGCCAACCCTGGAGCCAGGCGGAACCTATCTCTTCGAGACGGTCATCCGGACGCTCAAGCTTGGCCATCTTTTTACCCAGGGTACGGTCGACTCAAACGAGGTGTGGCTTGAGGTGACGGTTCGCAGCGGTGATCGAATCCTGGGTCGCAGTGGTGCTCGGGACGAATTGGGTAAGGTTGACCCCTGGTCGCATTTCGTCAACGTCTTTCTTTTGGACCGCGAAGGTCGGCGTATCAATCGACGTAACGCCGCTGATATATTCGTGCCGCTGTACAACCACCAAATCCCACCCGGCGCAGGACAAACCGTTCACTACTCACTTACCCTCCCTCCGGACATTACCGAACCGGTGACCGTTGAACTGCGATTGAATTATCGTAAGTTCGACCAGGAATACATGGCCATTGTGGCTGAGAATGCACGCCCAAAGGGTAAAGCGATTCGAGGGCACCAGCCAGGCGAAGCATACGTAAATAAACTTCCCATCGTTGAGATGGCATTTGACACGGTTACCTTTCCGCTCATCGATAATCCCCGCGAAGTACAAAATGGCAAATCGAATATCCCTGAATGGCAGCGGTGGAATGATTACGGTATTGGCTTGTTTCTCAAGGGAAAGGCCGAATTGCGGCAGGCAGACCAGGCGTTCGTGGAGGTGGGTCGACTGGGCCGATACGACGGTCCGCTAAATCGCGCACGAGTGCTCTATCGCGAGGGTCGCCTGGATGAGGCGGTTGCGTCCATCAATGAAGCTCTTGGCCATGACGCCCCCGCTCCTCCACCGTGGACCGTGGGCTGGTTGAGCGGTCTGATCAATCGCGAACAGGGGCAGCTCGCCGAGGCGGAACGTAACTTCCGCGGTGTGCTGGAGGATTCCACGGAGGAAACGCGACGCAGAAAACTCGACTTCAGTAAGGATTATCGCGTGGTCAACTTGCTCGGTGAAACCCTTTTTGACCTCGCGAATCGAGAAATCGGACCAGAGCGGAAATCTCGCAGGCTGGAGTTGTTGCGTCAATCCGTAGAGCAATTTGAAAAGACGTTGCAACTCGACTCTGAAAATGTGACTGCACATCACAACTTGCACCTGCTCTATGCCACGCTGCAGGATGAAGCGAAGGCGTCTTATCATCAAAAACTTCATGCTCGCTATAAGCCAGATGATAACGCTCGCGATCGGGCTGTTGCCGAAGCACGGCGGCGCTATCCCGCAGCTAATTTCGCTGCGGAAGCACTGGTCATTTACCCGCTGGACCGACCTGAAGCCTTCGGCCTTACAAAGACCGATCAGCGGGAGGATGGTGATACAGGCGACGACGCCAAAGGAGAGGGAAATGGAAACGGAAAATGATCCTTCGGTCCCATCAGAAGATGATGCTGTGGTGAACTCCGGCGAGGGGGATGACGCGGTTATCGGGCAGGCATTTCGCTATTCTCTTGCGGTGATCGGTGGCGTGGTTTTAATCGCCGGCCTGGTTTTTCTGGCCTTGCGCCGCGCACCGGAGGTTGCGGAAAACAAGGAAACCGAACAGCAGTCGTTGTCGACGCGCTCGGAGACGGAAACGGCAGGTGCGGAAGCTGGAGGAGGCGCGGCGGTTCGGATCCCGGCAGTCACGTTTTCAGATGTGACTGACGCTG
>MPLU02323088.1_pt1 | contig 15832 bp, 8 predicted proteins | sample 1617381 | NCBI WGS metagenome assembly MPLU02 (sample SAMN05944801, study PRJNA350692) | marine metagenome | biome: marine; feature: ODZ; material: water; isolation source: 90 m water sample filtered on 0.2 um supor filter | place: Pacific Ocean | collected 2012-04-08 | depth 90m m
GTAACCAAGTCGGCGTTAAACTGATGAATGCTTTCAAATGGCTCCTTGCCAAACCACTGCACAGCATCGGTGTGAAAAAGAACGCCCCGCTGTTGGCATATCGCCCCCAAGTCGGCGACCGGCTGGATGGCACCGGTCTCATTATTGGCGGCCATCACAGAGACTAAAATTGTGTCATCTTTAATGGCGTTATCTAAATCTTGTGGAGCCACCCTCCCCTCTGTATCAACCGGTAGTATGGTCAGTTCGAAGCCTTCTTTATTAACAAGATATTCAACAGTGTTCAAAACCGCATGATGCTCAATAGAGGAGGTAATTAAATGCCTGCCTTTAGACTTTAAAAACCTTGCCGAACCGCAGATGGCCTGACAGACGCTTTCTGTGGCTCCACTCGTAAAAATCACCTCACTGGCCGAACACTTCCAAACCCGTGCCACCCTCTCTCGGCAGTCATCCAGTTGGGCGCGAACTTTCCGGCCAATTCGATGAATACTTGAGGGATTACCAAAAAAATCCCCTAAAAAAGGCAACATCACCTCCTTCACTTCTGGGTCAAGGGGAGTGGTGGCATTGAAATCAAGGTAAACCGTTCTCACTTGCTGTTTCCTACCTAAAAAGCAAAAAAACCTCAACAGCAATACAGAATTTATGGGAAAATAAAGAAAGCTTAAAAAGAGAAAAGAAAGGAGAGAAGAGGTGAATAAACAGAGGAAAACAATAAAGTTATTCAGACAGAATGTTATACCGAACTTTATTAACAAACCGCCCGCTGTAGGCAAAGAAGCGCCTGGCCAAGCGCCCACAAAGGAAGGCTATGTAGAAACCGAGGCAGCAACTGCATCCCGGGGAACCCCAGCCATTATTTTTTGCAGCACAAGATCGGTAGTAACGCCCTCTGCCTCTGCCTCAAAATTAACAATCAACCTGTGGCGCAGTGCTGGCAGCGCAACCTCGGCCACATCATCAAAGCTCACGTTGAAGCGGCCTTCCGTCAGTGCCCGTACTTTAGCCCCAAGCAACAAGGCTTGGGCACCACGAGGGCTGCTGCCGAACTTAAGAAACTGATTGGTGATTTCCTGCGCCGTCTCTGTGTTTGGGTGCGTGGCAAGAATGAGCCGAACCGCATAGTCTTTCACATGCGAGGCGACTGGCACTTGCTGAACAAGTTGCTGTAACTCAATCAGCGTCGCACCATTGACGACTTTAGAAACCTCCACCTTGGTGCCTTCGGTGGTGCGGGTGACGATCTCAGAAAGTTCCCCCACCGTGGGGTAGTCGACCAGCAACTTGTAAAAGAAACGATCAAGTTGTGCCTCCGGCAGCGGGTACGTGCCCTCTTGGTCGATCGGGTTTTGTGTGGCCAAGACAAAGAACGGAAGGTCGAGTTTGCGAATCTCACCACCTATCGTGACACTGCGTTCCTGCATAGCTTCCAACATTGCAGACTGGGTCTTCGGGGTGGCTCGGTTGATCTCATCCGCCAATACCAAGTGGGCAAAAATCGGCCCGTGCTGAAACTCAAAAGCCCGTTTTCCGTCGTCAGTTTCGTGCACCATATTGGTCCCGAGAACATCCGCCGGCATCAGGTCGGGCGTGAACTGGATGCGGTTGAACGACAGGTCGAGCACTTGGCTCAAAGTCCGCACCAGTAGTGTTTTACCTAATCCAGGAACGCCCTCAAGAAGCACATGGCCATTGGCAAAAAGCGCATTGAGAGTCCCTTCAACAATCGCATCCTGGCCAACGATTACTTTGCCAATTTCTTCCCGGAGGGAGTTGTACACCTCCCTAAATTTTCCGATCTTTTCCTTGGGATCCATCTATTTCTCCTTGAGCCAAGCGCCAAGCCAGGCGCTATTCCTTCAGGTCGTCGAAATAGTCCCGCACCGAGTCACGATAAGCGCGGGGCACCTTGTCCTGATTCAACGTATTGCGGACAGCCGATTGAGCGGCCGTCACCGCTTCCTTAAATTGTACTTTGCTGCTGCCCTTGATGCTCACCCCGCGCAGAGTGAAGCTCGGCATCGAGCCCTTAGGGTTGATCTTCCCTTTGATGCGAGTGGACACCATTTCATCCGGCACTTTGCCGTCACCGCGATCTGAGTTGCCTCGGGCATCCATGTCCGGCCGCGAGAAGCCAGAGTTGTCCCAACGCTGCGCCAAGGCCTCAGGTGTGAGTTGATAACTGTCATCCCCCCAAGTACCGACTCCGCCGCCCGGTTTGCTGGTAGGGCCGCCGCCCGGTTTTTGGCAGGAGCTAAACGACTGAGAGTTGCCTACGGCCAGTTGCGCCCGCTCAAGGTTTTGCAGCGCGGCCATCATATTTTCCATGTCGTCTAGCACATTCTTCAATTCTTTCGACGCTTCCGCCAGTGATTGCGACGCCCCCGCCTTGTCGCCCGCCTTGGCTTTTCCTTTTGCATCTGAAAGGCACTTCGAGCACTCGCCGAAATCCTCCGCCGGGCCGAGAGCCTCCTGCAGTTCCTGAATCATTTTCTCGAGTTGCTCTGGCGTTAATTGCGCGGACGCCAACTCCTCCATCATTTTTTTCAGCGACTCGATTGCGGCCGGCACCTGGCTATTCTCAAGTTGGGCACCCAGTGTTTTGCCAATCTCGGCCATCTTCATTTGCAGATTTTGCATCGCTTTGGCCAAGTTCGCCATTTTCTGCAAATCCTCTGCTATAAAGTCCATATTCTTTAGGAATTGATCAATATCACTGGATTCCAGCGCATGCAACGCCTTGTCGATATTCGGCATTTCAAGTCCCATTTTCTCGGCCTTCCTAGCCAAGTCATCCATCGATTGCGCCAACTCCAGACGCGCCTGTTGCCCTTCCGTCGAGTTGGCGTCCTGCAGTCCAGCGGCGGCGTCCTTGACATCATCCATCTTCGACTTGAGCGCATCAAACTGCTCCTGATTTGCCTCTTTTGCGTCGCCGAGACTTTTCTTTAATTCATCCAGTTGCCGCTGCATCTCGGCTTTTTTTAGGCGGCTCGCAGCCGAAGGGGTCCGCGCAGCTTGCTGCATTTTATTGAGAGTGCGCGCTTGGCCAAGCTTGCTGGATTGATCACGCAACCGTTCCGCCAAACTAGAGAGCTCAGCCAAGGCCTCGTCTCGCACAAGTTTGCCGCTCTTTAACTCCCGCCCAAGTTCCTGCACCAACTCGAGCGCGTCCTTCGTCGGCTTAAAGTGCGCTTGCTGCTTGGTCAGCGCCGTCAGGTTTTGGCCAACGTCCTCGATGATCGCCGAGTCGCGTTGCTGGTCAAGATGCGCCTGACTGCGATGCTCGGGAACAAAACCAAGCCCAACGCAGGCGGCCAACACAAGCAAAGTCCAGTGGCAAACCTTGGGCAACCGCAGTGGCAAAAGTTTCCCCGGCTCAATCTTGCCTGCCGCCTTTGCAGCGTCGCTAATCACCAAAGCCGACCAAGCGCAGTTTTTTGCGGAGATGTCGGACATCTCCACCGCAGTGCTCAGGCGTTCTTTCAATCCAATTTCGCGATCAAGCCAACGCGCGGTATCGCTGCCGGCGAATCGCTTGGCCAAGCCGAATAGCAAACCAGCCAACGGGAGAGCCAATCCGATGACGCCCGTCCAAAGCAGTGTCGTCTGTGGAACGGGAGCCAGTTTGTAAACACTCAGGGAGGCAAGCCACAAACAAACACCAATCAACAGCCCAAGCCACATGTTTTGCCAGCCCCTTTGCAACTTGCGGCGTCTTGCGGCGGCGTCAATTTTTGCGTCAATGACCTGTTTTTCACTCATGCAAAGAGTCAATGCTGCGCCCTCACCGCACTTTTTACGAGTGCGAAAAGATGGCTTTCTTTGTGAAAAATCAGAAACTCAAAAGACAGCAGGAAAAGGCGATTTCTCTGGATTAATCCACAGCAGGCAATTTCAAATGGCGCTTGGTAAGGACCTTTTTGGTCTGATCCTTGCGGAACTTATCATAAATTTTTCGGTACTTTGCCGACTTCACGCCGAGGATAGACACCGCCAACAGCGCGGCGTTGATCGCGCCCGGTTTGCCGATGGCAAGGGTGCCCACCGGGACGCCGGCTGGCATCTGCACGATCGACAGCAGCGAGTCCATGCCCTTGAGCGAGGCGGACTCCATAGGCACGCCGAGCACCGGGAGCGTCACTTTGGCAGAGATAACACCCGGCAAATGCGCGGCCCCGCCCGCTCCGGCAATGATCACCTCGATGCCCCGCTTCTCCGTCGTGGCGAGGTATTTCATCAACGCGTCGGTGGCGCGGTGGGCGGAGATCGCCTGGGCTTCCCAAGGGATACCGAGGTCGTCGAGTTTCTGCGCGGCGTGGGACATCACGCCCCAATCCGACTGGCTCCCCATCAGGATGCTTACCAAAGGTTTCTTAATTTTTGCTGCCATAAAAAAATCAGACTTAACGCTTCAACAGGCGGCGAGTAAACTTTGCCAAACGCAAAAAATCAAACCCGATCACGCCAAGAGCTTGGCAAAGTTCAGTGGTCGCGCTTGAGTAGGTAATCGGCGAGCGCCTCCAGTGCGACTGCCTTGCCGTTGAACGGCTTGAGTGCAGCGTAGGCCTTGGTCGTCAGTTTAGCGGCGATCTTTTGAGACTTAGCCAGGCCGACAACCGACGGATAAGTCGCCTTTTGCACCGCAACATCCTTGCCGGCGGTCTTGCCCAACTGCTCCGACGACAGGGTCACATCGAGGATGTCGTCGATGACTTGGAAGGCCAAACCGATGGAGTAGCCGAAATCGGTCAGCGCCTGAAGTTGGCGTGGCGTGGCGTTGGCCGACATGCCGCCGAGCCGCACCGAGCAGGTCAGCAGCGCGGAGGTTTTGCGCTCATGAATGTAGCGGAGCTGCGCTGGCGACACCGGTATGCCCTCGCCCTCGAGATCGGCGACTTGGCCGGCAATCAATTGCGCGTGACCGGCCGTCTTGGCCAGTTCGCCCACAAAACCGTTCTGTTTGTAGCGCTTGGTGGGCTTGGCTTGGTTGGCCAACTCGAAGGCCAAGGTAAGCAGCGCGTCCCCGGCGAGCACCGCGATGCCTTCACCGTAAACGACGTGATTCGTCGGCATGCCCCGACGCAAATTGTCGTCGTCCATCCCCGGCAAATCGTCGTGGATCAGCGAGTAGGTGTGGATGCACTCGACGGCGGAGCCGAGGATCAGAGAGTCGCTGGCCCTGCCGCCGCACGCCTCGGCTGCGGCCATGCAAAGGATCGGCCGAAGTCGTTTACCACCCGCAAACATCGAGTAGCGCATCGACTCATGCAGCGTCTTCGGCTTTGCCGACGCCTTGGGTAGATGCCTGTTCAGCGCTGCATTGACCTGCTTGAAGGAACGGTCAAGGTAGCGGTTAAGCGAAAAGGAATTAGGCTTGGCCTGCTTGTTCGGAGAAACCGGCACGCAAAGGTTTTAAGCAAGCCCCCCAAGACCCACAAGGCAGGAATGGAGAAAAGAGCCTCGTAGGAGGGCAGCATAAAAACCTTGAATTGAAAGGTAGAGAAGGGGTCTAATTCCTTCAGTTAAAGCACACACGAAATGAAACCACTCCTCATCACAAACACAGCAACTTTGCTGTTTGTGCAGAATGGAGAGCGATGAACTCAGACGGATTGTACCCCCATTAGTAGACAAAATCTTATGAAAAAAGCAGTCACCCTCATCCTCTTCACTATCCAATGGGCTTCAATCAACGCCCTGGACTGGCCAACCTATCGGCATGATGCCCAAAGGACAGGGATTACCAGCGAGCAGTTGGCCCTTCCATTGTCGAAAAGCTGGACATTTGTGTCCGCACACCAACCCGAGCGGGCATGGCCAGCTCCATTTAGGGAAAACCCATACTCAGGAGTCAAGGTGGAGCCGCTGCTTACCTTCGACCACGCCTTCCAGCCGATCGCTTGCGGGAATTCTGTCTTTTTTGGTTCGTCAAGTGACCATCAGGTCTACTGCCTTGACTCAACATCAGGGCACATCAAATGGACCTTTTATACAGAGGGGCCGGTTCGCATCTGTCCGACATTCCACCAGGGAAGGCTTTATTTCGGATCGGATGACGGAATTATTTATTGCCTCGATGCCCAAACAGGGCGTGAGCTTTGGCGTCATCTTGCTGGACCCAGCAATGATAAGATTCCCGGGAATGAACAAATTATTTCCCGTTGGCCGGTACGCTCCGGTGTACTGGTTGAGAAAGGCCTAGTTTATTCGGCAGCGGGACTGTTCCCGGCGAGGGAGGGATCCTATTTATTTGCGCTGGATGCCTATTTTGGGAAAAAGGTCTGGAAGAAAAAAATCAACCAGACATCCCAGGGCTATCTATTGGCCACGCCAAGCAAGATTTTTGTACCTACCGGTAAACTGACGCCATTGATGTACAATCGGGTGAATGGGGATTACATCAAACGAATCTCGGGGCCGCGTGGCAACTTCGCGTTGATTGTCGATGATGTCATGGTTTCAGGGCCAGGCATTTCAGGGGGAAATCTAGTGGCGCTCGACCAGGCGAATAAGCAATACCGCGTGGCGAACTTCAAGGCTAACAAGGCGGTCATCAGTCCCAACTCGGTTTTTCTTGCCTCGGGAACTGAAATCATTCGGCGAGATAGAAAACCGCTTGCCCTACAGAGTCTTGAGAAACGCAAAAATGATTTGGAGGGAATAATCAAGGCGGAGCTTAACTGGAAAAAAGCGGAAGAATTGAAATCGAAGATCGAGGCAGCAAATAAAAATTTTCAGGGGGTTCTTGATCTGAATAATAGACTCCAGTGGCAGGCCGAAAAATTTGATCGTGGCAATGTTGTTGTGGACCGGGAAATGTACGGCAAGGAAATAGGCATTATTTCCGATCCAGGAGGGCAAAAGAATTTTGCCGAGTACGATCTAACAGTTGAGACGACCGGTATGTTTCAGTTGGAACTGAGGTATGCCGCGCGATTGCCGCGCCCGGGACGAATTATTATAGATGGGAAAGTTGCAAGAGAAGGGGCCATTGCACACACCACCGGTGGATGGGAGCCTGAACATCAGAAGTGGCATACCGAGGGGTTAATCAAAGCTGTCACAAAACAATTTACTCTCCGAATTGAGTCTGAACCGATGATGTCTCATATTGACCAGATACGCCTGACTCCCCTTACAGGGAACATCTCCGCGCTGGAGAGAGTCAATGCAGTCATTGAAGGTTTGAACAAGCAACTTGCCGAGGCTCAAAAAACCGCGCAAAAACCAGGAACAGCCATCACCTTAAAAGGAGGTAAATCCATTGAGGAGCAGATCAAATCCACAAAGGCTTCCATTACCAAACTTAAGTCACAAGCATCGCTTATCAAAGAATGGAAGCAGCCGGTTAAAGAGGCCAAGTCAATTATCCTGGCGGGGAACACCTTGTTTGTAGGCCGAGAAAACGAGGTGCTTGCCATTCATGCCAATACAGGGAGCATCGATTGGAACATGAGCGTAGACGGCGTCGTCCATGGTATTGTTGCGGCCAACGGCTCCCTTCTAGCAACCACCGACAAGGGCAGGATTTATTGCTTCACAGAAGAAGGAATCCCGCAACAAGTTGCAGACAACGCAGCCTCAACGAAGCAGCGTACTGGCGAAGATCAAATGGATTATTTAGATCGGGATTTTAGTAGGCAAATGCTCGGGCAACTTGACCAACGAACAGGCTATGCGCTGGTTCACGGGGTTGGGGATGCGCAGTTGGCATCTCAAATTTTGAGAAACACAAATTTTAATCTAGTTTGCGTGGAGGAAGATTCCCTGATTGCTGCGAAAACCCGCGACCTTTTTAATGAGAAGGCACTTTACGGGAAAAGAATCGTTGTCCACAAAAAATTGGGAAACCGGCTGCCCTATCCGGACTTTATGTTCAATTTTATTTGTGTGGATATTGGTGCCCTAAAAGGGGGGAAGCTACTTCTCAGCGAGTATTATCGACTACTCAGACCGTTTGGCACCTTGGTCATTGGAGGGAGAAAAGGGGCGAGCAATTCGTTGGCTCTTGCTAACAAACCATTGACCGATCTGGTTGCCAGCAGTCGGGATATTGACCAGAAGTTTCACTCCTTAAAGGATCAGCAATGGCATGTGATCAACCGGGGCAAGCTACCAGGGGGCGGCGAGTGGTCCCACCAATATGCAAACCCCGGGAACACAGCCTGCAGTGAGGATATAAGGATTAGCGGAGATCTACGGCTGCAATGGTACGGCAAGCCCGGTCCCTATCGAATGTTTGACAGGCATTCATATACAACCGCGCCCGTCTACAGCAGTGGACGCCTGTTTACGCTGGGCGAAAAAATTCTATATGCCAATGATGCCTATAACGGTCGTTTACTTTGGGAGAAGGAACTCCCCTCCCTGGAGCCAAGGGTGAATCTGCCCCGGGATTGCGGGTACATGGTGACCGATCGGGATCATGTGTATCTCGCCATTGAGAATAATTGCATAAAAGTCAATGCAAGGTCGGGGAAAACCGAAACAGAATTTAACTGCCCAAAAATTGCCGATGATCATGACTACAATTGGGGGTATGTTGCCACAACCGACGGACTCCTTTTCGGCTCAAGTGTTCGCTCAGGAAACTTTTATACTGAAGGTCGAGGGCCCTGGTATGACGACTCCGGCTTTAATAATGCCCAGGATAGCCACAAGGTGTTGAGCGATTGTCTTTTTGCCGTTGATTTGGCCGGGAACAGCCAGGCTTGGAAATACAACGGGGTGATCATTAATTCGACCATCGCAATCGGGGGCGATCAAATTTACTTCGTTGAAAACAGAAACCCAAAGGTCCTTCAAGACAAGTCACGTAGATTAAGCGGAGGCAAGGAGTGGATGGCGTTACATCTTGTTGCCTTGGATGTGAAAACAGGTAAGAGGGTCTGGGATAAAGACATGCAATTTGAACAAAGGACTCCAGTGTTCTTTTCCACCTACAAGGATGGAACCTTGATCGTACTGCGCTCTTCCCCCAAGTCATTTGATCTTAGGGCGATTGATGCTAAATCCGGTAAACCACTCTGGAATCGTGATCATGGCTGGGAGAACAATCATCACGGGGCGCATCGGCGGCACCCGGTCATTATTGGAGATGTTGTCTATCAACAACCCCTTGCATACGACCTCAAAACGGGCAAAGAGAAGTGGTCCACCAGTAAAGTGGGTGTGGGCGGCAATTGCGGAACACTATCAGCGTCTTCGACCATGTTGTTTTCTCGCTTGAGCGATTACCCCGGCTTCATCGATTTAGGGGAGGGCATGAACAAGGAAAATCTGGTGGAGATTACCCGGCCGGGATGTTGGATTAATATTATACCCGTAGGGGGAATGGTTCTGGTTCCCGAAGCGGGATCCGGGTGCAGCTGCGAATACTCGATTCACGCATCGATGGGCTTTCTCCCAAGAAAAAATTGACATATTACTATAACAAACAAATCCCATGGGCGACAGAGTCAGGATATTATTGAAAAGAGACAACACACAACAATCGCAGACGTGTTGTTTATGACAGGCCTGCTCCCCCCTCATTGTTTCGTGAGATATATCTAAATTGATGAATGATCCAAAGCACGGGTTTGTTACCTACGAAAAAGTAGATTCCGAATATTTCACCAAACGTGGTTTAAAGCGTTACGCCGGCGTGTGGTCCCTCTGGGCATTGGGAGTCGGCGCGGTAATATCCGGAGATTTTTCCGGTTGGAACCTTGGAATTCAATATTCCGGTTTTGGGGGATACTTGGTGGCTATGTTCATTGTCACCCTGATGTACCTTGGCTTGTGTTATTCGATCGCAGAAATGTCCCCCGCGCTGCCGCACACCGGTGGGGCCTACTCTTTTGGCAGGACGGCCATGGGCGTATGGGGCGGATTCCTGACCGGCTTGGCTGAAAACATGGAATACGTGGTTACCACCGCCGTGGTGGTCTACTTCATGGGAGCATTTCTGACTGACATCTTCGAGACGCCCGATTCGTTTCGGCCTGTTTGGTGGGCCGCCATGTACGTTGTTTTTATTGGGATCAACATTTGGGGAGTAGAGGCAACTTTTCGATTCACTATCGTGATAACCCTTCTAGCTCTTGCCATCCTGATTATTTTTTATGCTGGAGTGATATTCACCGGGAAATTTGACTTTGACTTGGCCTTGAACATCGCACCCGAAAATCCAGAAAATTCAAGATGGTTTCCGTTTGGATTCAAAGGGGTCGCGCTTGCCCTGCCCTATGCCATATGGCTGTACCTGGCAATTGAGCAACTCCCCCTCGCCGCCGAGGAGGCGATTGATGTCAAAAAGGACATGCCTAAGGGAATCATACTAGGACTGTTGACCTTGATCATCACAGGTCTGGGAGTGGTTTTCCTTAATGTAGGCATTGGCGACGTAGAAATTGGCGAAGGTGCAGATTTCTTTGGCAAGAGTGAGGCTCCGCTATTGAAAGGGTATGAAGTTGTTTTTGGAACGGGGGCTGCAACAAAATTCCTCGGACTGCTGGCAGTGGCAGGGTTGATTGCAAGTTTTCACACGATCATCTTTGCCTATGGAAGAAACATCTATTCACTTTCTCGGGCCGGTTACTTTCCTAAATGGCTGTCCGTCACGGGCGAAAAACGAAAAACACCCCACGTGGCCCTTATATCTGGGGGAGTTGTTGGTTTTTTAATTTTGTTAACCATGTTTTTTACCGGTGGAGCGGATGCAGCGTTCGGCAAGACGATTCTTTCCATGGCGGTATTTGGAGCTGTCATTGCATATGCCATGCAATGCCTGGCTTTTATAATACTCCGGGTAAAATTTCCAAACATGGAAAGACCCTACAGAAGTCCATTGGGAATACCCGGTGCGGCCATCGCACTTATCATATCGCTCGCGACACTATATTTTTTATTTTTAATTGAAGAAAACCTATACGGTGTTGTTGGAATGGCGATCTGGTTTCTTGTTGGCGTGGTTTACTTTGCTGCATACGGAAGGCATCGCTTGGTCTTTTCGCCGGAGGAGCAATTTGCTTTAAACCAGATTACTGAGTCGCCGAGTGAGTTGAGAGCTGAGGAACCCAAATAATCGGCAACTACCGATGAAAAAATATATTCAAGGACTGAGCCTTGTCGCGTTGTTTGCACTTGGCCAAGCGGCGATGGCGAAACAGCCGAATGAGTCGAAGGTGACGTTGATCGACGGCAGTTGGAACCCCGGCGAAGGCGGGTCGGTGACAACACAGCCCCACCCACTCAACCGGCCATTCGGAGTTGATTTCGATTCGAAAGGCCGGATGTGGATCGTCGAGTTGGAGGGAGGCCGTGTGCATCGCTCGGCCAATGGCGTTCGGAAACAGGTCGGAGGAGACGGCAGCAAAAGTTACCGGGGCGACGGTGGTTCGCTTGGCCAAGCGACCTTCAACGGCATGCACAATCTGGCCATCGCGCCGGATGACTCGGTTTACATTGCCGACAGCTGGAACCACTGCATCCGCCGGGTTGATGCCAGCGGCCGAATCAAAACATTCGCAGGGACAGGCAAGGCTGGCTTTGGTGGGGACGGTGGTCCTGCAGCCAAAGCCCAGTTCAATTATATCATGTGCATCACACTCAACCCAAGCGGTGAAAAGCTGCACGTGGCCGACCTCAAAAACCGTCGCATCCGCGAGATCGATCTCAAGTCCGACAAGGTTCTAACCATCGCGGGCAACGGCCAACGGGGTATCCCAAAGGACGGTGCCAAGGCGACTGAGGCCCCATTGGTTGACCCGCGTGCGGTTTGCAGCGACACAGCAGGGAATGTGTACGTGCTTGAGCGCGGAGGACACGCACTGCGGGTGGTGCGGCCGGATGGACGGATTTACACCGTCGCCGGCAATGGGGAAAAAGGTAACAGCGATGGCATGGGTTCAGCCGCGCGCTTCAACGGGCCGAAACATATTTGCGCCGATCCGTCGGGAAATATTTACGTCGCAGATGATGTGAATCACTTGATCCGCAAGTATGAACCGAAAACCGGCGAGGTATCGACCGTGCTCGGCCTAGGGAAGGTAAAACTCTCAAAGCCGCACGGAGTGACTTGGGACAAGGGCAAATTGTATATCGTCGATTCCAGCAACCACCGAATTCTCCGGGTGGAGTGAGGAAATAAAAAAACACTCAGTATGTGCGCTCCCTCAAACTCAACCGTCCCGGCACTTGGCCTAGGTTCACTCGTTGGCCGCCCCCGGAGTGGCCGCCCCCTCGCTGAAGTCGCCTTTGGCGTCCGGTAAGCGGCGGTATGCCGAGTCGGGCCCAAGCTTGGAAAAGTTCACTTCGTCGAGGACAGAATTGCCGGCGTTGTCGGTGTCGATGAGTTGAATGGTCTCGCCGGCCTTGGCCAACTTGAAGTTGGCATGCAGGCCCTCCTTGGCTTTGCCGTCTTCGTCGGCCCAAACAACCAGGCGCCCGCCCGCCGCGATTTTGGTGCCTTTCGGGAACCTCCATTTGCGCGGAATTTTTTTGCTGTCAGTCAGGAATTTGCCCGACAAATCGACCTCACTGTCGGAGGTGTTCGCGATCTCGATGTAGTCGTCGTAGTCGCCCTGCGGATCCTTGCCAGCAGCTTGGTTTTCAGAAACGATCTCGTTTATTGTCAGCACGGATTGTCTGGCCTTGGGAGCCTTGACGCGGAAGGTCAGAGGCTTGGCTTCGGCATGGGCTGGATAAAAATCTGAGGTCATCTCCGCCCCATCGGAACGTGCCTCGACGTAGTAGCGAATCTTTTTGCCGGCGAGCTGTGCCGGGATGTTTGCGGTGAAGACGCCGCCGTTCGCTTGGCCATCGGGCTGCATCGCCATCTGCTTGTACGGCTCGTTTTTGCCGTCAGCAAACCAGAGAAAGATCGTCTTGGCCAAGGTTTCGCCGCTCGTTTCGGCGGCGATGCGGATGGAGTCGGTCGATTTGGCTTCGTCGAGTTCAGTCACCGAGACGATCTTCGGTGCAGGGAGATTTACCTCCGGATGGTTCAGCAGAAACTCTCGGCGGCCCTCGGTGAACGGCCTGAGGCCAAGCTTGGTGCGTCGCCCGTCGGAGCTTGTTTGAATGAGCCCTTTTTCAAACGCCTCGTATGAACTGTGTTTGCGGACGTCCTTTTTGACTTCGTCCCTGATTAGGGCTGCGTAACCTTCGACGAGCGGGCCTACTTTGTCCCAGGTGATCCACTCCTGGGTGATCGTCTTGAGGTGGTGCCGATAGCGCGCCTTAAAGTGGGGTACCTGGAACAGCTTGTACATGAGTGGGCGGTCTGGGTTGTCGGCATTGTAAAATGGCTCAAGCTTTGGCCCGCGCAGCCCGGACGGCATACCGGGGCCGCCGGGGATGTTCATCACCTCATTGCCGTCGTGCTGCAACAGGTGGAAGCGCCCATCTGGATCAAGGTACAGGTTGTAATCGCTTCCTCGGGTGAAATATCCCTCATCCTGAAAAACGCACTCGAGTGCCAATGACCACATGGCGCTGTCGATATTAAAGCGTCCATTTAATTTATCTGCCAACTCTTCGATCGGGGATTCATCCAGCAGTTTGGTGAACTGCAGCAATTCTTTCCAAGCCTCTTCTTTGCCTTCCGTGCGTTGTTGAAAGCCAGTGTAATCTTCCTTTTTCTCCCCCGGATAACGGAGATTGCCACTGCCACCTCCGCCTGCGCCAATCTTCCAGCGTACACCGTCTCGTGTGCCGAAGTTGTCCTCGAGGAAATCCTTGTTGTACTGCTGGATGTGCGAGTAGAGGCCCCAGCTTTCGCCGTTGATCACCACCTTGATGAAATTACCCTTGAACGCCGGGATGTAATTACGTGCCACGTGTGAATAGATGACCTCACGCATAAACGTCGGATCCGAGTTGGCGTTGAGCAGGTTGAGGGTCTTGTAGCCGAGGAGCTTTTGGTCGCTGTGCTTGTGGTCGATGTAAAGGTTCATCGACCGTTTCAAGTCGCGGGACACGGAACGAAAAGAAGAGTTGCCGCGAAACTTCAGGCCAACGTTCTTGTAGAGTTTGCCGTCTACGGTCAGGTCAGCGGGTACGGCGACATCGGTCCGGTAAAAGGCCTCCATCTCCTCCATCCACTCGTTATCCTTAAACTTGATGAACAACGTGCGAAGCGTGCCCTCGTCGTAAAGCTTGGTACCGAGATCCTTGTTATTGCCCGGCTCAAGCCGCTCGGCTTTTGAAAAGTCGCGTGGCTCGGGGGCGGGACGACCGCTGCCGCCCCTCGGGTCAGGACGGGCTCCGCGATCGCCGCGAGAGGGCGGACTGCCGCCACGGTCCCCGTCTGGGCGGGGGGGCCGGCCTCCGCGCTGACCCCGATCGCCGCCGCCATCGCCGCCGCGTTGCTCCTCCATATATTTTCTCGCAGCGGAACGCTCAGCTTTGTCGAGAAGCCCATCATCATCCTTATCAAACTTTGGGATCAATTCGATCCGTTGCCCGCGTCGGGAACCTCCCCTGCCCCCGCCTCCCCTGGAGCGACCCCCGCGATCAGGCGGCGGGCCTACTGTACGACCGCTGGCATCCGGGGGACCACCGGGTCGACCCCTTTGACTAGAAAAGGGATTGGGACCGCCGCCACTCCGGAAAGACTGCCTAGCGGCTTCACGTTCTTCCTCATCCAGTTCGCCATCCTTGTTTTTATCAAAACGATCAAGAATTTGTTTGCGCTGTGCTGCGCGGTCGGGGCGTTCGCCTCGCCCTGATCGTTCGGCGGGTTGTGCCGTAAGGCTCGCAGCCGATGCGGCCATTAAGCCACTAGTCAGGAGTAATTGAGCAGTAATAGTTTTCATGTAAAAATGATGTGTGCCATCAGCCAAGCTGAACGGAAAGATACGGCCAAATCGGACCAGATGGTTACAGGTTTATCAGCGAGATGAAATAATTATCTGCCCTGTCAATCGCTTGAGCAAGCGGCGCGGTGCGAGCATCGGATTGCCTTTGGCAATGGATTGTGTTGCATTTGAACGCCTTGCCGCAGGGCATGGACAACGTTAAAACAATGACACAAACAGACGGCAATAATCTTTGGGAGAGGTTTCAACGTTACTACACAGAGTTCCCCTCTATCGGCTTGGGGCTCGACATCAGCCGAATGAATTTCACGGAGGAGTTCATCGGGCAGATCAAGCCGCGCTTGGCCAAGGCGTTCGCCGCAATGGATAAACTCGAGGCTGGCGCCATCGCCAATCCCGACGAAAACAGGATGGTAGGCCATTATTGGCTCAGGAACTCCACCTTGGCTCCCACGGAGGGAATTCGGCAAGCGATCGATCAAACCTTGGCCAGCATCAAGGCGTTCGCCGCCAAGGTTCATTCAGGTGAAATTCACGGATCAGATGGGCCGTTCGAAAACATGCTGATCATTGGCATCGGCGGTTCAGCGCTTGGCCCGCAATTCGTAGCTCACGCACTTTCCCAGCCCTGCAAGGACAAGGTGACCCCTTGGTTCATAGACAACACTGACCCGGACGGGATCGACCGTATTAAATCTAAATTGGCAAATTTATTAGGAAATACACTCGTTATTGTGATTTCGAAATCCGGGGGCACCAAGGAAACCAGGAACGGAATGCTCGAGATGAAAGCAGCGTTCAAGGCGGCAGAATTGAACTTCGCCGACCACGCGGTCGCCATCACCGGGGAAGGAAGCAACCTCGACAAAATAGCTAAAGCTGAAGGCTGGATTCAGCGATTCCCGATGTGGGACTGGGTTGGTGGACGCACCAGTGAAACGTCCGCGGTCGGCCTCCTGCCTGCAGCGCTGCAGGGATTTGACATCGACCAGTTCCTCGCAGGAGCCGCTGCCTGCGATACA
>MPLU02262684.1_pt1 | contig 15732 bp, 25 predicted proteins | sample 1617381 | NCBI WGS metagenome assembly MPLU02 (sample SAMN05944801, study PRJNA350692) | marine metagenome | biome: marine; feature: ODZ; material: water; isolation source: 90 m water sample filtered on 0.2 um supor filter | place: Pacific Ocean | collected 2012-04-08 | depth 90m m
ATATCTTTTGTTTGGGGAACGAACATATTTTGAGTCGCCTAGTTCTTTGGCGTCGTCCTCTGTGTGTCGTTCTTCGTCTGTTAAAAATTGCCATTCCCTTCTAAATGGTCCAATAAAAACTATACTCCAAGATGGCTTTGCATTGTAGCCTTCTTCTAAAAGTTCTACTCGATGTAATGTTTCGGCTTTTCTGTAATTAATACTTCCTGGGCCTCGCCATATTGGATTCATACCTGGGCGAAATTCTGTATATCCATTTTTTAAAATTATAGAAACAAACGACCATGGATGGTCGTGCATATCATTAGGATCGCTTGCAAAAATTTTATTAATAAAAACATTAAACGGACAATATCTATTTTTAAAAATTAAATGATATCTACCCATATAAGGAACATGTCCTTTGATATCCTCTGGATAAGCCTTCCATGGATCTGTAAAATAATTTATAAGTTTTTTAATCATAAATTCCACGATGTGTAAGATTTGTCTCCGGATACTATTTTATCACCTTTTAAAAAATTCCAATTTCGTTTAAAAGGTCCTACAAAACATAAAGTCCATACTGGTTTATTATTATCAAGTTCTATACGATGAAATCTTTCTGCGGGTCTATATGCAATGCTACCAACACCTCGCCATTTTTTACCATATTCGGAATACTCCCAATATCCTCCTTTTAATATTATAGAAACAAACGACCATGGATGATCATGCATATCATCTGAATCACTTAAAAATATTTTGTGAAGAAATATATTAAAGGGTGCTATTTTACGATTGAAAATAAAACTATACCGTCCTATGTATGGTATATTATCTTTGGATGTTCCGGCAGGTATTATCCTCCATCTTTTCATAATTTTCTGAATAAGAAACATCTGCATTCCAAAGTATTATCGTTAAAATAAGAACGATCAATCCAACTATCTATGGCTATAATACCATCGCTTTCAAGTTGCTCTATTGTGTCTTTAAATCCATATTCTTTCCATATGCCAATATTAATAGTACAGACAAAATATGCATCTGGGTTTAATATTTGTGCTATATTAGTTAAAGCATGGTGTTTAACATGTCCTTTAGTAAAGGTTCCGCATGAAATAGCGGCATCATACATTGGTTTAATGGGTTTAAATTCATTAATATTTATTGCATACAAATCTGCATATACATTTTTTGATCTTGCTTCAATTAATGCTTTTTCGCTAATATCCCAACCATCAATATTTGTATAACCCAATTTTGCTAATGACTCTCCTACTAATCCCGTTCCTGCTCCAATATCAAGTATTCTAGCATTATAGTCGTCACCTAACACTTCAGCAAGGTCGTTTGCTACATGTTCAAATGCATTGTAATTAAGATCGTTTATAAGATGTGTATCGTAATTATTTGCCCATTCATTATAAAAGTTTCTTGCATCTTGATCTGTTTGCAAATTATATGCTTCAATTAAATGCTCATTATTATTTGGTATATGTTCACCCATGTTTTTCCTTATATCTATCTCTTGCGTCTTTATAACTGCAATCTATTATTTTAAATTTTATAAAAAATCTATCCTCATGAAATGTTGGTACACTATGCTTTTCCATGATATTTAATAAAGCACATCTATATGAACCTACATCTCCTATATCCTCAAATTCAACTGGACCTACTTGTTCACCTAATTGCAAATTAACTGCACATTGTGGCTGATTATCATTAAATTGATCTCTAAGTTTTTTAGATATTTTATCTGTATGAAATGGAACAAAACTGTTTTTTAATTGTTTGTGTAAATGTGGTCTTATATCTTTGCAATCAAACAATTTACACAATGAAGATATAATGTTACTTAGTTCAGGAGTAATAACATCAATGTCTCCATATAACCAAGTTTCAGGACCTTTAAACCAACTATCTTTATTAGGATTGTCGGGCCAATATGGATTAAGCGGAATATCCTTTACTTCATTTAGTAATTTTGTTTCATTATATAATATTGCTATATCGTATATATAATCTTCACGTGTCATACAAATTTCTTTACGTCATCAAATGATAAACTGAAACTTATTTGGAGGAAATATCTCCACTCATCTTGCCAATCCACTGAATGTGTAACTTCGTTATTTTGAAGATATGTATTTCCATCATGATATAATTTTGTTACAACGTATTCATCTAAGTAAAAGTTAGTCGGTACATTGCTATCACTTAATGGAAATGTTAAACTACATTTTCTATTTACATCTGTATGTATTATTGTTCCTTTATTTTTTAAAAATAATACTTGCATAGAATGTAATAGAATATCATTAAATTTTTGATAGAACCAAAGAGGCAAGTCAGGAGTTAGGATAAGACAATTACCATCAGGCTTGTCTTCAGGTGTATTAAATTCTGTATAATCTAATTTTTCTTGGATAGAAAATAATTCGTTTTGTTGTTGTTCTGTTAAATTTAAATGCGGTAATTTAACAAATATATCATCCATTTTCTCTTATCTCCACTAGATGCTTTATAGTGTTATATACATGTTTTTTATATTGTTCGTCTGTGCCATTAAACAAATCTCGTATAGTTGCATCTTTGTTATCTTCTAATTTTTTAGCATACGGAGTAAGATAATCAGGACGAAAATCTGTTAGTTTTAAGTATGCTGGAAACTTTGCTACTGTATTTAAATAATGCTCTACTACCTTTTCTATATTATATGGTATAATTTCTTCTATTCTAGCATTAGGAAATGTTGCTTTTATTTTTGATTGTGTTGCATGTACAGGATACATTATATACTTGCCACTTTCCATTATTTCTAACCCACCACGTTCTATAAACAGTTTTTCAAATAGCGGATAATATTCTTCTATATCATTATAGTAAGGTTCAATAACATTAAACAACGGCGGTAGCATTTTGCCATTGACTATTCTATCAAAATGATTTGGAGCAATTCGACGACGTGATATTGAATATTCATTAACTTCCGTATCCATTGGCGTTAATCCGTTTTCTTTGCAAGAATACCAATATACACTACTATCTGTAGATGCTAAGTGTCTACCCCACCAATGCCCTCTAGCACCTTGTTCAAATGCTATAAATAAAAATTTATCATGTTCTAGCAAAGATTTCTTCTGCATCTTTTACAATCTTTTTTTGTATATTAAATGCTGAATAAGGAAACAGCCAAGGAATAAATGTATGTATTAATGCTAGGAAAAATGCTAACAATGTTAACAAAGTAAATTTTCCGGCATACATAAAATGCTCAATATATGTTGAATTAACTTCTTCTAAATGGTCTTTTTCTATCATAAGTTTTTATAATTAAATGCAAGCCTATATAACAGTCTATCACCTTTAACTTTATTTCTTTTATGATAACTGTAAAATTGGTCGCTAATAACTAAATCGCCTTTTTGCCAATGATGATGATATACATGTTTTGTTTGAAATAACTCTTCTTCTAATGCTTTTATTAAATCTCTTTTACTTTCTAATGTATATTCTTCTTTGGTTTCTTTGTTCCTTAGTTTCCGCATAAACGTATTACCTAAGTATATTGCTTCTTTTGATATCCACCAGTTAGGAACTGTTCTAGATGGATGGGTAACAATCAATGGTTTCCAACTTGGTTTTGTATATCTGTTACGTTGAAACAAAGCAACTAATTCTTTATCGCCTTCAGTAAAATCGTATATAGAATCATCGGGATTAAATTCAACCCAGTATTCATATTGTCGTGCTTCTTCTTTTAATTCAAATGGTAAAGAATCAAAAGCCACTTGGCTATCAATAAAACTTGTAACTGAATCTATGCCTGGTTCAATGCAATATAAGGCAACGATTGCTTCATTAATATATCGCCAATGTCTTAGGTATCCATTGTTATGCCATTGTAATTCTGCTTCAGGAAATATTCCTACAAATTTTCCGTTTTCTTTTCTATTTGTTACTCTAAATATTTCAGGATAGTCAGGATGATTAAAATATGCTCCAGGAGCAAATATATTGCCAATTTCTTTGCATCCGTCTATTAGTTCTTGTTCTGTTAACTCTTGGTTATGCAATACTGCAACAACTTCGTCACCTAATTCCGAACCAATAACTTTCCAATCTAAAACATCATATTCTTTCATATTAAAATTTTGTGTTTTAAATTATCAGACATTTCATCTATATATACACCAGCAATTAAAACAGTTCGTTGACTGTTTCCATTTACAATTCTATGTGGCCACCCTGTATTAAAAAAGTAACATTTATTGTTTTCCATTGCATGTTGCTCGACACCTTGTTTTGTTTTCCATTCAAGTTTAGCATTGCCATGTTCAACACAAATTTGTATTCGGCCAATAGCACTTGTATCAGTATCAATATGCCAATGCAAGTAATGTTCTGGAGGGCAAATTGCAATGCGAGCTCTATAGGTATGTGTAAAATTATCTTCTAGCCATGTTTTTACATTATTAATAGGCTTCTCAATATCCCAATTAAAATAATTTGTTTCCTCTACTTCTTCTAATGGATTATCATGTATATCACATTTCTGTAAAAGAACCTGCTTATAATTATACATTGATTTGTCAAACAGTTCATCATTAACATTAAACGGCCATTGTTTTCCTATTGTTTCTTTTTGTCTATGAAATGTATCTGTTAAATCACAATACTTACTAACTTGATATTCATCAGTGCCTAATTGATCTACTGCATAGTCTCTACCTATTGTTCTTATATCTTCAATAACATCATTTGGTACATCAAGTATTTCGGGCAAACACTTTACTTGAAAACGTCGTGGCCCTCTGTTACCTCTAACACGAGCTCTTTTAGTTGCATTTATAGGACAATCTTCTTTCATAATTTAACCAATCTTATAATCCATGATGCAGGATCCCATTCCCACCATTTTTTACCTATATGCCAATTGCTAGGATCAGCATGATGATTGTTATGCCAACCTTCACCAAATGTTAAAATATTTGTAATAGGATTATTATGGCTGTTATCTCTAGTTTTATAATTACGATAACCCCAGGAATGTCCTACGGCATTAACCCAACCCATTCCATGAAATGCCATTACACCCGGCATACAATAACCAAAAACAACGCCTAAAGGTCCAAAAAACATTAGCAGTATTATTGCATATAATAATATAACTGTATACCACATTTTATGGCAAAACATTACATGTGGTTTTCTTAATAAGTCTTTAATATATTTACGTTCTATTTTAACATCACCCCAGTTATGTACATATGCATTTAAAAACCCTATTTGTATAGGACCATGTGGATCGTTTGTCCTGTCTACATTTAAATGATGCAGTCTATGCACACCTACCCATCCAAGAGGACTGCCAGCAGTAGATAAACAACTAACATAGGTTGCTAGTTGCTCAAACCACAAAGGACATTTAAATGATTGATGGGATAATAAACGATGGAGACCTGTGCTAACACCTATCGATGCTATAACTCCCCAAACTAGGTAAGCAATTAGCCAGTAAGATAACTGGCCGTATAATAATGCGGGTATTATTGCGATATGATTAGTAACATGTAATATTTTTAATTTATTGTCGTCACTGATTCCCACTTATTTTTAAACTCCGTGAGCTCTCGTTTTGAGAGGCCAAATTCTTCACACAATAATTTTTCTGCTTGCTTAACACTTTCCTCTGACATGTCTGGTTGATCGTACCAGTCAGTTATATAGTCATCCCACTCATCCATATAGTTGCCGAAAATTGCATTAGTAAGTTTAGCCTCCATGCTAGATAATCTAATTGAATTTTGTTGATAATCTTCATATGCTTCGCATATAATAGGAAATTTAGGTTTAACTAATTTATACATTGCATTAGCATATTCTTGTATTTCCCATTGTGCATGACTATCGGCTCTAAGGCGTACCATATGTAAAAAGTTCTTCATGTTACATTTCCAATATGCTTCTGTATAATTAGAAACTGGAAGAACTGCCCTTGCTAATTCTCTTGCTACATCATGTTCTATAAGTTCTTCATATTTTTTATATGCTTGTTGCGAAGATGTTTTAAAATCCCAATGTAGTTTACCTTGTATATTTTCTAACGTTTCGCCTCGTCCTTGATTGTTTGTTTTACTTTGTGATTCAAATGTTTCTGGAATATAAAACTCGTCGCTCATTATAGAGTATCTGCCACTATATTCATTAACGCTGGCAGTACGATGACGTATAAGTTGTCGCATAACGAATATGGGCAATTTAATGTGGAATTTAACCTCACACATTTCAAAAGGAGTAGTGTGTTCATGACGCATTAAATATCGTATAAGATTTCTATCTGTATTTACAGTTTTAGTACCATCCCCGTAACTAACACGAGCCGCCTGCACAACAGAATCATCTGTTCCCATAACATCTATAAGGCGGACAAAACCATGGTCTAAAACATTAATCCGTTGTTCTTTCATCTTGCCAAATTTGTGTATTTGTTGAATGTAAATCTTCTTTAAACTTTTTAATATCCAGAATAACCTCTACCTCTTTGGTATTGTTTCGGAATTGCTTTACTTCCTCACGTTCGAAAAAGTCGAGGGTATCTTTGCAGTTAAAGTCTTTGGGGTATATAACCCGTTTGCTACCGTCATTTAATGACAGTTTAACCACACGGATATATTCTAAAGGGGGTAACACCTGATTTGCTTTATCGATAATGATTCTATCGATATCGCGATGTCTTTTAGTTATCACTCCGCATCAGCCTTTTTTGGCCTGCCTCTTTTTGGCTTTAAAGAAGGATCCATCTCGTATGCTTGTTCCTTAAGAGATTCAACTTCCTTCATCATCGTTTCGGCCTGTGATAGGAAGTTTTTTGCAAGATCCTCATTTTGCAATACCTGACCAACTTGTTCTGGTTGCCCAGCAGTAACTGGTGGAACATTTGGAGTAATGTTTTCAATTACCTCTTGGGCTGGTTCCTTTTTAGGAGCCTTATCCTCGGAAGTATATACACTAAATCCAAGTCCTCTAAGTTGTTCATTAAGTTCCTTTAACTTAATTGTTTGTTCCGGTGCTGGTAACATAATAACATTGTCTGTTGGTTGTTTTACTAACCAACCTTTATTATGTAATGCAGTAAGCATATTAGAACCATCAATAAACGAATTACGTTCGAGGTACTTATAAAATTCTACTGTTTCCTGTGCCGTAGTATTTTCAACTGCTGTCATAACTCCATCGTGAAAACGATCTGGTAAAGCATCAGTATCAATTATCAAACAATTATCTGGATCGTCTGGTAATTCTCTAAATGCAACGACACAACGCCGGTCCGTATTCGCAATACGGCCAACGTGTTTTAAAAATTTAGCCATTTAAGCCTCTTTTTAACTAGGGTTATCTTCGGGTGCAACTTCTTCTTGTGGTTGCTCCTCTGGAGGTGTTTCGGGTGCTCCTTCTTGAGCTTCTTGGGCTTGTTGTTGATTTGCTTCAATCTCGCCTAAGAATGCAGTAACTTTTTCATACACCTCACCAACTGCTTTTAACTCTCCTGCTTGAAATGCACCTCTGGTGCTTGCAATTTCTATAACTTGTTTTATTAAGTTAATATCGTCTACGTGTAAACCTGCCATAATTCCTTTTTGTTTCTTTTTTCTATTTATTCGTCTTCGTAATGAGCGGTAACTCCAAATGGTGCTTCCGTATTTGGATTATCATGAATGATAAAAACTGTATCGCAGTAATCTGGATCTCCCCAGTCACCACATGGATAACCATCTGTAAACATTACAAATTGTTCTGGGCAAATGTCGTTTTCTTTCATGTATTCCCAATTACACATGAAGTCTGTTCCTCCACCGCCTATTGCTTCGTAGTTCATAAAATCATCCAAGTTATCTTGAGTAAATTCTTGCATGTTATAAACTTGTGTATCAAAGCACCATACTCGAATTCTAAAATCCAAGTACTGTTCCATAATACCTTTGATTTCACCAAAGAAATCTTTTTGTTGTTCATATGAAATAGACCCACTCAAGTCAATTGCTAAGTCAACTTCAAGCAATTCCCCGTTATTCATACCTGGTATAATTGCATTAGTTTGTTGTGACTTTCTGGAAGGTCTCATAAATGTATAATCACTTTTAATAGAGCTTTCAATTTGGCAACGAATTAAATCTCTCCAATTCATTTTTGGTTCTGTCCACTCTTTAATCATTCTCTCAATGCCTGCTGGTACGTTTCCTGCTCCAGCATTATCAGCGGCACTTATAATTGCTTCTTTAAGTTCGTCTTTAATTTGTTGCTTTTCTTCCTCTGTCAGTGGCTCTGGCTTACCTGATCCTTGTCCTGTGCCTTCACCATCTTCTCCGCCTTTTCCTCCTGGACCCATTGATCCGCCTTCGCCTTCTTCCTCCTCACCTTCGCCATATCCGCTACCTGGTCCCATGTGATCATCTAAAGTATCAAGTTCGCCTTGTTGTGGCTCTCTACACTTATATTTTTCTTGGAGTTTCTCATATACTTCATGTGAAGTAAGTCCGACATACTGCCAATCTAAAAGAATTTTTACAGTCGTAATTGGAGTAAATCCATCTTCGGTGAGTTGTATGTTTATCACATAATCACCGGCGGCATTATATAATTGAGGATTGTAATTGTAATCTAGGCGGGCTCCAAAGTGGTCATATACACAATGTAAAACTTCGTGTCCACAAAGGAAAAGTACTTCGTTGTCATCTAGTCGATCAACAAAGTCTGCATTATAATAAAATTTACGTCCATCAGTACCTGCGGTTGGACACCAACCTGCTTCCTCAAGTTTTAATCTTGTAACTAAATTACCAAAAAATGGCTTGTTAAGAAGTAATCTAACACGAGCCATTGTAAGTCTTTCAAGGGCTGGTTTGCCACTATTTTTAAGTGGCTTATCTTCCCAACCAAATTTCATATTTGGTGCAGTACCAGTAACTTCGTAATTTCCGGGGATTGCGCCTTTTGTGGATCCTGTAACTGGACCTAATGTAGTGTAAAAAGTGTCTGGCATGGAGTCTCCTGAAATTGCAAATTTCTTATTCATCATACAACTATTATACTATCTGCGACCGAAAAGGTCAACCGATTTGTTCAGAAAAATACAATTTTAGCATTACAAAAACTTGGGGATCTCTTACAACTATTGTATCTTTGAATACATTATCGTAATCTAACTTATTTACCCCGTAATTTTTAAGCCATTTTGTAACCTTTATTGTATTTGCATCCGGTGTGCATTTAACATATTGATTGGCTTTCCAGGCTTTAGCGACCCAATCTTTTTTATATTCTTGAATTTCGCTTGGAGTTGGTAACGTATTTCCCCATATGCTATTGCATCTTTCCTTGCCGTAAATACGATGAATTGTTTTTCTACATCTTCCCCATTTATCTTTTTGATCAGTTCTCACTGCTTCTATCCATGATTTTCTATAAGTTGAATCCTCTTTATTCCACATTCATTTCCTGCCGGATTTTTGTTGCAGAAATTGCTTCTGTCTCTTTATCCAAATGCTCCTCTTCAATTTTATATCCAACATCTCTTCCATATGTAATATGGGTAATATTAGGTACTGGTACTACATCAAATTTACCAGCATATGCAGATAGAGCATCTTTAATAAAATTAACTCTTTGTTCTGTTGTAAACGGATTGCTATCTGTTCCGTCTTGTTCTCTTAATAAAATGACTACTTGACCAGTTTTTGAAAGTGCCCGTTTAAAAAGCTCTGTATGCCCTTGATGCCAGGGCTGAAATCTGCCAAGGAGTTGTGTAGTTGGTTTAGTCCAATCCATTGTGTTATCCTTATGTCATATTGTGTAGGGGGCTCAAACATCTTGTTTGTATCCTCGTAAATGCCCTTTTTGGCGGTATCCATCCAAATTCTATAATCAACGTTTAATTGATCTCTAGTTGTATCTAATGGACAGATAAAATCTAAAATACCGTATTCAATTTGTTTATATCGTTCGACTTGTCGTAACCTTCCCTCTTCGGAAAAATCCCAATCATCGTAATATTCTCTTATTGTATCGGCATTATAATGTGGTACCATAAAATGGTATGCAAGTTCTCTTGCTAATGTAGTTTTGCCTGTATCGTTAATTCCAAATATTAATATCTTCATACCTTTTATTTATAGATGGTGAAAGGAGGATGCACAATGTACATCCTCCTCAGGAGACAGCCGGAGTGGCGCCCGGCTTACGCTTCGATAATGAGCTTACCGAAACGTTCGAAAAATTCCTTAAAGTTAGCCAACTTTCTATGATCGAATGGTAGCCCGTAACTCTTAAGTGCCATCCTTGCACCAAATATTGTCATCTCAGTATTGAAGTTGTCCATCATAAACTGGATGAAGTTTCCTGCTTTTACGTGCCATGCATCCATCTTCTTATCTTTTTGAGCCTGTTCACAGGACTCTTTAAGTTCGTAACACATACCGGTTGTCAGTGCATACTGTCCGGAAGTTTCAATTCCACTTGGAACAGACTTAACCTTACCTTCCAAAATATCTTCTGGAAGTGGCAAGTTACTCTTTTGATTTCTGTGAGTTTGGAACTTAGTTGCAACACCTTCTCCAACACAACCGGAAACCATGTCCATTTCAAGTGATCTAGTGAACTCATCTTCTTCTATAGTTGTATCAGTATCGTACATAAGTTCACTTACAAAAGACCAACTACGTGGTGTTGGAAACGCCTTTGTATCCGCATTTGGATTAAAGTCATATAAGTCTTTCTTTTGAAACTGCAAATACCCAATAACGTCTGGGTGGATTTGGTTTTCTACTGCCCAGTCAAACCAGCAGTTAAAATCAACTTTAATCTCTAAGTGGATGAAACGGTTTGCCAACGGCTTTGGCATTCTGTAAGTAACCCCTTTATCAGTTTCGCGGTTTCCTGCCGCAATTAAAATTACGTTATCTGGTAATTTGTAAGATCCAATTTTTCTGTCCAAAATCAACTGGTAGGCCGCCGCCTGTACACTCGGAGCCGCTCCGTTAATTTCATCTAAAAATACTATTGCGGTGGACTTAGGATCGGTAGGAAGTTCTGCAGGTGGTGCCCATTCCATTTTGCCAGTTTTGGCATTGTAAAAAGGCATACCTTTAATGTCGGTAGGCTCCCAAAGTGGAAGTCTAATATCAACTACGGTTCTTTTTAATAATGCTCCAAGCATCCTAACCAAATCGGATTTACCAATTCCTGGTGCACCCCAAAGCATTAAAGGACGTTTAATCCGGAAAGCCTTCTTAGCAATTTGCTCGGCTTGCTTCAGTGTTACTGTCCTTGTGTCAATTGCTGGATTTGCCATTTTGTCTCCTAGTTAAAATTAATGCCACTTAATTAACTTAATATAATAATTATACACTCTCGTGTCCAAATGGTCAACCTTTTTTATAATCTATTTGCATTATATTCTTTATCCCAGCGAGTCCAATGCTTATGATTTTGATCTAACAATCTATTACTGCGGATAATATATGCTACATTCTTATCAAGCATCTTTCTTGTTAGTGGGGACATTTCTTTGTCTAACTTTTGAAGATGCATACATTCTGCAACTTTATCTGCTTTTCTTGCTTGAGCTCTTACATACTGTTGGAAAGTTAAATCAGCCATTTTGTCTCCTTTAAAAAATTAACTTATTAACTTAACTTAATACTATTATACTATCTGCACAAAAAAAGTCAACCGATAAATATTGAATATAGGTACTTTATGGTAGATATTATAGTAAAAAAATGGACTTTAGCCACTGTACAGGTAATTTATCATATACCTGATTACATACATATTCTTAACGAATTTGCATGGCAAACAGAAGACGAGATACCCAATTATCCAAGGATACATAGGTTCTTAGACTATTGGGATAAACACATCGATGGACCGATAAAAGAAGTTTACATACATGATCATGATGCATTAAAAGGTGTTGTTAGACACGTTGATCGTAGATATAAAATTAACTAGATTTTGCCTTACACCAAGCATTTACATCTCCATCGTATAGTTTGAGATCAAATACATCTGTGGCGCCAAACATTGTTATCTCACGTTTTGTTAGATAGTAAGGCCAAAATAAATGCCTATCTAACATAATTAAATTCCTACCTTTTACTTCTTCTTTAATTTTTATTGTAGATGAATCATAAAGTCTTTTACAGACTTTATTGCCATAAGGAGTTAATCGTAAACCCGTACCATTTGGTCTATAATTATCAAAAATTAGTCGTGGTTTGGGAGGTTCTGTATAGTCCTCTAGGACACGAATATCTTCGAGGACTTTAATCTGAATCTGATGAGGCTCAATCTTGTTGAGAGCATGGGCAGTCGCATTTACAATCATCGTTGTGTGGACCACCTATCTTGCACTCACAAATGTCGCACTTACATTCAGGGCAACATCTTTCCATTTATTATTTCCCGTTAATAATATCTTGCTCGTGCAGAGCTTGGGCTTCATTGATTTCCGGATCATCTTTTTCTTTAAACCAATAATCTGTTGTCTTCGCTAAGACCGCCACATAAGCACCTAACAAAATATTGAGTAAGTCTCGTGCTTCTTGTGGTAGTGTAGCAAAAAATAATAATCCAACTAAACCTAAAAAGGTTAATACGATTATCATTGTTAGCGAGTATCGAGCAAACCAGTTTCGTTTACGCCTGCCCTCTAGATTATCATGTTTTCGATTTGTATCCACTATTTCTTCCGCCATAATACTTTTTTATTGTTATGTCATTATTTATTAATTAAATCGTCCCAAGACATCTTTTTTGTTGTTTTGGACTCTTCAACTGGATCTTGAATTTCTGGTAATGGTTTATCAACCTTTGGTTCTAATGGTTTTGTTTCAACTTTAGGCTCTTCTTTTATTATGATTCCGCCCTCTGTGCTATTATCAGGATTTTTCTTGTCTGCATCTATAAATGCCTTTTTTGCATCCTCGCCCATCGCACCATCAAGTATGCATGATTTACTAAATTCTGTGATGAGATCCCTTCCACCACCAGTATCTTCAACAAATTTAGCATATTCTTCTTGGCATTTAAATTTTCTTCTTAGTTTATCTGTAACACAAGAACATTGATTCATTCCTAAAAATGGGTGTACAGGAGCACCCCAATTTTGTATGCTTGCCCTATTCATGGTTTGAAAACATTCATTTACCATGAAAGTTATTGAACCCGAAGCCCATTTTAACTCAGGAACTTCGTTACATTTGTATCCTTCTGCTATAATGGGCACCATAAAAAAACATAGTAATGCCGTAATTTTTTTAGCAAGCCTAACCTGGAGGTTGTAAACCGCCTTGCTTGTTGTATAATTCATCTGCCGTAATTTCCAATTTTTGAAGTGTGACTATTATATTTTTAAAATGTTTGTCTCTTACTATTAAAAGATCCACTTTGTCACCAACTTTTTTGGTTCGTATTATATCTGTAATGCCATCTTGTCTGTTTGTTGCTTTCCCATCTACGGCTACGATTATATCAAATTTTTCTAAGCCTTTAGGTAATGGCATACTTTTAACTGGAGGTGCAACAAAGCATCCAAAAATATAAGGAACAGTAATTTCAGCATCTTTAACTTCTTGCATATTTCTTACTGTTTCGATATTTAGCGGATTTAAATTAACTAAACGTACACCAATAATAGGCCGTACAAATTCTTTACCCTCTTTGATAACATTAATAATTTCTTTAGCATCATCATTACGTATTGATAAGGCTAATCCAATATTGGTTTTTGTTTGACCAGTATTTGGATTAATAATCATTGCATTAACCCCTACAACTTTACCGGCAGTATTTACTAATGGTCCGCCTGAGTTTCCGGAATTAATAGCAACATCAGTTTGAAGTAATCTAACATAAGGAGATCTTACAACTCTTTCGTTGTTACTTACAATACCTTTTGTAACAGTCCAAACCATTCCAAAAGGATGTCCTACTGCAAATACATCCATGCCATCCCAAGGTTCTTCTTCAGACCATTCTAAAAATGGTAATGGTTTTTTACGTTTTGGTATGTGGATTACTGCTAGATCAGAAAGAGGATCTTTCCCTATGATTACTACTTCGTAGACATTCCAATCATCTTTATCATAAAATGCAAGTTGTAATGTCTTTGCATTATGTACACAATGATAATTGGTTACTATGTGTCGCTTTTCATTAATAACAAATCCACTACACATACCGGTGCCATTCCGGTTATTAATAGAAATGTTATTCTCGCTTTTCATAAGAATAAAGACGGTTGCCGCCTTTACCTTATCAACTATTTCTTTATTAAGACCTGCCCATGCTATTGAAGCAAAACATATTGCAAGTACAAATGTCAAAATATATTTCACTCATATCTCCCGCTCTTGTCCTCGATTAAGGTACTGAACATGTTCGTTAACTTGTTCGCCACATCGTGTTAGACTGTACTTTCCGCAGAATTTCATAAAGTGAATTCCAACCATTGGAACCTATTTGGGTTCTATGTTGTCAATACATCCTTCCAATGCCTCTCTTATGCTTTTGGGTTGGTTGGTCAAGTCTATCAACTGTTTGTTTTCTAAATAAGCATCAATGACTTTGTGCTCATTATTATCATGGTCAACCCAACGTTGTAACATTAAGTTATTCCATGCATATCCTTTATTATTTCTATCTTCAAATGCCTCTAATAGCCCAATTTGTTTTTTCGTACTCTTTGTACGTACACCTGGATAGGCTGATTTAACATTATCAGATGAATCGCCTCTCATACATTTTTCAAATAACAACCATTCTGGATCAGGTGTATCTTTAAGTTTATTACCCTTGTCATCATAATAACCATCCAATCTAATTAGATTGTTAGTTATACCATTATAAATTTCAACATTAGGGTTTATTAATTGCAAGTAATCGCTATCACTACTTACTATAACATGCTTTTTCTCTGGAAACTTTTGTGCCCAAGCCGCAATTAAATCATCCGCTTCCATTTCAGGATGTTGCAATACTGTACAATTAGTTTTACTTCTGAAAAATTGTAAGGTATCATCTAATGCATCAAAAAGCATTTGTACTTCTCTTAAATCTTTTGATGATGCTTGTGCTTGTATTTCTTTTCTATTTGCTTTATATATTGGATATACTTTTTTACGCCAACTACTTCCTTCTGATGCTATAACTACATGTCCATTGAATTTTTTACTAACATAGTTAATACTGGAAAATAGTATGTGTAAACACATGCCTATTTTAGTTTCAATATCAGGTCCTCTCGAAACATGTTTTGCTCTATGAAACATGTTATGTAGGTCTACAAGAATGTAATCAGTCATATTATTATCCGTTTGCATAAATTGATCGACAAAGTTCTGTTAACCATTCATCGATTATTTCCTCGTCATTACCTTCGTACCCATGCTCTTTAAGGTATCTAACAAAGTCGTTATTCCAATCTAATTCAATAAAACCTTTACTTGGATCATCCGGGTTAAGATTTAAATCTATAACTTTAACCCACGGCTCACCTTTTTTATCCGCCTGTAATTTTTCTTTTGCTAAATCAGCATCCAGTTTTGGAGCCGGCAAAACTTTAGGCTTTTCCTTTTTCTTTTTAAAAATATCTTTAAGTCCCATTGTCTACGTTCCCCATGCATTGCCAAAAAGCCCTACATGTAGTCGAGGACTGAACTTAAAGCCATTTGCTAAACTTAC
>MPLU02152981.1_pt1 | contig 15696 bp, 10 predicted proteins | sample 1617381 | NCBI WGS metagenome assembly MPLU02 (sample SAMN05944801, study PRJNA350692) | marine metagenome | biome: marine; feature: ODZ; material: water; isolation source: 90 m water sample filtered on 0.2 um supor filter | place: Pacific Ocean | collected 2012-04-08 | depth 90m m
TGCAGTTGCTGCTCTGTTTCGCTATTAGGTGTTAAAGAACTTTCTGGTGTGGGCGCTTTAATCAGCCCGCCTTCTTTCCCTGTGATCAGATTGGCCTTTTCTTGCGGGCCTTGAATGACAACAATACGTTGAACAATTAGTTGATAATCCAGGCCTTGGCGCTTGTTGATTTCTTTTTGCACTGCTGATACTTGTTTGAGGCTTGGCAGTTCGGGATTCGTGACCAATACCAGCAGGCGAATCTCTGGAGGGTTTTTGTCCCAGGCGATATCTAATTTTTCTAGATCAACTCCCTCTCCGCCGAAGGTCAGGGTTTTGCGTTTTAGGAAGCTCTCAATCGTGTGTTGAATCTCGTCGCGGGTGCGTTCATTTTGTTTTTTGCTGACAAGGTTTAAAAAGCTGTTGGTTAGAGGGATTAGTAGTAGGGCAGTTAGGCCAAACGTAAGTGCAAAGTTGGCTGCACTCAGATGGCTCTCTCGCAGACGCTGACGGACGAGGGGCTCTCTCCAGGCCATCATCACGAGTCCACCGCTAAGAATGCCAAGCAGGTTGGTGGCAAACAGCAGTCCGGCTCCAATAGCAGCGTCCCATTTTTGATTGGAGAGCAACAGACCCATAACGCATACCGGTGGCACAAGGGCAACAGCAATGGCTGTACCCGCAAGCGAACTCACGGCGTCTCTGCGCAACTTTGCGTATATAGCTATGCCACCGGCCACTAAGGCGATGCCTAGATCCAGCAGGTTTGGCTCGGTGCGTTTCCATACTTCTGAACCCATTTCATGGATGGGTGTGATTGCTGCTAGTAAGGCGGAGAGCAGGATGGTAATTACTACCCCTACGAAGAGGGTTCGTAGGGCATCCATCAACAGCCTTAGATCCCCAATCAGCACAGCGAAGGCACTTGCTCGTAGTGGCAGGATCCATGGGGCGACTACCATTGCCCCAATTACAACTGCGGCACTGTTGGCCTGCAGACCAAGGGTGGCGATCATGCCGGCGCCGATTGTCAGGATGACAAACACCTCATCGAGGTTGGCGTCCTCCTTGGAACTCTTGTGCATTCGCTCTAGGCGAGTTGACTCCATGCTTTGAATGACCTCACTTAGGTGCTATTTCTGGCTTGTTGGGCAACAGGTCGCAGTTGTGCTTTCTGTTGTTTGTGGAGATCTATCAATACTTAATCAAGTGCGCTTGGGATAGATGAATGGCTTGGTGTGAAATGTTTAACATCAAAATGGGTAGGGAAACTCAAAGCAAGAATGTAAGCATATATAGAACTAGTCCTATGCTCTTGGGATTGGATTAAGGGTGATTTTCTGGTAACACTTCTCTGCATTTCTTTATGTTTTTCATTTTGAGCTTTGTATTAAAGGGTGTAAGAGATGTATTGGCTAGAGATGCCTGAGTGTTTGCCTTTGAATAAGCTTTTTGATTGATATTGCTGCAGCGCGGAAAATTGTGTCGGCGGCAAATGGGACCTGCCCTAGTGGTGATGGCTTCTCTTGGATATTCATGGCCTGAGTATATATTTATTTAATCTGGCCTGATGTTGTGGTTGCAGTGTGCCGTTATATGAGCCGCAGGGAATATTAGATAGGGATTGATGATGATGAGCATGTGTCCTTTGCTTCTTGTGCTTAAGGCTAGGTTCTTAGATGTTTAGATTTGATAGATATATGACTTTCACTGCCCACAACTTGTCCAGGTTGCTGCGAAATACTGCAATCATTGATGCCGGTGACGGGAATTGAACCTGCGACCTACTGATTACGAATCAGTTGCTCTACCCCTGAGCTACACCGGCAGCCCCCGGAACTTAACATTCGATCGTTGTGGTTTTGAATCATTGGACGTCTCTCCCGGCACTGGCTCAAAGTTGGATCCCGCACTAAGGGAGCGACTCCTTCAAGAGTCACGTACCCCTTGGCGAGGCTTCAGGCGGATTATTTGGTTTGCTCTCTTCGCTTCGGCCTCTATTGGTCTATTGACGATGGGCTTGCGGGCTTCCTCCGGGGGAATTGTTCCCTTCTCAGATATCTTCATTCAAAGTGGGGCCTTCCTGCTAACTGCTGGGTTGCTTTGGATTGATCGTCAACGTGGGGATTGATTGAATATCCGGCTCAATCATTGCTCTTTCATTTTGAAGTCCGATTTGTTGTTAGCAGCTGCAGGGATGAGTTCTGGCATGTTGAGTAGAGCTAATCCAAGGCAAAGTCGCTCAAGCTTGAGTTGGTCATTGCTTAGGGAGGGCGCTTGGGCTAGGGCCTGGTCAGAGCGACTTAGAAGCCAGAGGCTCTGTGTGAGTTGATGCCATTGCCACAGCATTAGAGCTAGGAGGGGGATTGCAGTAAGCAGCGTGATAAGTCGAGAGCTGCCTTGAAGTGGTGAGAGGTCTCTGGCGAGAATGGAAGATTGGTCGATCCACCAGAAAATTGCTAGCAGAGCGGCTGAGCCAATCAGCAGGGTCAATCGAGGGATTAGACCTTGTTGTAGGCCACTTAGTTGTCGTTGGCTCTCTGAGCGTTCTTTGAGGGGACGACTCAGCAGGAGTAGAGATCCCCAGTCGGCAGGACGTTGCCAGAGAACGAGGGTGGGTGCCAAGACTGCTACAGCCCATGTGAGTAGACGTTCAAAAGCTGGGATAGGACCTAAATCCGCTCCAGCTAGTACCAGGAACAGCAACAGCAGCTCTATGGGTATTGCTCCAATAGCGATGAGCTGAAGCCAGAGCAGGGGTTCTCGTTGGGAGATCAAAACAGAGTTAGTTGGTGGGTCGGACTCTCATCAGGTGCTCAGTGTGCGTCTCTGGGTGACCAGCTTGTGAGCCTCAACGATGTCACCTTCCTCCCAGTTAGCAAAACGATCGCAGCCGATGCCACATTCGAAGCCTGTGGCTACTTCCTTTACGTCGTCTTTATTGCGGCGTAAGGAGTTGAGATCACCTTCGAACATGACTTGCTTGGCACGTCGCACTCTTACTCTGCAGTTGCGCTGCAACTTGCCAGTGGTGATGTAACAACCAGCCACTGCGCTCTTGCCGATTGTGAATACGGCACGTACTTGTGCTTCTCCAAGCGATTCTTCCACCAGCTCCGGCTCTAGGAGTCCTTCCATGGCCATCTGGATGTCTTCTAGAAGCTTGTAGATAACCTCGTAATCGCGCACGTCTACACCAGTGGCATCAGCGGCCCGCTTGGCTCCAGATGCCATGGATGTATTGAAGCCCACGATTACGGCTCCAGAGGCGGCCGCAAGATCCACATCGGTTTCGGTGATCTCACCCGGTGCTGAGAGCAGCACGCGGACTTGCACCTCATCTTTGGGTAGTTGCTCTAAGGATCCCAGGATTGCTTCAACACTGCCTTGAACGTCGGCTTTGAGAATAAGGTTGAGTTCCTTGAGTTCGCCCTCGCTGGCTTGGCCAGACATTGCTGCCAGGGATACCCGTCTGGAAGCCATCTGTTGAGCCAATCTGGTAGCGCGGGCATCGGAGGCTCGCTCTCCTACAACAGCTCGTGCGGATTTCTCGTCTGGGTAAACCTCAAACTCGTCTCCGGCGGTGGGCACTTCGCTGAAACCTAGGGCTTCTACGGCACCGGAAGGACCAGCTTGTTTGAGTCGGGACCCGCTGTTATCGACCATTGCCCGTACTTTGCCAAGTACGGGACCGGCTGCTACTACATCACCAGTTTTGAGGGTGCCGTTCTGGATCAGCAAGGTGGCAACAGGTCCTTTGGCCTTATCAAGGTGGGCCTCAATAACGGTGCCTTTGGCCATGCGGTCAGGGTTGGCCTGTAAATCTTCCACTTCCGTGACCAGCAGGATCATCTCGAGAAGTTTGTCGATGTTTTCACCTTTGATTGCACTGACGGGCACCATCACCACATCACCACCCCACTCTTCAGATAGCAGGTTCTGTTCGGATAGCTCCTGTTTGACTCGGTCTGGAGAAGCTCCCTCTTTGTCTGTTTTGTTGATCGCCACAATGATCGGGACCTTGGCGGCGCGGGCGTGGCTAATTGCCTCCAGGGTCTGAGGACGCACACCATCGTCAGCAGCAACCACAAGTACCGCTACGTCCGTGACCTTGGTGCCGCGGGCACGCATAGCGGTGAAGGCCTCGTGACCAGGTGTGTCGAGGAATGTGATTTTGCGGGGTTGTCCACCATGTTCAATCTCTACCTGGTATGCGCCTATGTGCTGGGTGATCCCTCCGGCCTCACCAGCGGCAACCCGGGCCTTGCGGATCGCATCCAACAAGCTGGTTTTGCCGTGATCAACGTGACCCATCACTGTCACAACAGGTGGGCGGCGGATTAGGTGGGCTAGATCAGTGGCCTCAATCATCTCCACCGTCTTTTTGGCTGCCTCCTCAACGTCGTCTTGGAGTACAGGCACCCCGAATTCCTCTGCCACTGTTTCAATCGTGGAAAGATCTAGGGATTGGGTGACCGTGGCGATGATTCCTTTAAAGAAAAGCGATTTGATGATTTCTGAGCTTTCTACGCTGAGCATGTCTGCAAGCTCTTGAACCGTGAGGTTGGCCTCCGGAACAATCAGCATTTCTGGCCTTATCTGCTTTGCCTCGCGGGCTGCACGTAGCTCCATGGCTCGCCGACGTTGCCTCTGGCGAGTGGTTTCTTTCTTGCGCTTGCGCATTGCCGCCACAGGCTTGGCGGCGGTTTTTTGTTTCGACTTTGGTTTGGAGGGACGAGCCAGGCTGGCAGAGAGGACTATTGCCTGTTGTTCGCCGGCGTAGCCGCCGGTTTCGGCCGTGAGGGCATCATCGTTTTCTCCAATGATGTGTACTTTTTGGCGCTGCTTCTGGGGAGATTTGTTCCGCAGTGCTTCCAGCTTGGCGCTGTCGTCCCATTCTGGTCTTCCTGGTCTCCTTGGTGCTCCAGGCGGTCCCTGAGGAGGGCGATGACCAGGCCTTTTAGGCGCTGTTGGTGTGGGTGCGGTGCGCTCTACTGGTGGGGTGGCCCCTTCTGACCCTCCGCGGGTCCCCACGCTGGTTCCATCCGGTCGTCGTGGTGGTGGTGTGCCAGGTCGGCCAGTGGGCTTCTGAAGCTGCATGAGCTCTCCAGGCGCCACCGGTTTGCGCATTCCTGTAGGCATCCCCTGACGAGTAGGAGCACCTGGGCGGTTGTTGCCATCCCGAGGAGTCGAACCACTGTCGGATCGGTCCCGTCGGATGGGCTTGCCAACAAGTTCAACGGTGTTGCCGGCAGAACGGGGTTGACCAGGTCGGGTGATTTTGCCTTGGCGGGTAGGAGGTCCAGGCCTCTGAGGCATATTGTTGCGCTGGTTAGGTCCGCCACTCGGTCGAGGACTGATACCAGGCCTTTTTTTGTCAGGGCGTTGTCCTTCTGGCCGTTGTCCTTCTGGGCGTTGACCTTCTGGGCGGCTCGGAGGGGCAACTGGACGTTTCGGTTTAGGGCGTCCAACTAGTTCTGGCCTGGGAACTTTTCGATCAGAAGGAAGTGAGGGCTTGGCCGGTGGCGCTATGCGTGCTGCTGGCGACTCTGGCCTCGAGATGATTTTGGGACGAGGAGCTCCTTCGTCAACTTTGCGTGCTTCACCTGAAGTTGAAGTTTGACTTGTTCGCGAGGTTTGGATGCCCGTGTTGGGGGGTTTGGGGGAGGAGGGTATGGCCGCTGCCTTGGCTGCAGGAGCAGCTGGTCGGCTTGGGGTTACTGGGCGATTGACTGGAACAGGAGCTTTGGCAGGTTGGGCGGCTGCTTTAGAAGGTGAAATTGCTGTAGTGGGTTTCGCTGCTGGTCGACTAGGTGGGGCTGGCCGCGAGGCAGATCCCGTAGCGGGTTGTTGAGCTCCTGTTGGCCTTGCCGGGGAGGCTTGTTTTACGTGGCTTATTTGTGGACTGGTTGTAGCTTTTTTATTTGGTGGTGCTGTGTCTTTGGTCTCAGAGTCCGCAGCTTTCTTTAAAGAAAGAATTGCTTCCCCAGAGTTTGACTTGCTTTGTGGCGATGGACTGGCAGCAATTCCTTGACGCAATAGGTCACGGATGCGTTTTGCTTCTTCGTCACTTATTGAACTGCTATGGCTTTTGGCCGCAATTGAGAGTTTTTCAGCAGCATTGAGCACGTCCTTGTTCTCAAGGGCTAGCTCCTTGGACAGCTCATAAATTCTGATTTTGCTGCTGTTGCTGGTCATTAAAAGCTCCAGTTGGTCCGAGCACGATGTGCTTCGGAGCTCCACACAAGGCGGAGCCATAGTTCATCTTGCCTCAGAGGCTGAATCAAAGGATTGATTGAGCCGCTTTTGCAGCACCTCCATAACGCTGTTAGGCACCTGGCAACGCAGGGCTTTTTGCAGACGTTTGCGGCGATGCGCCTCATCTAGGCAGGCCTCGTTTTGACAGAGGTAGGCCGATCGACCCATCCCTTGATCGAGGACTACACCCTCCTGATGGTCACGAATTACCCGCCAAAGCTGCTGGCGATTCAGCAGTTGACGACAGGAAACGCAACGACGCAGGACGGGGCGTTGGTTCACCGGGTTCCGTCCTCTGCTTCATTCGATAGTTTGTCGCTTGATTCGTCTGGCTCGCTGTCGGAAGCATCCTCGTCTTGATCAGTTGCCTGAGTAGGTGCCTCTTCTTGTTCGTACTCCTCGCCCTGATCAGTCGCCTCAGCAGCTTCCTCTTCTTGTTCGTATTCTTCTTCATCCTCAGGTAGAGGGTAAAGCTCTCTTAGGCGTGCATCCTCCTCGGCACGGGTGGCTTGTTCAGCCGCTAGACGGGCTTCGGCATCTCGTTGAAGAGCTTCTTCTTCTTCGCGCTGAGCAATTAGCTCTGCCACTGTGCTGTCTTCAGTGGCTTGGTCGTACTCCTGGGAGTTTTTGATGTCAATTTTCCAGCCTGTCAGGCGAGCAGCTAGACGCACATTTTGTCCTTCGCGTCCGATAGCCAGACTCAGCTGATCGGGGGGTACTAGTACGTGGGCATGCTGCCCTTCTGGATCTACTAATCGCACCATTTCGACGCGAGCGGGGCTAAGCGAATTGGCGATGTACTGACTTGGATCAGGTGACCAGCGGATCACATCAATTTTCTCGCCGCGGAGTTCATTGACCACTTGCTGAATGCGTGAGCCACGGGCTCCGATGCATGCGCCAACAGGGTCCACTTCACGTTCAATGCTGTCTACTGCCACCTTGGTACGTGGGCCTACCGAACGGGAGGGAGGGTTGGCTTCACGGGCTACGGCCACAATGCGGACTGATCCTTCTTGGATTTCAGGCACCTCGTTTTCAAATAGGTAGACAACTAGTCCGGCATTGGAACGGCTTACAAACAGTTGCGGCCCTCGTCTGGGTACTTCGCTTACTTCCTTTAGAAATACTTTGAAGGTTGCATTAGCTCGATAGTTATCGTTTGGTAGTTGGTCACGGCGTGGGAGTTCGGCCTCCACCTCTGGACGCCCAAGACCAGAACTAACGGCCATGATCACTGAATGACGTTCAAAACGAATCACTCGAGCAGTGAGGACGGGATCTTCTAGATCAGCAAATTCCTCCTGGATCATGCGGCGCTGCTGGTCACGCAGTTTTTGTGCCAGGACCTGTTTGGTCGTTGCGGCAGCCATCCGGCCGAAGTCTTCCTTCTCTGGGGTTACATCGAGCACCACGGTGTCGCCTACTTGGGCGTCTTCTGCAACTTGCATCACCTCTTGAAGAGCAATTTGGTGGTCTTCACTTTCCACCTCTTCAACGATGATTTTGCTCGCAAGTACTCGATAACCTTCTTCTTCTAGCTCCAGTCCGACATCGAAGTTGCTGAAATACTCTTCTTCGAAGGGATCTTCGACAATTCCTAAATAAAGAGTGCGCCTATATCGTTCATAGCCTTTTAAAAGTGCCTCCCGTAGTGCTGCCTCAACTACCTGGGGGGGGAGCTTTTTCTCTTCACTGATGTCTTCGATCAGGTTGTTGAGGCCGGGAAGGAGAACGAGAGCCATCGATGATGGAAAGAGAAGAAGGGGGCTGAGGCTGAATTAACTGTTGAGGGAATTAGGCCGTGGGGCTGGTAAGGCGTACGCAGGTCACAGCTTTACGTGGAATTTGCTGAATGCGTCCTTTGATATTGATGTGCACATGTTCGTTGGAGCGTTCGTGCAATAGTCCGGCTTGAGAAAGTTCCGAACCGTTATTACGGAAGCTGATCTCCACAGGGAAACCGCGAAAAGTCAGGAAGTCCTGATCACTGTGCAGTTGATCTCCGATCCCTGGGCTGCTGATTTCCAGTACATAAGCCTCAGTAAATAGTTGGGAAGCTTCCAGTGCCTCATCCATAGGACTAGTGAAACGAGCACAGTCGTCCAGGCAGACATCGCCACCGCCAAGCTGGCGGATCTGAACCTGGATGGTCATTGGAATCAGGTGGGTAAGTACCTGTACACAGCACAGTTGAAAGCCATTCTCGGCAGCCGTCGTCGAGGCGAGGGTCTCCAGTTCCGGAAGCAGAGGATGAGGCAAGAGCTGTTGCGAGATCGGACTTCTGGCCCGACCGGCTTCAGAAGTGACCTGCCTCCCGAAGGAGGTACCCGCCAGGCATCAAAACAATCTAAGGGATGGCCTCTTACTTGTTTATCCCTTTGATGGAGTTAAGTAAATAAGGCAAGCAAGCAATTTGATTGTGTGATTTTCGGATCCAGATGGCAGGTCGTAGATGCGGCTTCGTCTAGTCCCTCTGTTTCGGCCTAGCCTCACTTCCATGATTTCATCCAGACTCCTGCTTCAGCAGGGTTTTGCTGTCTTGACGCACTTTTTGGGATTGTTGTTGGTTGCCGTGCTGTTGCCGCTTTCTTTAGGGGTTCAGTCTGTCAAGGCTCTCTCAGATGTAGATGGATCGACTAGTCATAGCTTTGTCGCTGATGCGGTGCGCCGAGTTGCCCCAGCGGTGGTGCGCATTGATACCGAACGTACCGTTCAGCGTCAGCCTTTTGACCCCACTTTGATAGATCCTCTCTTGCGAGATCTTTTGGGGGAGCCAGGAATCGGGCCAGAACGTGAGCGGGGTCAGGGTTCTGGTGTTGTGATAGACGATCAGGGTTTAGTTCTTACCAATGCGCATGTGGTCGATCAGGTGGATGCGGTCAGCGTCACCCTTGCCGATGGTGATCAGCGTGATGGTCGTGTCGTTGGGACAGACCCTGTCACTGATTTAGCGCTTGTTCGACTTGATGGGGCGTTTAGGCCGCAGGTTGCTCCTCTTGGTGATTCCGATGCACTTGAGGTGGGTGATTGGGCTATCGCCCTTGGCACGCCCTACGGTTTAGAACGCACAGTCACCCTTGGCATTGTCAGCGGTCTACATCGCAATATCAGCAGCCTTGGTTTCTCTGATAAGCGTCTGGATTTAATTCAGACAGATGCTGCTATTAACCCTGGGAACTCCGGTGGACCACTCGTTAATGGTCGCGGAGAAGTGATCGGTATTAATACTCTGGTTCGTTCTGGCCCAGGCGCTGGATTGGGATTTGCTATTCCCATCAACCTGGCGCGAAACGTATCTGAGCAGCTTGTTATTAGTGGCGGGGTGGTGCACCCTTATTTGGGTTTGCAGCTAGTGACGCTGACATCACGTATTGCAAAGGAGCACAATCGTGATCCCAATGCATTAGTTGAATTGCCGGAGCGTTCTGGGGCACTTGTTCAGAGTGTTTTGCCAGACAGTCCAGCTGAAAGAGCTGGTCTTCGGCGTGGTGACCTTGTAATTGGGGTAGCTGAAACACTTGTGACTGAACCACAAATTTTGCTCAAGCAGGTTGATCAAGCGGAGATCGATGTTCCGCTCTCACTGAAAATCATGCGCAATGGCGAAGAGATAAGCCTTTCGGTTAAGCCTGCTGCATTACCTGGCCTTAGTTGAAACCCTTGCTACGGTCGCGCCGATGATTTAGGCACGATGGTGGACCTTCAAATTCAGATGAAGCAGGCGGTGGCTACTGCCGCTGTTGAGCAGATCAAAGATGGCATGGTCCTTGGCCTGGGGTCAGGATCGACGGCAGCTCTGATGATCCAGGCTCTTGGTGCCAAGTTGGCCACAAAGGAGCTTAGGGACATTGTCGGTGTCACTACCTCCTTTCAGGGGGAAGTGATGGCTGCAGAGTTGGGTATTCCTTTGCGCAGCCTCACGGCTGTTGATCGCATTGATTTAGCCATAGATGGAGCCGATGAAGTGGATCCATCTTTTCAATTAATAAAAGGGGGTGGTGCTTGCCACGTGCAGGAGAAGCTTGTCGCAAGCAGAGCTGATCGCTTCGTGGTCGTAGTTGATTCCACCAAGATTGTTGATCGACTTAACCTTGGCTTTTTACTTCCTGTCGAGGTATTGCCTGGCGCTTGGCGACAGGTGCAGGGCTGCTTGGCTGAGTTGGGTGGTAGTGCTGAGCTTCGGATGGCTAAACATAAGGCCGGTCCTGTAGTCACCGATCAGGGCAATCTTGTGCTCGATGTGAGCATGACTGATGGCATTAGTGATCCAGAGGATCTTGAATCTCGGATCAACAATCTTCCTGGTGTGCTTGAGAACGGTCTTTTTGTAAATCTCACTGATGAGGTTTTGGTTGGCCAGATTAGTGATGGTGTTGCGGGAGTGCGTCGTCTGCAGCGTCGTGAGTAGAGGATGTTTTAGATGAGCGGATACGAACGGATTCAGCATGACTGTGTAAGCCTTCGCTGGTGGCCAATTCCCTCACGGCACTACCAGTGGCTTCAAGGGCAGATTGGCTGAATTCGATCAAAGAGGTGTGGTGCAGAAATGTTTCCACGCTCAGTGCGCTGCTGAACCTCGCACTGCCGCATGTTGGCAGTGTGTGATTTGGTCCAGCTAGATAGTCTCCAACTGCTTCAGGGGTCCATGGACCGATAAAGATGGCGCCAGCATTCCTGATCTGGTTGACCAGTTTGCGTGGATTCTCTATTAATAACTCCAGATGTTCAGGCGCGAATTGATCGCTTAGCTGGACGCAGCTTTCTAGGTTTTCGCAGATCACAATTAACCCCCAGTTCCCTAGAGATGCTCGGCAGATCTCCTCGCGCGGATGCTCATCAAGCTGAGCTTCCAGCTCATATGGCAGCGCTTCGGCAAGGCGTGCATCCGTGGTGAGCAGCACGGCAGAAGCAAGTGGATCGTGCTCTGCTTGGGCCAGTAGGTCGGCGGCAACTTGATCAACCCGAGCACTTTGGTCGGCGATTACTAATACTTCACTTGGGCCTGCAAGCGAGTCAATACCCACTCGCCCATAGACGGCTTTTTTCGCCAGGGTGACGTAAAGATTGCCTGGACCGCTGATTAAATCCACCTTGGGGACAGTTTCTGTGCCAAAGGCCATTGCTGCGATTGCTTGGGCACCGCCGAGACGAAATACTTCTCGAATCCCTACAAGGTGTGCGGCGGCCATGACGGTTCTGTTGAGTTGACCATTGGCTCCAGCAGGCGAGCTCATTATTAGGCGTTCTACGCCTGCAACCTGTGCAGGAATTGCATTCATCAGCACGGTGCTGGGATATGCAGCCCTGCCTCCTGGAACGTAGATACCGGCTTTTTGCACAGGTCGCCAGCGGCGTCCTAATCGTTCGCCGTGGACGCCTTCCATCATCAAGTCATTTGGCTTTTGCTGCTGATGGAAATCCTGAATGCGGCGATGTGCTAATTCCAGAGCGGATTGAAGCTGCTTGGGAGTTTGTTGCCAGGCGTCTTTCAGCTGCTCTGGCGCCACGGTCAAAGGTTCTGGCCGAAAACCGTCTAAACGCTCGGTGTAGTCAAATAGGGCTTGATCTCCTTTGGTGCGGACGGCCTCGAGGATTTCCTCCACCGTCGCCATAGCCTGCTTTTGGGAGTTATCAGTAGAGCGTTGCGTAAGCCGTTCAAGCTCACGCCTGGCTTGGTGCAGATCCCGAACACATCTCATCAGGCTTGCGGATGTCTTGGGTTCGGCTTGGCTGCTTTGCGCCAAAATTTGAAATTTGAAATCTGAAATCAAGCTAGAGCCTGTTCTCCTCGCTTGTCTTACAGCTCTTGTAAGAGCATTGAAGGTGTAGGTGCTGGGTTATGGTGTTCGACTGTCCAACCAGTGAAAGGCTCTGTGGCCAATAACAAGTCTTCCAAGAAGCGCGTTGAGATTGCCGAGCGCAATCGTCTTGAGAACAAGTCGTATAAATCGGCAATGCGCACATTGATGAAGCGTTGTTTTAGTGCTTGCAGTGCTTACTCACAGGAACCTGGCGAGGCAGCTAAAGAGAATGCTCAGACAAGCATTAATGCGGCCTTTAGCAAGATTGACAAGGCGGTTAAACGAGGTGTATTGCATCGCAATGCTGGTGCCCATCAGAAGTCTCGTCTAAGCGCAGCGTTGAAGCAGGCGGTTGAACCTGCTGCAAATACTTGATTTTTGGCTTGTTAGGCATTAGTTCGTCTTGAAAGTGAGGCTTTCTAGGTGATCGATGTCCTGCAAAATGGTTGAGCGATAACGAGATTTGGTTTTTGGTGACGTCTGCCACGCTCATAGATAGTCACTGCCATATCGTCTTTCGCAATTTCGATGATGATCTAGATCAGGTAGCGGCTCGCTGGAGAAAGGCGGGTGTGGCGAGTTTGCTTCATGCTTGCGTTGAACCTGCGGAGATCCCTGCGATTCGTGCTTTGGCGGATCGTTTCCCCGAGTTGCGCTATTCAGTGGGGGTTCATCCCCTCGATACACAGCACTGGAATCATCAGACGCAGACTGTGTTGCGACTCGCAGCGCTTGAAGATTCGAGGGTGGTCGCTATTGGTGAACTGGGGCTTGATCTTTTCCGGGATTCAAATCTTGAACAGCAGTTTGCTGTGCTTAGACCGCAGCTCGATTTGGCTTTGGAGTTGGATTTGCCTGTGATTATTCACTGTCGTGATGCGTTTGATCCGATGGTGATGGAGTTACGTAAGCGCCATAAGGAGGGACGTTGTCCTAGGGGGGTAATGCACTGCTGGGGAGGCACAACAGTGCAAATGGAGGCCTTTTTGGAGCTTGGTTTTTACATTAGTTTCAGTGGCACTGTCACCTTCCCGAAGGCCGAGGCCACGCATGAATGCGCGCGCAAAGTTCCGGGCAATCGTTTTTTGGTCGAGACAGATTGCCCGTTCCTCTCCCCAGTGCCTCGCAGGGGAAAGCGCAATGAGCCCGCTTATGTTGAGGCAGTGGCTAATCGAGTAGCAGAGCTCCGCGGGGAGTCATTCACCTCAGTTGCAACTAGCAGCACGGCCAATGCAAGGCGATTGTTTGCTTTGCCCTGATCCCAAGACATTGGGCAAAGGATTCAAGCTTGCGAGTGTAGAATGATTAATTGACCTGGCCATGGTGCGGTTTTTCTGCTGCATCCCTGCCCCCCGAAGCATCCATCCCCTTCTGGTGAATTGACGACGTCAGTCATTTTGACTCGAGATCTTTGAGCCCATTGGTACGGCAGTCGTTTCCTGCTTGAGGGGAACGACTGCCGTTGCCTTGGCTGCTGCTGACTCGGATCTAAGGCTCGTCGATTGTTCAGGTCTTCCAACCTCACTTCTCAACTGCAGGTCTCCGAATGAGCAGCAGCGCGATTCAGGTCGCCAAGACCGCCACCTACCTGCCTGATTTGGTGGAAGTGCAGCGGGCCAGTTTCAAGTGGTTCCTGGAAGAGGGCTTGATAGAGGAGCTGGATAGTTTTTCTCCGATCACCGACTACACCGGCAAGCTCGAGCTTCATTTCGTCGGAAATGAGTACCGACTAAAGCGGCCTAGGCATGATGTAGAAGAGGCTAAGCGACGTGATGCGACCTTCGCTTCGCAGATGTATGTGACCTGTCGCCTAGTTAATAAGGAAACCGGCGAGATTAAAGAGCAGGAAGTCTTTATTGGTGAACTCCCTCTGATGACTGAGCGAGGTACGTTCATCATTAATGGTGCAGAACGGGTAATTGTTAATCAGATTGTGCGTAGTCCAGGGGTTTATTTCAAGGATGAACAAGATAAGAATGGTCGTCGTACTTACAATGCAAGTGTTATTCCCAACCGTGGTGCTTGGCTAAAGTTTGAAACAGATAAGCACGATCTTCTGCATGTACGTGTTGATAAAACACGCAAAATCAATGCCCATGTTCTGATGCGTGCCATGGGGCTATCAGACAATGATGTAATCGATAAGCTTCGACACCCCGAGTATTACAAGAAGTCTATTGAGGCTGCTAACGAGGAAGGCATAAGTTCAGAAGATCAGGCTTTGCTTGAGCTTTACAAAAAGCTTCGGCCTGGTGAGCCTCCTTCTGTGAGTGGTGGACAACAGCTTCTGCAGACTAGATTTTTTGATCCCAAACGTTATGACCTTGGCCGAGTTGGTCGTTACAAAATCAACAAGAAGCTGCGTTTAACTATCCCGGACACAGTACGCACCCTCACCCATGAAGATGTTCTCTCCACCCTTGACTATCTGATCAACCTGGAACTCGATGTTGGTGGTGCCAGCCTAGATGACATTGACCACTTGGGTAATCGACGAGTGCGCTCTGTGGGGGAACTTCTGCAGAACCAGGTGCGGGTTGGCCTTAATCGTCTAGAGCGGATTATCAAGGAACGGATGACAGTGGGGGAAACCGATTCACTCACGCCGGCTCAGTTAGTGAACCCCAAGCCACTTGTGGCAGCTGTAAAAGAGTTTTTCGGTTCGAGTCAGTTGAGCCAATTCATGGATCAGACCAATCCATTGGCTGAGTTAACCCATAAGCGGCGCATCTCTGCCTTGGGGCCAGGAGGCCTCACTCGTGAGCGTGCGGGCTTCGCTGTTCGAGATATCCATCCCTCTCATTACGGTCGTCTCTGCCCAATTGAGACACCGGAGGGTCCAAATGCAGGTTTGATTAACTCATTGGCCACCCACGCTCGGGTTAATCAGTATGGATTTATTGAGACACCCTTCTGGGAGGTTGAGAACGGACGGCTAATTAAGGAGGGAGATCCTATTTACCTTTCTGCCGATCTTGAGGATGAGTGTCGTGTAGCACCAGGTGATGTGGCAACAGATGCCGATGGAAACATTCTTGCTGAATTGATTCCGGTGCGTTATCGCCAGGATTTCGAAAAAGTCCCACCTGAGCAGGTGGATTATGTGCAGCTTTCACCTGTGCAGGTGATTTCTGTGGCGACTTCTTTGATCCCCTTCTTAGAGCACGACGACGCCAATAGGGCTCTGATGGGATCAAATATGCAACGTCAGGCCGTACCTCTATTGAGGCCTGAGCGTCCGTTGGTAGGAACTGGTCTAGAACCTCAGGTGGCTAGGGATTCTGGGATGGTGCCCATCTCTCGTGTTAATGGCACTGTCACCTTTGTTGATGCCACGGCAATTGTTGTTCGGGACGAGAGTGGAGAGGATCACACTCACTATCTACAGAAATACCAGCGTTCCAATCAGGACACCTGTCTTAACCAGCGTCCGATTGTTTACCAAGGGGATCCAGTTATCGTTGGTCAAGTCCTGGCAGATGGCTCGGCTTGTGAAGGCGGTGAAATCGCTCTAGGACAGAACGTTTTGGTCGCATACATGCCCTGGGAGGGGTACAACTACGAGGATGCAATCCTTGTAAGCGAGCGCCTGGTGTCAGACGATCTCTACACCTCGGTGCATATCGAGAAGTATGAGATAGAAGCTCGACAGACA